>Ga0102815_10002316_pt1 | contig 11597 bp, 4 predicted proteins | sample ColrivemetaGS759_FD_79113 | JGI IMG/M metagenome (GOLD analysis project Ga0102815, IMG submission 79113) | Estuarine microbial communities from the Columbia River estuary - Ebb tide ETM metaG S.759 | ecosystem: Environmental > Aquatic > Marine > Intertidal zone > Estuary | place: USA: Columbia...
ACAATTCTCTTAATGCAGTTCCTCCAGGTAAATCCCAATGCGTTTCATTTATTAAATCATACCCACCAATCCACTCATTATCTTTATACCTATCTGCTATTCTTGTCCAAAGGGCAACAAGCTTATCTTTATTTTCCTGGCTTTCCCATAGAGATGGTTTTGACGGATCATAATCGTTAATTTCTGACCCTGTTCCTTGACCACCTGGAGTTGCATGCATATCTAAAATAACATAGATACCATGTGGTTCAGCCCATTCGAGTACATCGTCGATTAAATCGAAACCTGTTTCTACCCAAGTGTTTTCACCTGAAATAGGTTCTTCCTCTATCGGTAATGTAAAAAGATTATAATGCATAGGAATACGAATACTATTGAATCCCCAAGCAGCTAACGAGTCTACATCTCGCTTCGTAAAATGGTTTGTTCTCCATTTTTCAAAAAAGGTTTCCGTATTTGTTTCTCCCATTAAATCAATCAATTTTTCTTTGATTTCATGCTGAGAACCTGCTACTCCAGATGTGTTCATCATATAACCTTCCATAATTTGCCAACCTCCTGGGCCTAAACCACGCAATATGACTTCCTCTCCTTTAGCATTAACAATTGCTTTCCCTTGTGTTTTCAATCCTTGACTCCAACTGAGTGAGGCTGTAAACATTAGGATAATTAGTAGTATTTTATTTTTCATTTTCATCATATTGAAAGTTTTAAAAAGGCTTTATGAGAACTTATTAAGAGCTTTACTGGCTTAAAAAAGACCAGTAAAACTCAAAATCAAATCAACATTTAATTAATCTATGCTTAGCTTTCTATACTCTTTATTAATTTGTTTTAACCAATGAAACATTGTCGATAACAATCCCAGTAGTTCCGTAAGTTGCTCCCCCTGTTCTAAACAATAGGTAATAGGTGCCAGCCGTTGTAATTTGAAACTTACCTGGATTGCTCTTTGTGTCGCAACCAGATGCTGTAGCTTTCCCAGAATACGTTTTTATATCACCACAATCCCAAGCATTGTATGCTTTCAATACTTGTTGATCTCCACCATAATCAGCACCTGCTACTGGTTTTGCTGTTCCAATGTATACTTCTCCCCACACATCATTAATGCTTGTATATGCCATATCCATCTCAAATTGATAGGTTCCTACGGAAAGTTCAACAACTGTATAAATACCCATATGCTTCCAATCGGTGGCTGTAGATTCACTAAATTTAGCTACACCTTCAGCAATTGCAACCGCCCCATTTAAATTTGTCGCTTCATAATGATTGATAATTGTCCAACCACTTGCATTGTCAAAAGCTCCATTTGTTACTAGATTTGGATTCGTAGCAGCTGCAGTAACTGTAACTTGTTTCGTAATTTCTGCTGTTTCTCCATTGTTACTTGCTGTAAGTTTAACGGCATAAGTACCAGCTTGTGCAAACGTATATGAAGGATTTTTTAAAGTAGACGTCCCTGAACCGTCTCCAAAATCCCAAGCATAAGAAGTTGCATTGCTAGATGTATTTGTGAATGTTGTTGTTAAATTAGTGGTATTAAATGTAAAACCTGCAATTGGAGATGGTTGAGCTACTGCTTTTTCCATGGTTACATTGTCAATTACAATACCGCCTTCTCCAAAATTGAAACCACCACTTCTTATCAAAATATAGTAAGTATTGGCTTCAAGACTAATGCTGCCATCTGTATCTTGACAGGAAGCTGGAGCCATTTTTCCTGAATAGGTCTTATTGGAATCACCACAATCCCAAGCATTGAATGACAATACTTTTACTGCACCTGTATCTTCTTTGTATTCAACACCATCAATTGGTTTTGATGTTCCCACCCATACTTCAAACCAAGCTTCATCAATTCCCTTCGTTGTAATATCCATATCAAATTGATAATCACCCGATTCAACTACAACAGCCTGATACATAGCCATATGCGCTTCACTTCCCCAACTTCCTGAAGCGACATCTATAGCTTCATCAAAAACAGCCACTCCATTTGAAATGGTTAACTTTCCATTTCCTGATGCATTCTGAGTGATAATTGTCCAAGCAGAAGTATCTGAAAAACCCCCATTCTGTAGAGATGTCGATGCTGTTGCTTGCGCAACTGTTACTTCTTTTGTAACAATTGATGACTCATCACCGCTGCTTGCAGTTAATTGAACAGTGTAAGTCCCTGCTTGTGCGTAAGTATATGAAGGATTTGCTTCCGTTGATGTTCCTGTATTGTCTCCAAAATCCCAAACATAAGAAGTCGCATTGCTAGATGTATTTGTAAATGTTGCAGCTAAATTTGACGTATCAACTGTAAAATCAGCAGCTGGCGCTCCTAGTGTTGGAAAAATTGGCGGATCTGTTGATTCCAATGAACGTATCGCGACATTGTCTACAGTAACACCTGTATCACCATAACTTGCTCCACCTCCACGTATTACAAAATAAGCGGTTCCTTCTGAAGGAAATTCAAAAGTAGCTCCACTACCGCCACAACTATAATCTGAGAAAGGACCATCAAAAGGTTCATTTCCACAGCCATTCCATGTATTCAATACCAATCTCATTCCTCCATCGCTATAATCTTGGCCCGCTACTGGAGGTTCCATGCCTATGTACACTTCAAACCAAGAGTCTGATAAACCACTTCCTTTGATATCCATTGTAATTTGATACATGTTATTTGCCAATACATGAACAGGCTGATAAATACCTACCTGACCCCAGTTCCCACCGGTCCATTGTGCATTGTTGTTGTCCAGTGAAACATCAACACCATCTGAAATTGGTAAAATTGTCCAGAATTCGTTACCATCACTAAAATCACCATTTCGAATAATATTTGGACCTTCAAAATCAGATTCTATCACGACTGTTTGTATTGATGAAGCTGTTCCTCCTTCAGTAAAAATTTTAAATTCAACTTCATATTCTCCTTTTTTAAGGTATGTTTTGGTTGTTTCTAAACCGCCGTCAAAGGAAGTTTTGTCTCCAAAACTCCAATGCGTGTACCAAGTAGCAACCGAAGGTTCTGCTAAAAAATGTACTTTGTTTGGGTTTTCCGGATCGTAAGAAATACTGAAAATGGCATCCTCACTGGTTGGAGGAATTGCATGCTCTACATCATCAGAGCAACCGTTAGTCGCTAACAGCATACCAGCTATTAAAAAACTTATTATATAATTTATTGTTTTCATTTTGTACGTTTTAAATTTTCCATTTAAATAACTCCTTAATAACCAGGATTTTCTTTCAATTTTGGATTGTTATTAATTCTATCTTGACCAATTGGCAAGTAATATTGTGGTGCATAGAAATTCATTTTCTCAGCTTCTGCTTCAAATGTTTCATAGGTAAAAGTTGCATTTCCTACTCCATCAAGATGCCTTAGCGTTTTAACACCTAATACTTGAATACTTAAAGCTTCTTCAGCTGTACGCCATCTTCTAACATCCCAATAACGATGGTCTTCAAACGCCAACTCTATCTTTCTTTCGTTTCTAATTCTATCTCTTAATTCTTCACCTGAATATGGGTCTAATCGAAGATTTTTCTCTAACCCTGCTCTTGCTCTAACTGGTTCAATAAAATCTCTTGCTATGCTTTCTCTGTTTAATTCAATAGCTGCTTCTGCGGCATTTAAATACACTTCACCCAATCTAAATAGAATACAATCTTGTCCAGAGTAATATTGTTTAATATAAAGCGGTGATGAACCATCCATTAAATATTTACGAACATAAAACCCTGTTTTGGTTGCATCTGGATGTATTCCAATTCCATCTTTACCAACACCAGTTCCTCTATCTGTGTCGATAACACCATTACTTTCTGTTCCATACCAAATTTCAACTGGAGAGCCTTGAAATAGATCATTGTTTGTTAAAATAGTCCCTTTTAAACGCGGATCTCTATTTTCAAACGGATTGTTTTCATCGTATTCTGAACCATCTTCAGAAGGTAAAAGACCTGTACTAAGCACTTCATAACTATCTAACAATTGTTTTGTTGGAGACGTACTAGAACCCCAGTCAACTCTATAGCTATAAGGTGTGCTATGGAGGTCGTAAGAATGTCCTTTTTCATAAGGCAACCAAACTTTTGCATAAATCGTTTCATCTTCAGTTTCATCTAAAAACAAGCGTGCATAATTATCGGCAGGATCAGGATATTGATTGAACAAGGTGTAGCCACCTTCCATAATTAATTTTTCGGAAGCGGCTAAAGAAACTTCATAATAACCATCAGCCAATGCATTAGGAATTCCAACCAATCCTTCTAGTTGAACAGTTCCATATTTCGCAATACTACCTGCATACAAAGCTGCTCTTGATTCTAATGCTTTTGCCGTCCATTTAGCAGCTCTTCCTTTTTCTGATACCCATCTATTTGGCAATAAATCAAATGCTTTTTGAGTATCTGCTAATATTTGGTCATATACTTCTTGCTCTGTATTTCTTGCAGGCCACAATTCATCTTCAGGAGTCGTTTCTGGGTCTTGAGGCTCTAAAATAATAGGCACTCCACCGTACCGTTTTGCCAAAGCAAAATAACTATAAGCTCTTAAAAAATAAAGCTCACCCAATCTATAATTTTGTTCCTCTTTTGTTAGCACACCATCAGCCAATGCTTCAATATTTTCAAGTGAATTATTAATTTTCCAAATATTATCGTACCCCCAGTAATCCAAAGGCCAAGAGTTATTTGCAGTTCCCCAAATTCCAGGTCTAAAGGTATTATTAGCAGCAGTCCAAGAATAAGTACTCATTGCCAAATCCGATAAAGCATCTCTATAAGATCCATTATAAGCACTCCAAAAGTCCTTTAAATAATCCCATGGCATGTTGTCGTAAATTTTAAATAGATAAGCATCCATCAATGCTTTGTCTTTCCACACATCATTTTCAGTAATTCTATCCAATGGTGGTTCGTTTAAGAAATCATCACTACAAGCTATGTAGTTGAATGATAGTATTGCAAGTAGTATAATTTTAATACGTTTCATAATAAGCTTTGTTTTAAAGTGATACATTGATTCCAAATGTTAATGATTTTGTTTGTGGATAGTACCATCCTTGTGAAGATTGCATTTGAGGGTCAAATTCCTCTTTGTAATTTTTGATAACAAATAAATTATATCCTGTAAAATACAGTTTCAATTCATCTACTGTTTTTCCTAATAATGATGATGGAAAAGAATAACTTACATTCACATTCTTAACTCTTAAATGTTTTCCGTCTCTTAACCAAAAATCCGAATATTTGTAATTGTTATCATCATAACCTCCATTAGCAACCCTTGGAAATGCTGCTCCTGTATTTTCAGGTGTCCAATAATCCAATTGGTATTCGTAACCGTTGAATCCATTTCTTAAAGGGCTTTGTGCTTCACCATCCATATAAAGATCGTAACCAGCCGCACCCGTTAATAAAACAGATACTGCCCAATTCTTATACTCCCCTATTAAGTTCAAGGAATAGTTGGTGACTGCTTTGTCTCCATTCCCAAATACTTTTTGGTCTTTTACATCAATAACACCATCATCATTTAAATCTTTGTATCTGATATCTCCAGGTTTTATGGTTGAATTTGCATTACCATCTTGAATAGGACTTGCATCAATATCTTCTTGAGTTTGAAAAAGTCCGCTAGAAATATACCCTCTTCTTAGGTTTGTAAACCCTCCTGTTACAGTTAAATTTTGAGCCATAAAAGGATCGGTAATTGCAGCCTCATCAATAAAAATTGCTTTTTCTCTGGCTTTTGAAAAATTAAACCCAGCATTAAAATTCCAATCTTCATTGAATTGTTTGTTGTAATTTGCTGATATCTCAAACCCTTCATTTGAGTATTCATATAAATTTTGCGCAGCCAAACCTACCCCAAGCGTATTAGGAACACTTCCTGAAGCGTAAGCCAAAACATCTATTCTGTCTCTATAACAATAATCGAACGAAAATTTAAGAACTCCTTTCAAAAAATCAGCATCAACCCCCACATTATAAGTAGTATTCGTTTCCCAAGTAAGATCTTCGTTTGCCAAAGCAGTGTTATCAATAGTCGGTATTGCCGTTTCATTAATAGCATAAAAACCATTGTATGTAAAACCACTTAACCATTGATAAGCAGCTGTACCATCGTTACCAGCAGTACCAACCGATGCTCTTATTTTTAAGTTTGGAATATTTTCTTTTACGTTTTCAAAAAAGGAATTTTCAGACAATCTCCAACCTATAGAAACTGAAGGGAAGAAACCCCATTCGTTTCCAGGGGCAAATCTTGAGGAGCCATCATAACGGTATGAACTTTCAATAAAATAGGTCGATTTAAAGTCGTAACTAAAACGACCTACAAAACCTAAGCGGTTTTCTCTAAATTCTCCACCATTGGCATCCTTATTTTCATTAGATCCTGCAAATAGCTGATCTATTAAGGTAGATTGAAAATCTTGACGACGTCCAAAAAAGTTTTCACCTTGAATTTTTTGAGCTTCTACCAAAGCCAATGCTGTAACACTATGGTCACCAAATGTTCTATCGAAATTGATAGAACCTCTTAATACATAATGGTTGCTATAATCTGTTGATTGCGTTAAAACAGTTTCACTAAATGAACCTTCAGGCGTTGCTTTAAACACGTCATAATCACCTGTTTGTCTGTTTAATGTATATAAATTGTAGCTTTTACCCCACTCTTTTCTAAAAGAGGTGTCGTATACAATTGATCCATAACCATTAACACTTAAGCCCTCAACCTGATTGACATCCCAGTTTAGCGTTATTTTAGCATCAACGTTGTTGTTTCTATTTCTGTAATAACCCGCATTAAAATCTTTGATCCCTTCTAAAATATGATTTGGGCTAAAGCTAGGTTTTGCAGGAGTACCATCAGGATAATAGGCTAAATCTGTAGGCAAAGCACGACTTAATTCTCTAAAAATATTATACGCTGAATAGCCAGGAGCTTCGTTTAATCTTCTGCGTGTAGCTAAATTAAATGTTAATTTAAAATTATCATAAATATTTGCATTGATATTTGAACGCAAATTGTACTGTTCATAAGATAAAACATCCTCCGTATAATTGGATCCTTGACTTAAATAACCAGCATTTATAAAGTATTCAACTTTGTCGCTTCCCCCTGAAAGACTCAAGTTATGACGTTGTTGAAAACCAGAATTATCTAAAACCAATCCTTTCCAATCTGTATTTGGATAATTTACAGGGTCAGAACCTGACCTGTAAGCTTCAATTTCTGCTTCTGAATAAAATGGTGCCTGATTGGCATTTCTTAAACCTTCATTTAACACTTCTCCATACTGTGCTGATGATAAATAATCAGGTGATGAAGTAAAAGAGGTAAAAGTAAAAGCATTGGTATATGACAATTCTGGTTTCCCATAACTTCCACTTTTCGTTTTTATAAGCACTACACCATTTCCACCTTGCACCCCATAAACGGCTGCTGCAGCAGCATCTTTTAATACTGAAATACTTTCAATCTCATTTGGGTCTAGTTGATTTAAATCTCCTGGAGAACCATCAACAATTACCAAAGCATTTCCAAAATTACGAACTTCAAAAGATGAACTGCTGAATCCTGGCTCTCCAGAACCTTGTCTTACAAATAAACCAGCAGCCAATCCTTCTAAAGCATTGCTTACATTGGGTACTGGAATTTCTTTTAACGTTTCCGCATCTACCACCGAAACCGCAGAAATAATTTTTGTTCTAGAAGTACTTCCATATCCAACAACAATAACTTCGTCTAAGGAATTGGCATTTGCTGTAAGTTTGATTTGAAGGTAAGTCATATCACCTATTTGGACTTCCTGTTTGTTATACCCTAAGTAGGATATTTCAAGTTTGTCACCCTTTTTAACATCAATGGAAAAATTTCCATCAAAATCAGATTGTGCTCCTTTAATGGAACCTTTAATAATAATGCTTGCACCTGGCAGCGGTTCGTCTGTGGCGGCATCGGTTATTTTACCTAAAACAGCAATTTGAGCGAGACCAACACTGGTACATAAAAAAAACACCAAGACAAGCAGGGAATTCTTTCCTAGTTTTTTTGAACAATTTAGTAACATTGTCTTCATAATAATCCTAATTAATTAAGTTTTGGTTTAGAAAAAATATCAATGAAAAGATATTTAATACAAATTAAGATGAAACAGTTGTTAGAAATTAAGAATACACCACATTAAAAACTCTCATGTATAAATATTTAAACTCATCAAAAACTCTCATGTATAAAATTTTTATATTATAAAGCGCTTTATTATAGGCATTTTAATTAATTTTACTTGAAATATTTATTTCTTATAAATGAAAAACCCACTACTCATTCTGTTTTTTTTATTATCCTTATATTATCAGGTGAAATCTCAAAATGAGCGTCCTGAAATCTTACGAAATATTCCTTTACTTGATCATTTCACCCCAAATGATTATCAAGGAGGTATTCAAAACTGGGCTTTTGATCAAAACAGTGAAGGCATTTTATATGTAGCCAATAATGATGGTCTTTTGGAGTTTGATGGCAGAAAATGGAATAAATACAACATTCCACATTCACCAAGAATAAGAGCCTTAAAAGTAGATAAACAAGACAGAATTTTTGTTGGTGGACAAGGTCAAATCGGGTATTTCTCAAAAACAAAAAACAATCTAATTTTCACTTCTCTTTTAAAGTATTTACCAAACAACAAGCAGGATATTGCTGAAACATGGAAAATACTCGCTGTTGACGATAAAATATATTTTAATACCGAAAGCGAACTATTTGTTTTTGAAAATGACACAATAAGAGCTTTGAATTTACCTGGGTATATGCGTTTTGCATTTAATGTTAAAAATAGGTTGTTTGCACAGTTTTATGGAATAGGTTTATATGAAATCGTAAATAATGAGTTTATTAAGATTAAAGGAACTGAAATTAATTATGATATCATTGCTATTATACCAAATGAAGAGGGTTACTATTGCTTTACTCGGGAGGGAAATATTTATCAATTGACTGATTTGGGTTATACACCAATTCCGATTACCGTTAAATTGGGAACTCTAAATGACGTCCTAAAATTAGCCTCCGGAGAATATGCTATTGGTACTCAAAGCAATGGGATTTACATTTTTAGCCGAAACTTCACGCTTAAAAATCATTTAACCAAAAAAGAAGGGCTTTCAGACAGAACTGTAAAAGCATTGTATGAAGATGATTTTCACAATTTATGGGTAGCGCTAAACAATGGTATTGATTATTTAAAAATAAGCTTGCCTTTTTCACAAATTAATGAAGAGGTTGGATTGGAAGGAACCGGATATGCTGCCATAAAATATGGCAATCTAATTTACCTTGGAACAAACAATGGTGTTTTCTTGCAAAGCAATGATAAATATGAATTAAAAAGCAACCCCTTTAAATTAATTCCAGGAAGTGAGGGACAGGTTTACAATTTCTCAAAAACAAAAAATGGCCTTATTTTAAACCATGACAGGGGCGCATTTGAATTAAAGAATACAGCCCTCACTCAAATTCAAGATATTGGTAGCTGGAAATTTATGAACACAAAAACACCCAATCTAATTATTGGTGGTGACTATAGGGGTGTTTCATTTTACAACAAAAAAAACAACTACTGGACTAAAATAAAAGAAGTTCAAGGACTCGTTGAATCGTCAAGAATTATGGAATTTGAGAATGATTCTACAGTTTGGATGACACATGCATCTAAAGGTGCTTTTCGTATTGAATTCGGCTCCAATTTAGATGTCCAAAAAAAAATTACCCTTTTTGGAAAAGACCAAGGTTTACCTTCCAATATTTTGATTGACGTTTATGCATTGAATGGTAAATTGGTTTTTACAAGTGAAAAAGGGATTTACGATTTTAATCCCAAGACTAAAACTTTTTCACCAAATTTATATTTTAACAAATGGCTGGGAACCGACTATGTAAGCACACTAGTTGCTAACGAAGGCAAATCCATTTATTACATTCAAAACAAAAAAATTGGAAATTTAATTCAAAAGGGATTTGGTTCATTTGAAAATGAAACCTATATTTTTAAACATATCAATAAATTTATAAGCAATGACTTAGCGAATATCTCCATACTTGACAATAACAACATTCTTATTGGGGCTAAAGAAGGTTTTATTAATTACAACCCTAATAAAGAACGGTTCATAAACAAAAATTTTCATGTGTTACTGAGAAAGGTTGAAACACAATCTCCAAAGGATTCCATCAGTTCCTACAATCCTTCTTCAATAGATAATATTGAAATAACAGAAACACATTCAATCAAATTTCAGTATGCAGCACCTTATTTTGATGGCTTTGAAGATTTAAAATACAGTTATAGAGTTTTAGAACTTGACGAACAATGGTCTGAATGGACAAACTCAGGTGAAAAAGAATATACCCACTTACCTTTTGGCGAATATACAATGCAAGTAAAAGCGCTGAATATTTATGGATTAGAGAGCGAACCAACCTCATTTTCTTTTGAGGTATTAACACCTTGGTATTTTACAAATTTAGCTAAAATAGCTTATCTAATTCTTGCATTGATATCAATAACGCTGATACCAATAATTCAGCAAAAAAAACATACCCATGAAAAGTCAATTATACAAAAGAAAAAGGACCTAACAATTAAATTGAAAGATGAGGAAATAAACAAATTAGAAAATGAAAAACTTAAATCTGAATTAGACCTTAAAAACGATCAATTAACAACCATTACGATGCATTTGGTGAAAAACAATGATTTTATTCAAGATGTTCAAAATAAAATTGCAACCTCACTAGATCAGGATGATTCAACAAATGAGTTAAAGAAAATTATCAAGACCATAGATAAAGAGCTTTCAAATAATGATTCATGGGATCAATTCGCCTACCATTTTGACCAGGTTCATGGTAATTATTTAAAAAAACTTTCAGAGAACAACATAAAACTTTCTCCAAGAGAAATAAAATTAGCAGCATTTCTAAGGATGAATATGAGTTCTAAAGAAATTTCTAAAATGTTGAATATTACTTCTCGTGGTGTTGAACTTGCCCGATATAGACTTAGAAAAAAATTAAAATTGGAACGAGATCAAAATTTAGTTGAGTATTTAATTGAGCTTGATAATTCTTAAATCAAAGATGCTTTTCATTTGCAATAAACTTAATTTTATTTAAACATTTTGAATTCATTAACTAAATACGCTCCTATCAAAAATTTAAAATGAGTTTAGATACTTAAACTTAAATCGACTTATGAAGCATATCACAAATATTTAAACTCCAAAAAAATCAAAAAAAAATTGAAAAACTTGATAAATGCGATTTAAAAATAACGAAATTGCTATAATATAAGTTGCAGAAATGATAAATGGCTTAAATACCGACGAAGTAAACCAAAGAATCTCTGATTTTGGTTACAATGAATTGCCTTCCGAAAAACCTAAAAATATTATTGGCATTGCTTTGGAAGTCGTCAAAGAACCGATGTTTGTACTTCTTATAACTTGCGGATTGTTATATATAATTTTAGGAGACATCACCGAAGGATTGATTCTTTTGTCTACTATTTTTA
>Ga0102815_10002317_pt1 | contig 11593 bp, 11 predicted proteins | sample ColrivemetaGS759_FD_79113 | JGI IMG/M metagenome (GOLD analysis project Ga0102815, IMG submission 79113) | Estuarine microbial communities from the Columbia River estuary - Ebb tide ETM metaG S.759 | ecosystem: Environmental > Aquatic > Marine > Intertidal zone > Estuary | place: USA: Columbia...
ATCCGGGCATAATTGGCTATCAGTCATTGCCGGGCGGAGGCACCACCGATTATGCGGTAGATATTTTCCACCAGGCCATCACAAAGGGCCAGTACGAATGTTTCCTTGCTGAGAATACTATGTTGCCGATGATGTATATGGAAGATGCGATCCGGGCTACCATAGAACTGATGATGGCGCCAATCGAACGGATCAGGATCCGATATGGATATAATCTGGCTGAAATGAGCTTTACCCCTGCTCAGATCTTTGAAGAGATCAAAAAACACATTCCAGGTCTTACGATAGAATATAATCCTGATTTCAGACAAGCAATTGCTGATTCCTGGACAAAAAGTATCGATGATTCAAGAGCAAAGCTAGATTGGGGATGGAAAGCCAATTACTCGCTGAAAACAATGGTAGTAGACATGCTTGTTCATCTGAAAGAAAAATACGGCGATAAATCAATCTATTGATCCGTTCTGAATAAAACCTTTGGAACGAGCCCTTATTAATTTGAAAAAATAAAAATATAAAAGACCATGCATACAGTCAATGAACAATTACAAGCTGAAATTGCTGAGATTAAAAGTTCAGGATTATATAAAAATGAAAGAATCATCACCACCCGGCAATCGTCAAAAATTAAAACGACCACCGGTGGAGAAGTTTTGAATTTTTGTGCGAATAATTATCTCGGACTATCTTCCAATCCGGATGTGATGGAGGCGGCTAAAAATGCTATTGACACGCATGGTTATGGCATGTCCTCTGTTCGATTCATTTGCGGAACACAAGACATTCACAAGACCCTGGAGCAAAAAGTTGCTGAATTCGTTGGAACTGAAGATGCCATTCTTTATTCTTCGGCTTTTGATGCGAATGGTGCCTTATTTGAGCCATTGCTCGGAGAGCAAGATGCGATCATATCAGTTCAGTTGAATCACGCCTCTATCATCGATGGTATTAGATTGTGTAAAGCTAAAAGATTCAGGTATAACAACAATGATATGGCTGATCTGGAAGAAAAGTTGAAAGAGGCTAAAAATGCTGGTTCCAGAAGAATAATGATCGCGACAGATGGTGTTTTCTCTATGGATGGCATCATTGCTCAAATCGATAAAATCTGTGATCTCGGAGATAAATATGGAGCCATGGTGATGGTTGATGACAGTCATGCTTCTGGTTTTGTAGTAAAAAGAGGTCGAAGCTCACACGAGCATGCAGGTGCATTTGGCCGGCCAGATATCATAACAGGAACTTTCGGTAAAGCCCTTGGAGGTGCATACGGAGGTTTTACGGCTGCATCCAAGGAAGTCGTTGATATGTTGAGACAAAGATCCAGACCTTATTTATTATCAAACACAATGGCACCGGCAATAGTAGGCACATCCATCAAGGTGCTGGACATGCTTACTGAAAATACAAGCCTTCGGGATAAGGTTGAAAGCAATGCCAACAGATTCAGGAAAGGGATGGAAGCAGCAGGATTTGATCTTGTACCCGGTACACATGCGATCGTTCCTGTTATGCTTTACGATGCAAAATTATCTCAGGACTTTTCATACAAACTACTCGAAGAAGGTATTTATGTGATTGGATTTTTCTTTCCTGTGGTACCAAAAGAAAAGGCGCGGATCAGAGTTCAGCTATCCGCGGCACACACCGAAGAACAAATTGATCAGGCGGTGGCTGCATTCACAAAAGTTGGCAAGGAACTCGGGGTAATATAATCCCGGGTTTACTGAAATTCTATATTGATATCGTCCACATAAACTGGATTTGTATCTGAATTCCAGATGTATATTTTGATCATTCCTTTCGTTGTCAATGCCTCAGGGTTATTGTATTGATATTGTATATGACTCCAGTTATCCATTTTTTCAGTAACGAGATCTGAAATATTCAAACCAGCCCAAAAACGAGAATTATTGGGGTCATCCGGCTCAATATCAATAACCAGTTTAACCTCTTTTGATTTTTCTATTCCCTTCACCCAACAGTCAATATTGACTCTATTTTTATGATTTGCAGGTATGATGTCAAGGTGATTCTTAAATGAGACGCTATAAGGCGTGACAGCTGATACTACGGATGAATATTTTCCACTGAAAGCATATTTACCAGAATAGTACGCTGGTTCATTCAATACAAGCTCATTTTCACAATCATATGAATAAACACTTTTCCGCAATAAATTTAAATCAGCCTTTCTGTAATCATCTCTATAAAATCGCCCAAGTGCAATAAATAAACTGGAATTGCCCCTATTCATATAATTAGTCAAGACCTCGTTGCTTTGATCAGCACTTAGATGTTCAAACTGAATTTGCTTTACGCCAATATTATAAACGATACGAATATTTTCACCCTCAAATCTTTTCGAAATCACAATCAGGTTTTCGCGGACCACATCAACTAAATTATCCCCAACCAGATCATTCATCAGCGCTATATCGACCGGAATGATATTTATGATCAGATTCCAGTTGTTCTTAATCAATAATTTCTCAATATCTTCAAGCGCATTCAGAGCAGCTGAATGTTCCTTTTCAAGACTGTATCCGTAATACTTAATAAGCTGACTTGCCTGTGAGGTCAGATCATCACTTCTTTTATTATTTGAATCATATACGCCATTCCTCGCAATCGCCCTATCCCATTCACCTGTTGAATTATAAGGTAGTTTTTCTGTTTTATTTAAGGATTGACTTTTAAGACCATTCCTGATTTTCTCGCTGCGAAGCTGTTTATTCAAATGAAAATAATCTTTAAAAACCAGTCTGAATTTATTGATCAGTGGAGGCCAAGCACCGAGTAATACCATACTTTTTTGCAATTCAGACCGATGGTCAGCATATTGTTCCATTATACTAAATTCCCGCAAATCAAGATCTATGATAATGGTTTCAAGGTCAGTCGCTCCTTCCAGATGTTGCAGATAATCATAGTATACATTTGTTCCGGCATGCTGCTGGTCGATCATTGAAAAATGAATGGAAGGAAAACCATTCGTGATCCAATCCCAAAACGAAGGTTCACCAAAAGAATTGGTATTTGATTCGTGTTGTGAATTACTCAGATACAGTATTTGGGTCTCTGCCGGAATACGGTCCAGCAGTTGCTTGACCGGACTATATTTTACAAGATCATTTTGAAGAAAATACGCTTTATAAAGGAAATTAGTCAATAAAAACCAAAAGACCAGAACGATTGAAATGTATAATATCTTTGAGTACTTATTCATAAAAAAAATCTAAATAATTGTATTCAATGCTATCGCCGGTTGAGAATAAAATAATCGAAGTCAACAAAATTAAACAAAGGCTCCAGGTCAGATATGCAGGAATTCTATCACAAAACGATTCAAAACTTTGGCCGACCAAGGCAATTTCAAGCATAATAAATACCAAAATTGCAACCCAGGTCTCAGGCCCCGGAAGGCTTGAATTAAACAAACTGAAAGCATAATCAAAAGCTGAGTGACTCTCTCCAAAAAACAAAGACAGATCATCCAGTCTGATAAAAAACAAAATCACACTGATCAGTAGAAAGGTTTTTAGTATTAATGCGAGTTTAATCAATTTATGAGATCTCTCTGCAGAAAAATTAGCAAGCTTATTAAAGATTGATTCCCCCAGAATCATTATTAACACAAAAAGAGCTACCAATACTAATTTCCAACTGGCTGCATACCACAAGCCCGCCAAAACAAAAATAGAGATCCATTTCAAGCTTGTTTTCAGGTTCAAATTTTCAGCATCCCCTACCAAATATTCCTTAAACCATGAATGGATCGTGATGTTCCATCTTTTTACAAAATCAGTGATTGATATTGCAAATAAAGGGGAACTGAAATTATCTGAAAGTCGGATCCCAAATAAATAGGCAGCACCTTTTGCGATCAGATAAATGCCATAGAATAGTGCATAGATCTGAATACTGAATAGTACGATCCAAATAATGATGATCCAAAAATTGAATAGTTGAAGCTGATCAAAAAACTGATTTGAATGCAGCGCTATCTTATCTGCGATCACCATTTTAAGGAACAATCCATAAAGGATGTTCTGAATCCCTTTTGACAATGTTGAGAAGCCATTCCATTCAGCTTTTTTAAATTTATCTGCAAAACTTTGATACTTTTCAACCGGTCCAAGGATCAATTGAGGAAAAAAACTGAGATGAACGGCCAATAAACCTGGGTGTTTTTCCGATTTATACTTTCCTTTAAATACATCCACAGAATAAGCCATAGATTGTAAGCTGATGATGGCTATACCTATAGGAACTAAAATATTGAGAACTGGAAAATCATAATTAAAGCCAATTCTTTCAAAAAAATAACTGATGGTATCGCTGAATAAATTAAAATACCTGAAAAAGCCTAAAACGATCAGGTTCACCGCTATGTTCGTGTACAAAAATAGTTTCCTGTCTCCTGAATTTGAAGTCTTTTCGATCCAAATCCCGGTAAAATAACTTGAAAGAATAATGGTGATATATAAAAATATCCATTCAGGGCGCCATAAAAACAAAAAGGTGAAATTTGCAAATAAGACCAGTCCCCAACGATACCGCGGAGATAAAAGGTAGTAAATCAGGATTACAACCGGTAAAAAAAACAGAAATTGAATGGAATCAAATAACATTTTATAAGTAAAAATATTCCGTGAATATAAGTTATTTAGCCAAAGCTAAATAGCTAATTATGTATATTTGCGTTTTAATAACTGACTAAAATAAACATATGTTTTCTGGAATTATTGAAGGAATGGGAAAAGTTCTGCGAATTGAACGTGAAAAAGCAAATATACACTTTAGCTTTTCATGTCCTTTTATGGATGAATTGCACATTGACCAAAGTATCGCACACAATGGTGTATGTCTGACAGTAGTGAAGCTTGATGATGAAAGTTATACCGTAACTGCCATCCAGGAAACGCTGGACAAAACCAATCTGGGTGCATTGGCAGAAGGCGATCATGTGAACCTTGAAAGGTCTGTTACACCGGACACAAGGATGGACGGCCATTATGTACAGGGACATGTTGATACGACTGCAAAGTGTGTATCCATCAAGGAAGCAGATGGATCCTGGTATTATGAATTTGAGATCAGTTCCATTGAAGATAGTCTTCTGATGGTGGACAAGGGTTCGATATCAATCAATGGAACCAGTCTGACCTTGGTTAAGAATACGGATAAGAAGTTCAATGTTGCCATCATCCCATACACCTATGAGAACACCACTTTTAAGTACATTAAAATAGGGGATGCTGTCAACATAGAATTTGACATAATGGGCAAATACATTGCAAAATACATGGCAAGCATAAAGGCCGAATTAACTAAATAATTGTTTTTTTTGGATGCACGCAATTGAACCATATTTTCAGTGGAGAGATTATTACACGGCAGAAAATGACCGCAGATCTCCATTTTTTAACAGGATTTATGATGAGTTTGAATTTAAGAATACGATATACAATTATTATATTCATCCTCAGTGGGATTTCTTCGGGTCTTCCACACTCTACATGAAGATCCTTTATTCCAATTATGAACGAGGTTTTACGATCATCGAATTAATTGGCGAATGGAATGATACGCTGCATAATGACATCATGTATCTGAAGCGAAATATTGCAGATCATCTTATTGAGATGGGGATTTATAAGTTCATATTAATATGTGATAATGTTTTGAATTTCCATCCATCAGATAATTTGTATCTTGAGGAATGGTTCAATGATATCATTGAAGAAAATGGATGGGTCGCTGCCATTAATTTGCTCGATCATGTATATGCTGATTTTGAAGATAACTATGTCCAGGAATACGTCTATTTTGATGAAGACATAAATGAACTGGATTGGCGCATGATGAAACCTGAGAAGGTTTTTGATTTTGTTGATCAACACATTGAAAATACACCAAAAAAATTAATCTATTGAATAATCACAAATCAGGATTCGTAAATATTATTGGAAGACCGAATGTTGGAAAATCGACATTGATCAATCTTTTGATGGGAGAGAAAATGTCCATTGTTTCGCACAAACCACAGACGACGAGGCATAGGATTTTAGGAATTCTGAATGAGGATGCCTATCAGATCATTTTTTCAGATTCACCTGGAATCATAGGCGACCCCGGATATGAATTGCATAAATCAATGAATAAATATGCGTATTCCAGTTTGGAAGATGCGGATGTTCTCATTTTGATGACGGATGCATTTGAGGATGAAATTTTCAATGAGTCCTTGTTATCATCTGTTAAAAAAGCAGCTGTTCCTGTATTTCTGGTCGTCAATAAAATTGATATTGGAGAGACAAATAAAATTGATGAGATCGTTAAAAAATGGGAGCAGGAGATCAAGTTTCAACATATTTTTGAAATCTCAGCCCTCAGACAGACGAATACGGACAAGATCCTGGAAGCAATTCTGGCGGCTTTGCCGGAGTCACCCCCCTACTATCCAAAAGACCAGTTTTCAGACAGAAGTGAAAGGTTTTTCGTCAGTGAGATCATACGGGAGCAGATTCTGTTATTATACAGTCAGGAAATCCCCTACTCTGTAGAAGTTGAAGTAGTTGAATTTAAAGAATCCATAAAAAGGGAAAAACCATTTGTACACATATATGCCCATATTTATGTTTCCCGAAAGACCCAAAAGGGCATAATTATTGGCAATCAGGGAAGCAGTATCAAGCAATTGGGAATTGATGCCCGAAAAGCAATTGAGGCATTTTTAGACAAAAGAATCCATCTGGAACTCTTTGTTAAGGTTGCGCCGGAATGGCGAAACAATTCCAACAGCCTTCGAAAATTTGGATATAATCAATAAATCTGTCAATTTTAGCGTGTTTTTACGCTTTCCGGAGAGATTTCAGACAAAATTAGTGTAGTATAGGCAAAAAGTGTCAATCATTGATTGACACCCCATTAATCTACATGAATTAAATAAATAGTTATAATTTAACAACTTTGAAGGTATTTTTCCTCGAGCCATTTTTGCACTCGATAAAATAATTACCGGATGCCAGGTGAGAAATATCTACAGTTGTACTTTGCTGATCCAAAGAAATCGCTTCAATCAACCTTCCGAATTCATCCAGGATCGCGATTCTTGAAAGTGTTCCTGCATTACTTTGAATATGTAAAACCCCTTTGGTGGGATTAGGAAAAACTTCTATGGTATAATTTTCTTTACTTTCAGTTATGGAAAGAGCAAACATATGCCAGTTGTAACTTATCTTTTTAGATTCATCCAGGAACATATTTTGGTTGTTCCTTTTGATAATGAATTCTGATATATTTCCAGCCTGGTCATAAGTCCATGATTTATTATATTCAGTTGTCCACTCTATTAGCGAAGTACCAAAACTTGATCCTGTTTCGGAGATCACTTGTTTTGCAGAATTATATTCAAACTTAGTTTCAAAAACGTCACTCCATTCTTTTGTTGCTGTGTTCCACAACTGTTCTGATTTTGAAGTCATAGTACCATTTGAATAATCAAAGCTTAATTGTTTCAGATTAATCCAGGTCTCTGAACTGATTTCCCAAATCTGTTGTAAGGTATTCATCACCAATTCTCCATCCTTCAGGGTAATATTACGAGAAACATAAAACCATTCCTGAGAAACATTGTCCCATGCTCGTTCAATATTTACGATTCTGTTTTGGTAAGGAATATATTTGAAACAATTTTCTTTATCAACTATCCATTTCCCATCTGCATTCAAGAACAAATAAACCTTCTTTGCTATTTCTCCATTTTCACGAATGTAGTTCATTTCTTTATCGCCAATTACGATTCCATTGATCTCCCTGATTTTTTCGAGTTCAACAAGCTGGCCATACTGATCATACTGATAATTGATATTTTCAACACCATTTACTACAGATCCGTTTACACTATAATTTGTATGTTGCTTACTTATCACATCACCAAACTCATTCTTTTCAATTATGGTTTTACTCGATTTCAACCATGAATTTGATTGAATTGACCACATATCGGTATTTGTGATTTCTATCCTTGTATCCAGATTATAATTGATTTTTTTTCTACTTTGAAGTTCCCAGGTATTTTTTTCAACATTCCAGTGTTGTAATGTCATTGCGCTCAGACCATTCCGGGCATTGTAGCTAAAACTTTCTTTGGTACCATTTCCATCGGCGATTTGATTTCCATAAATCTCTTTTGAGATTCTTTCAGTCAAGTTACCATTTGCATCAAATTTTACGGAAGCAGTCAGTATCCAATCATAATGAACCGGGTCCCAAACGAATGAGATTTGTTCTTTGACGATACTTTTATCATACAGATAATAATAAGCTTTATTATTTTTTCTGAATTTTTGCCATTCTTTTGTTTGAGGAATATATTGTTCAGAGATCGTTTCAAGTTCTTGTCCGATGCCATCCCGACTAACTACAATTATTCGTTTCTCAGGGGTCCATATGTTATTTTCGGCTAAGTAGTGGACGGTGGTATCATTCAGCCATAATTCATCTCCCTGATGATAGTAGGACTTCAAATCATTAATATCTTGATTTTCAGTAATAGCCGACTGGGCAGCTAACTGACCTGCAAACAAAAACCACACTGCAATGTAAATCAAGATTTGCTTTTTCATTATTAATAAATTTATGATTCTCAGTTTTTTAATTATCAGCATAATTAAAGCACCTCATAGTGCCGCAGGGGGGACTTGAACCCCCACGGTATTGCTACCATACGCCTCTGAAACGTACGTGTCTACCAATTCCACCACTGCGGCAGCACTATAAACTTAAATTTTAATGAAATTTCAATATGGGATTATTGAAAGTGTAAAGTTGGAAAATAGTTTTGAATTCACAAAACCTATCGCAATATAAATATTATATTATGAAAAAACCTAATTTGTCCATATATTTTTTAAAGAATTGTGAAACAATGATTTAAATTGAAACGTTGTATTAATCGATTTAAGTAAATATTTTTTTTGTGTCAGGTAAAAGTTGATTTTTTTGAATTTTTCTTCTGAAATTTGTGTTTTTACATTTTTATTCGTCTTTATATTATGAAATTATTATACAATCCGATTTTGATTTTTGCTCTTTTTTTGGGACTCATGAGCATCCATTCTGATGTGAAAGCACAAACCAAGCAAATGAAAGCTATAGAGCTAACATTCAACAACAGAGATATTCAGCTTGGGCAGGTTAAAAAGGGAGATAAGATTTCTTTTTCCTATGAATTCACAAATACAGGGAAAGAAGATGTGGCTATTGATTTTGTATCCGGGTGCGACTGCACGGAGCTGGACTGGCCCGTTAAAACGTATAAAACGGGTGAAAGCGGAAAAATTGATGTCGTTTTCTTAAGTGCTAAGAAAGAAGAAAGTGAAACTGTCGAAATTGATGTTCTGCTTAAGAATGTTGACCCGAAAACAAAAAATCCAATCCTGGAAATATTGACCTACACCTTTAAATTTTAATATGTCCAAAAAATCAAACGACTGGAAAAATGCGCTGGGACAAATGGTATTCAGTACGCATAATGAAGATGCTTCATCCCAACAAGACTTTTTTGACGAGGATGAACCCAGCATAGAACCGGGAGAACAAAGGCTTCGCATCTGGCTCGACAAAAAAAGCAGGAAAGGGAAGGCGGTTACATTAATAACCGGCTTTGATGGTTCTGATGAGGAAATTAAAGAATTGGCAGGAGATCTGAAAAAACTGTGTGGTGTTGGTGGCACAGTAAAAAACCATGAGATATTGATCCAGGGGGACCACCGCGAAAAAGTAAAAAGCCATTTGATCAAGAAAGGATACAGTGGAACAAAAACTGCCGGCGGTTAGATTTTTCTATTATTTAAAGCATTCAGACCGAATAAAATGCCATTTAATCCAAAAAAATCGATAAAACAGTATTTATTAAAGAAATTGCCTTTAAATTTTTCTGATATGAGCGAAACTAAAAAATTGAGGGACGACAGTGCCGGAATAATCATCAAGAACCATATGTTATGGTCCATGGGTGCCGGGTTTATCCCCGTACCGATCGTTGATTTCTTTGCTGTTGGTTATTTGCAACTGGATATGATCCGCCAATTGAGTAAGATCTATGACATAGATTTCCAGGAGACGGAAGGTAAAGCCATTTTGACATCCATCACAACTGCGGGCTTGGCAAAAGTCGGAGCGGCACGTGTTGTTAAATTTATACCTATCGTAGGTTCTATTCTTGGTGGGGTTGCCCTGAGTATTTTATCAGGCGCATCGACTTATGCTGTTGGATATGCTTTTAAGAAACATTTTGAAGCAGGCGGCACTTTTCTCGATTTTGATCTTACCAAGCTTAAAAAATCATATAAGGAACTCTTTGAAAAAGGAAAATCAGTAGCCAAAGAAATGAATGAGGAGCAGGACAACCTCCGAAAAGCTGCTGAAGAAAACCTGGATACCGAGAAGAAAACAAGAGCTGGCAGAGAACTGATAAATGAGCTTAAGGAACTTCAGAAATTAAAGGAAGATGGCATTCTTACAGATGAAGAGTTCACTGAAATGAAGAAGAAACTGATCAATTAGAAAGTTTGAAAATAAAATCAATTACCAGCATCAACAATCACCGGGTAAAATCCTGGGCACAATTCAAAAAAGGTAGTTTTAGAAATAGAAGTCCCTTGTTTTTGGTTGAAGGACTGAAAGAATGCATAAGGGGCATAGATTCAGCGTTTTTGTGCCGTGAGGTAATTTTATGTGAGGACATCCTTGACAAAGCCTTACAACAGGAACTTTTTCGAAAACTCGATCCGGAATGTGAGGTATATACTGTTTCAAAGCAGATTTATGCAAAATTGGCTTACCGGGAAGACACCGAAGGTTTGATCGCTGTTTTTGAGAAAAAACAGAACGATCTGGATGCTTTAGTCCTGAACAAAGGGTCAAATTATTTTATCATCCTGGAAAACCTGGAAAAACCTGGCAATCTTGGTGCAATTCTGAGAACGGCTGATGCGGTTAAAGCCAATGCGATCATTCTTACCGGATCCGGAACGGATCAATACAATCCAAATGTGATCAGAGCAAGCCTGGGAACTGTTTTTTCAGTCCCTGTCATCAAAACACAAAATGAAAAAGTATTGGAATGGGCCAAAAAAAATAACATATCGCTTTATAGTGCTGCCCTACCCGCTTTTAAGAATTTTTATGACTTTGAAATGTCAGGTTCAACTGCCTGTATTTTTGGCGCGGAGGATACCGGGCTCACCGATTACTGGATCAAAAATGCAGATATAACATTTACGCTGCCGATGAACGGGATAGCAGACTCATTGAATCTTTCTGTTTCTGTAGCAGTCGTGTCCTATGAATTTATCCGGCAGCAGCAAGTCCACAAAAAATTATAAGCATAGCTAATGCGATGACCTGAACTTTGTTTTCCTTTAAACGAAATGATATTGGCGGTGCGATGCATCTTTTGTTTCTTTTCGGACCACGGGGGCTTTAGAGATTGGCGGTGCGATGCACCTTTTGTTTGTTTTCGGACCACGGGGCTTTAGAGATTGGCGGTGCGATGCATCTTTTGTCTGTTTTCGGACCACGG
>Ga0102815_10002320_pt1 | contig 11588 bp, 9 predicted proteins | sample ColrivemetaGS759_FD_79113 | JGI IMG/M metagenome (GOLD analysis project Ga0102815, IMG submission 79113) | Estuarine microbial communities from the Columbia River estuary - Ebb tide ETM metaG S.759 | ecosystem: Environmental > Aquatic > Marine > Intertidal zone > Estuary | place: USA: Columbia...
AGCTTGGAGATGACGTGGTGCTGCAAGAGACCGTAGTTGGACCGCCCCGTCGTCTGGAGGACGCCTCGTCCCCAGAAGCAGCAGCCCTGCGTCGGCGTGCCTGGGGTGCACTCGAGCGGACCGAGCGTCGCCCACGGCGCGGCCGTCGTGGCCGTCATCGCCATGCGCTCGTCGCGCGGACACGCAAAGGGCGAGGCGCCCAGGTCGGCGTAGAGCGCTCCGTCGGCGCGCTGCGTGCAGCTCGCCGTCGGCGAGTGTCTGTTGTTTTCATCACACGCGGTGAAGGGGGCGTCGCCACCGCTCTCCCACGCCGCCTGGGCGAGGAAGGCGAAGAAGCTTGCGACATTTTTAGCGGTCGCGAAGGCTGCCGCGGGGGAGGCAAATGCGTCGGTGGGCTGGACGAGCGCGTATCCTTTGTCAAGCGCCGACATGTTGCGAAGCGCAGCGCATAATCCTTTTGTGGAGTAGAGGGTGTTTGTTTTGGATAAGCCGACGGACGCCATCGCCGTTCGGACGGGCTCGCTTGCGACGACGGCGTCAAAGACCTTGTCCGCGCCTCCGCTGCACGCCGCGGCGTCGGCGGGGTTGGGCTCGGTGCCGTCGCACTCGAGTCGCTCGAAGCCAGGCCCTTTCACGACGCGGCAGCACTCGCTTCGCGCGTCGACGCCGGCTCCGCCGCAGTGGGCAGAGGATCCTCCGAGGTACCCGTACTCAGAGCAACAGACGCTGTCGAGGCCGGCGGGGGGCCACGCCCGACGCTCGTCACCACACCTCGCCCACCCACTGGGCGGGCAGATCGGCGCCGTTCCTGTCGTTCCAGCGAGGCTTGTCGCGAGAAGCATTCTCGTCTTTTTCGTTTCAGTTTTCCTCATACGCGAGAAAAAGGAAAAACGCCTAAGCTCCACGATATAGGGACCTTTTTCACTCCAGAAAGAAAATGCTTCTCTTGCTTTCACTCGCGGCTGCCCTTAATGTCCGCGCCTACACTGTCTCCTCAACGGAGGAGGCGGCGCTACCTAATGCATCGCGGAATGACTATGATTTTGACTATGAATTTCCTTACGAGTATGATCTTCATTATGATCTTCCTCTAGAAAATGGCAACACCATTGACACCGACACCGACACCTACACCTACACTCCGACACCTACGCGGTCATTCTGGGACGTGTATGATGACATGTATAAGTACTCTTCACGCGTACAAACGATCGACAATGACGCGCAATTACATGGAATTTTGATGCAGATGCGCGCCTTGACAAGGTCCTACCTCGATATTCTCTACTACACGTATTTGCATGTCCCCCCACTCACATCAGAGGAGTGAAACACCGGGATCACACCAGTCGATCGGCCTTGAGTACTCAGAATTCGAAGTCCGCGCTCGGATCCAGTGCCGCGAAGCTGTCGATGCTGCACCATCCACGCACGCCGTCCTTCGGCACGATCTTCTTCCACTCCGTGGGACAGCTCCGCAGCGCGGCCGCCTCGTTGCTCTCGCTCACGACGACAATGTCGCGCAGGCTTTCGGCAATCGTCTCGGACGCGTTAATGTTGTTCTCCGTCTCCACGCCATAAGCCAAAGCGTAGCGATATGAAATCGGGTCCCCGGCCACGAGGTGCACCGTCCGCGGCACCGGGCGCTCGATATCGACGGAGGTGGCGACCTGCACCCGCGCCGCGTCGAAGGGCATGCTGCCGCTGATGTTGCAGAGCGAGTCAGCTTCCACAACGCCAAGCGCCTGCGCCGCCACGCGCCTAGCAACGAGCTCACGCCGCTGCCGCATCAGCAGCTCCGTCTCGGTCTTGAGGTACGGCACAAAGGTGTGAAAGGGTTTCTCCTGGTCAGGACTTACGTTGCACAGAATCAGCGCAGAGATCTTCATGCCACAGTAGTTCTCAAGAAGATACGCGTACGAGGACAGCTGCACCGTGTACTTCGGCACGTCGGTGTCGTCGAGGTGAGAGAATGGCGCGCTCAGCTTCTTGCGGTAGGGGCAGTGCACTTTGTCGGCCAGCTTCGCCGCTCTCTTCCAGTCGACAATGACGAACGTCCCGTCGCTCTTGCGCCCCACGAAATCGAGCGCTCCCGCCAGATCCTCGCGCTCGCCGTAGACAGTCAGCTCCGTGGCGTACGCCTCGATCTCGTTTGGAGCCAGCACGTCGCGCGCAAACGCCAAGCCGAACTGAAGCTCTGGCGTGTTGAAGACCGCCTCGCCATTGAACCAGTTCTCGAGGCTCAAGTGTGCCTCCGTCCCGCGGTTCCGAGCGTCCGGGGTGTCCCAGCTCGCGAGGATTTCGGCCTCCGTCATCGCACGCTCGTAGGTGTACACCACGTCACCCTCCTTGCACGGCGGCGCGTCGCCGAGGTGGCCAGCGAATGTTGTCTTGCCGCCCGCGTCCACAATGAGAATGCAGCTGCTGCCATCGAGCTCTGTGATGTTTGCCGGGACCGGCGAGACCGCGTATTTGAGGCGCGGCCAGGCCTCGCGCCGCGAGTTTTGCATTTTCTTGATGCAGCCCTTGCCGTCGAAGTCCTCTGCGTAGGGCTTGATCATGCCTGACACCGACGCAGTTGCCACGCGCCCGTCGCACAGGTAGAGGTGCGGCTTCTCGAGGAACGTGATCAAGTCGCGTCCGGGCACCAAGTTCAGCCGCCGTAGCAGCTTGCAGCGGTGCTCTGGATCGATGTATGCGTCTCCAAAGTCCTCCGCCGCCGCTCGGAACGGCACGCTGTCGGCAGGTGCGTACTGCGGGCGGGTTGTCTCCACAAGCGGGTCGCACTCGCGAACCACACCGAGCTCCTGATTCTGCATCGCGCTTGGCCACACTCCCACTGGCACACAGTGCAACTCTGAATTTCAGCCTCTAAAACTGACATTATACATCCAAAGAGTTCTCGTAGACCACAACACTCACCGCACACCGACATTAGTTTCACGCCGATCGCACCGATCGGTTTCGACACCCCTGCGACCTGCACGGCCTCTGCCAAAAATGTCCGGGCTCTCCGAGTACGAACTCCAGCGCGAGCGCAACATCGCGGAAAACAACGCGCACCTGCAGCAGCTGGGATTGGAGGGCATCGTTCCCCCACCTCGCGCAGTCCACCGCGCCGCTCCTCGGCGGCAGGCGGTTCGCACCCTGGCTCCCACGCGCGCGTCCGCCCGCCTGGCAGCAATTGCCGACTCGCGTCCAGCGCCACCCTCAAGGGACGATCGCCGCCGCGCGCGTGCGGCGGACAATTCGAGCGAGTCGTCCGACGACGCAAGCGAATACGAGACCGACGCGTCGGACGCGTCCGAGGAGTGGGTGCCGCCGCCGCCGCCCAAGCGGGCGCGCGCGGTGAGGGAGTTCACCGAGGAGGAGCTGCAGCGCCTCCAGGACAGCGGCATCGCCGGCAACCTCGCCCCAGAGCTCTCGGAGGCGGAGCTCGCCGCCGTCGAGGAGGCTCGCGAAGCGATTGCGACGTGTGGAGGCGGGTGGTCGACCAAGCGCGCCGTCCTCAAGCAGACCCCGGGCCTGCGCTGGCCGCCGTGGCTCGGGCTCATCGCGAGCCGCGTCCGCATGGGGGCAACACACACGGCACAAGACCAAACCATGCTCGCCATTGAGTGCGCTGCGTGCGGCCTCGGGTTGCGCTACCACGCTTGGCCGGAGGGCGTCGGCGTGCTCCTCTCGGACAATCCTCGCGACTTGCGCCCCCCGCGCCCGCTCACCCTCATCTCGAACGCGGCGGCGCTCAAAGACGAGGGCCGCGCCCTCGAGCACCGGTACGGCCGCGACGTTTCAAACGGCTGGGCGTATAATCACGCCCTCGGCAAGCTGCAGGCGCTGCAGATGCTGCTGCTAGATTAAAGACATTAGATAAAATGGCGTCGACACCCCTGCTGCCCCTCCCGCTTGTGAGCCAACAGCACTCACGGGACCAACAGGCAAAGCTGTCCCTCGCTGCGCGGGTGTGTCTCTACACTCTTGTCAGCGTCCCCGTGGCGCTATTCATATATGATTTCATTACAGACGAGCTGGAACACGACTCGACCTATTATTTCTTCCACAAGTGAGTGCGTCTAGTCCACCGCCACCGCCTCGTCCGAGTCCTGGTGCATCCGTGTGTCGACCGCATCCTTGTCCGCCTTGCGCTTGCGTGGCTTGCTCAACTTCGGCTGTTGAGGACAGCGGTAGTCTTTATCTTCCTGAAGCGGCTCCTCGCCGCGGAGTATGGCGTCGACAATTCTGCCAGCCACTTCCTTGTTACCGCACCCCTCGATCCCGGACAGCAGACGGTCCACCTCGTCGACGTGCTTCTTCATGACGCGTGGCGTGACATGCACAAGCGCTGTGTGAGACACGATGAAGTGGTTGCCCTCGCCCCTGCATGTGGTATACCGAAACTCACCCTTATCGATTTGCCGCCGCGTTTTTTGGCAACGCGCGCGATCTGTCGGGGCCACGGTTATAATCGGCGGAGGGACGACGGACATGTCGCAAAATGATTTATTATATAAAATTAACGGATAAACTGACAACTCAATCATGAAGTCTTACGAGCTAGTCACCCAACGGTTAGTCAGGGGGAGGATGAGGGTGAATACTACTTGGGGCGCCGATGAACTGCGCGAGACACCCTTGAGTGACGCGGCCACACTGTGCGCACACGTTAGAACGCTTCGTGAAATCTTACGAACCGCTTTAGTAGGTACGCGGCGCGCCGTGTCTTATCGTCAACGAGCCGGCACTGCTGGTCTGCCAATGCCACATTCGGCAATAGCGACGGAGGCAGGTTTATACAGATGAGTCGTTTAGGAGTCCTCGTTGACAAAACGGAAGTCTTCCTCGCAGAGCGCGTTCTCGTTGATGAGCTGCAAGTTGTCTGGCACGAAGAATCGGCGCGAGATGAAGCACCGGCCGACGGGCACCTTGCCAGCCTCGACGAGCGCGGCGCGCTCCTCGGAGAGCGCGGCCGCCTTGGCGTGCTGCGCGCGCAGGCACCCCACCGTCACCTCGGCGCACTCGTCGAGCGTGGGCTTGCTGCCGTCGCTCTTCTTGCCGTCCGGATCGATGCGCACGAGGAAGATGTTCACATACCAACCGTACTTCCTCCACAGCGCGTCGCAAACCTGCGCCGTCCAGTTCTTGTTGTGATAGCATTTGCGATCGATATGCCCCCCCTCGTCCAGCTCCTGCACGAAGATGGCGCACACCTTGAGAGCCGCGTTGCAGATGATTGTGACGCGTACTGGCGGCAGCGAGAAGCAGCTATCAATAATGCGGTACGTTGCCGCCTCGAACGGCTGCGGCGGAGCGGCTGGCGCCGGCGGCGGAGCGTTCGACGGCCCCGCCGCGCCTGCTGCGACCGGCGCCGGCTCCGGCGCTGCCGAGGACGAAGCGCCCGACGGCCCAGCCTCACCAGGCGCCGCTGCCGGCGCGCTTGCCGGCGCTGGCGCTGGCGGCGCCACCATCCTCTTTTTGCCATCGGCGCGGCTCGCACCCGCTGCATTGCGCGACCGCTTCCCCGCCGCCCTCTGCGCCTGTAGCTCGGACGAGCGGCACGCGTCGTCGTTCCCCACAATGACCTGCAGCTGGAGGTCGAAGTTGGCGTCCGTAAAGTACAGCGGCAGCTTCGAGCGCACGAGCGCCACCCACGCGTGCTCGCGCCGCTTACGCGCCGCCTCAAGTCCCACCTTCTCGCGGAAGTGGTGAGGGCAGACGGGGTGCTCGCCCGGGAACTGCAGCTCGCACTTGTCGGCTTGCGCTGGCGACATCTGTATGTTACACGGCAAGCCGCTCTCTAGCTGATGGTTGCAGACTAGCCGGTCGAGCGTGAAGCCCGGGTTGAGCAGGACGCACACCGCGCACCGATGAATCTGAGTGTTGGGAGGGCGGGCGCCGCATGTGCAGACGGACTTAAGCAGTAGCCGCGGTGGGTCGACGCCGTGCAGCTTGCGGAAGCAATTCGCGTGCAAGCATTGCTTCCTCCCCGTTCCATCCGCAAACTCGGGGTACGCTGCGTTGAAATCGCCACACAGAATGCAAATATGTTGCCCTTGCCTCTTGTCCACCTCCACAATCACTGACTGGCACCCGCCGCAGATCATGTTTGGCACGCCGATGAGGGAGAGAGCCGCTACAACCGGCTCGTTTTTGACCAAGCAGATGATGGCGCAGATTGGACACACAAAGTTAGTTGATGCGTGCTTCCCCGACGCGGGAATGGTGTGCGTTGCGCACCGGTTCGTCGGAATCTTCGGCCAGCTGCTCGAATGTCCAGTCGGCGTGGTGTAGAGACGGTAGAGGCCCTTGTTTTTCCGGTCCTTCATCTGCACAAACCCGGGCGCAGAGAGAGGCGGAAAGTAGAAGTTGGGCATGTCATCGAACTCCCACACTTCTCGCAGGAAGCTGCAGGTGCGCTCGTGGAAGACCCACCGTTTGTACGAGCGCTTCACGTACTCACCCGACCCGTACTTGAGGCAGTAGTCGCGGAAATTCACGACGCGGTCGAGCTTCCACAGCTCCGGCCGCAGGTGGGGGAGGCCGTGTGCGGGGTCTGAGGCGTGGGTCTGCAGCAGCCCGCCGTTCCCGAGCTGCTGATCAATCTCCTCGATCGAGAGACTGTTTGGCTTAATTCCGACAGCCTTAATCACTGGCCCAAATTCGGCGTCAGACATTTGTTTGTCACACCGCAGAAAAAGAATCGCGGGCCCGCCACTCAGCGCTCTCCAACCTCCCAAATAGCCTCAAAAACTGACCTGACGCCCACCATCCTTACTTATAGCGCACGTAGAAGAAGTCCGGATGCGTGTCTTCTATGGACACACACCGACACCCCTGCGTCTCAAGGCCGCCGATAGTCTTCGGCGCCGTCCTCCTGAAACGCACAGCAGAAGACACACGAAAAATAAACAAGCACGCATCCTAGAATTGACATGACATGTACTGTATCTACCGCGGGACAACATATAAACTGATACGCTTACATGTACAGCAGCGACGCGTACAGCCAGATAGAGGAGAGCGCGCCAATGAGCAGGCCGAAAAACGCGTTGTCGAGGATCGCAAACGGACCGGTGTAGGTAAGGTAGGCGAACATCCCCACCGCCAGGCCCATGACCGAGAGACTGTGCAACTTGCGATAGACCGTGACCGGACCCTCATGCGCGAAGCACAGCGGGATCGCGAGGAACGTGGACACGGCCAGCACGATCAGGCCCGTCTGCGCGTTCGTGGAATCTGCCTGAAAGGGGCTAAGGATGCCGATGAGCGCAACCAGCTCGCCAAGGAAGGTAACAATGCCGGCGGGACATGCCTCGGTATCGTAGAACTTGATTTGCTCACTGACGGCCATGAGCGCGATGAAGCCGGTGATGAACACAGACCAAGACGAAAACCACTGCTGCGAGCGGTATCCGATGACCGGTGTGCCATCCGTGAGCACGCGCGGAGGCACGGCCGGAAATTGGAACCCAGCGCCGTCGACTGTGATTAGGCCAACTGATACACCGTTAAAGATGTTCAATGCCAACGCCGCGAACGAGGCTAGCGTGAAAATCTTGCACACCTCGCGGTCGAGGAGCTCGGGCTTCATGCTGCCAACAATCATCACGCACGACGCGAACGCGTTCACACCGCCGTAGATCATGGCGTATAGGTTGTAGCCCACGAGGTCGTCAGCGTCGTTGAGCGCGACGGTCGTGATGAGCCACGCCGACGACGCCAGCAGGAGGAAGGATGCAATACCAAAGTTCTTGATGCAATCAGGGGTCGACGAGGTTGACGACGACTTAGAGCGAGTCGGCTCCGGAGCCGCCGCATGGTGACGGCTCGGCGCAGCCGGACGAATGTCATTTCTCGAGCGGGGCAGCATATTTTCAGCGAGAGAGGTCTCTTATACCAGAGGCAGAGAAAAAAAATCTGAGAAGTCGGAGACTAAATATCGTCCTCGCCGAGCTCATCCCATTCACCCTCCTCGGCATCAGCCTCGGGCTCAGTCTGGAGCCGTGCAAGGCACGCCGGACACAAGACGGCCCGTTGCAGGAAATCCGTCTTGTCGTCTGTAGGCGATAGGTCCTCTTCGTAGATGCATTCGTCCTGCACCTCTTCTTCCTCGCCCCCATCCAGCGGATCCAGCGGCTCATCTCCAAAGCGAAGGTGCGGCGATCCTGGCTGGAAGAAGTTGACGCGGCAGAACCAACATCGACAAATATTCCCACGGCTACGGATCAGTCGGGACGGCAGCGGGAGCTGAGGAACGAGCTTCCTCTCTTTAGGAATTTCTTTTTTTTCGCAACGGCTCACTTGAAGATATGACTTCTGACACACGTTCATGCTTGACAACATTGGCACACATATGACATGAGTGTTGATTAAACTGATCAGCGGCGCTTCTTTTTGGTCCCCGACGTTCCGGCCTCTCCTTTCCGCTTCTTCCCGCGCTCACCATCGGACGCTGCGTCGTCAATGAAGGCGGCGCCGGCGCCCTCCTCCTCCTCGTCGTCCTCGTCCTCGTCGTCCTCCTCCTCAATCACCTCGTCGCCATCCTCATCCTCCTCCTCCTCCGCCTCCTCCTCATCCGAGTCCGAGTCATCGCCACCGCCGCCAGCACCCCCGCCCCCCGCAGCCCGCGCGCCCGCGTCCTCGAGATCCGCCTGCGCCGCAGCCTCGTCGTACTCTTCGACGCCGAAGAGGAAATAGCCGGTGACGACATCTCCGCCGACCTGTTGCACAGAGAAAGCCCGCTCGATTGCCAGGTCCTCAAAGACGGCCTCGTAGTTCTCGGAGGTGTAGGGCACGTTGGCGATGCCGATGCTCCGCGTCCACTCGGAGAGCAAGGATCGGAACTTGTCCTCTTCTATGTAAGCGGACTTCTTTGGCTTGCCGTCCAAACCCGGACCAGCAAGCTTGACCTTGCCACTGTTCTGCAGGAAGTTGCGCATCGGCTGCGTCGACGTGGCAACGATGTCGCGGAATTTGCGCGTTTGCTCGCCAAAGACGCCCTCGCGCCAGACCGAGCGCGACCCAATGGTGATGGAGAATTGAATGAAGGTGATGACAATGCGCGGCAAATACTCGGGCGTGCTCGCCTCGATCTTCATCGGCAGGTCGGAATCCGTCTCCTTGACTGTGACGTTGTGAGCGTACAGGTTGCAGCGCCGCAGCACGGCGCCAGAGAGGTCGCGCCAGTTTGATTTGCGGGGGATGACGTTGCCGGCGAGCGCGATCGGCGCGGTCCACGGGTCTATGTTGATGGCGCCCAGGCCCTTGCGCGCGATGGAGACGGCGTCGCCGGAGGTGAATTGCTGCACCTTGGCGGAGGAGAGACGGAAGTCTTCCTTCACCTCTGGCGCAAATATGGCATCGACCGTGTCGGGGACGGTGCAGTCGCCGGCGGCGTTCATGCGCGTGCCCCCGGTGAGCATGGGCTGCAGCCCGAACGTCTCCTCGCAGTCCGACTGGAGCACACACACGCGCCGCGGGTGGAAGAGGCTCTTGAGCGCATTGAGCGCCGTCGACTTGCCGGTGCCGCCCTTGCCGTAGTCGAACGAGAACACCTGCGTGTCCTCCATGAGGCCGACGGGAAATAGCATCTTGCCCATGCTCCACAGCTTGTCGCGGATGGTGTCGTCCGTGAACCGCTGGGTGCGGAAGATGTACAGGAGGTCCTCGCACCGGATCTGAGCCGCGTCGATGTCCATCAGTGGGGTGTCCGGAAAAACGTTCTGCTCGTCGAAGATCATATCGAAGTATTTGGCGGACGCGTCGAGGCGCGACGGAGGCGCGAACGGCATGATGGCGGAGAACGCATTCTTCATGCGCGCAGTCATCAAAGCAAAGGCGGCCCTGATGCGCTTGTCAGCACGCTTGGCGATGCGCGGCCAGAGGTCGCGGCGGTCGTACGGGTAGAAGGCGAGCTGAATCGAGCAGAAGATGCCGTTGCGAAAGGAGAACAGGTAGCGGTTCCACTGCAGCAGGGGAAAGCTGCCGTTGTTCCCCTCGATGAGGTAGTCGCGCAGGCGCGCCGGCATGTTGAAGTCGCTGGTGGTCATCACGCTCCAGAGCTGGTACTGAGAGGTGGGGTTGACGGTTTTGTGAATGAAGTCAATGATAGTGTCGTGCTCGCACCAGGCGTTGGTGCGATGCCCCTCGGGCGTCAGGATCTCCTTGAAGATCATGTCGCCCATGCGTCGAAACGGTCCGCCATCCACTGGCGAACTGAGAATGTCGAGCAAGTGGAAAAGCACAATCTGGTGGCCCTTTGCGCTCTCATCGTTGAGGTTGACGAGGAGCGACTCCTCCCACGAGAGAGTCTGATACGACCCCTCGTCGAGGCAAGCGACGAGGACAGCGTTGCTGGCGAGCATGCGGCGCGCGAAGGCGATCATCATTGAGACGCGGGTGAGAACACCACGCCGCTTCATGCCACTCTCCGTGTTCTTCGAGAGCATGCTTTCCGATCCACCCTCGTCGAGGTCAGCAGTGTGGCTGCAGAGCTTGCCGATCTCAGCTACGAGGACAATGTGCTGCAACACGGCGTTGTCCACGCTCTTGGGCGGCTGTGGCGACTGCGGCGAAGCAATGCACCCCAGGAGCCGCCCAAGCCGCTCCACGATGCCCTCGTCACCGACAGCCGTCTGCGGCGGCCGGGGAAAGCCACCAGAGCCGCCCTCCCCCCCCTCCTCCCCCTCCTCGCCCTCGTCGCCCTCGTCGCCCTCGTCGCCCTCGTCGCCCTCGTCGCCTTCGTCCCCTCCCCCTTCGCTTCGCGCGAGGAGGAGAGGGGAGGAGACGTGCGATGCAGCGGGCGCCCCTGAGCGCGGAGTCAAAGATTGAGATGCAAGCGGAGTGGACGAGGTGGATCCAGCGGAGACATGGGAGCCCTGCGTCGCGATGCTGCCAGTGCGTTGCTTCTTCTGCGGGGTGGCGGCGCACTCTTCGTCCTCGTCTTCATCTTGTATCACCTTCCGTCGGTTCTTGCCGCCGGTGACAGGACGCGGAGATCTGCCCACCTCCGATTGCACACCCGATCCCTCCTCCTCCTCCTCATCCTCATCCTCCTCCTCCTCATCCTCCAGATCCTCATCATCCGCGCCGTCCTCCACTTGCGCCAGGCCGTCGAAGAGAGGAGCCGCAGCGCTCGAGCCAAGATCATGGATGGACCCCGCGCCACCTACGGCATCCTCCCAGAAAGAGACGTACAAATTGATTGCACGGTCGACAAGACGCGATCCGTCTCGTCCGAGTATTTCGTCGCGGGGCTGATCTTGCCGCTTCAGTTGTTCGAGTAGTGTTTCGGGGGTCAGCCGGCCAGGGCCGAGAGGGTCGTCTGTGCTCTCATCGTCCGAGGCACCCTCCATCCTGGCCGACCGCCCGTCTTTCCCTTACCGGGGATAAACTGACTCGTGGCGGAGGGGAGTCGCACGGGTGTTGCGGTTGCCCCCTCCGCCACTGACAGTTTGCCCTGACGCTCTGACTGTGTAGTTAGTTCATCACATTCGAGCTTCGCTCTAACACCCGTCCCCCCACCCTTGCTCCACCAACACCCATGCAGCAGACTGACCCATTTCCTGTGCAGACAAGCGCCGCACACCGTG
>Ga0102815_10002328_pt1 | contig 11557 bp, 11 predicted proteins | sample ColrivemetaGS759_FD_79113 | JGI IMG/M metagenome (GOLD analysis project Ga0102815, IMG submission 79113) | Estuarine microbial communities from the Columbia River estuary - Ebb tide ETM metaG S.759 | ecosystem: Environmental > Aquatic > Marine > Intertidal zone > Estuary | place: USA: Columbia...
ATCTAACTTACCCTTATCTTGGTCTTTAGGAGATTAATAATAATTAAAAATTAAGGGAAATTTATTTTAGTGTTTATTTCCTTAACAAGGCGAGAGTTGAATTTAGCGCTCTCGCCTTTTCTTATTTAAATGCTATTAACTACACAGTTAATTCAAAATAAACTTATTATGAAAAAAGCCGGTATTATTATGGTAATAGGATCGCTTTTGTTATTAGGCCTTTTTAAATTCCCGTTATGGAATATCATGCTTGGTGCTCCCCAATATCCTGAACCATTAGGGATGAATATTCACCTAAATGGCATACAAGGTGTTCAAGAATTCGATCTTCAAAATATTGATGGTTTAAATCATTATATAGGAATGAAAACCATTCCAAAGGCTGAAGAGATGTGGGAATTCGCCATTTTTCCTAAAGTTATTATAGGGATGGTTATGTTAGGAGTACTTATTGGTATTCTTGGATTTGCTGGAAAAGTGAGCTATAAATTCTTTTTAGGATGGTTTCTACTCATGTCTGTTTTAGGCATATTGGGTATGTACGATTTTAATAATTGGCTTACAGAATACGGAAGTGATTTAGATCCTCATGCTATTTTGAAATTATCTAATCCCGATGGTACACCAATGTCTTATAAACCACCTTTATTTGGTCACCAAAAATTACTTAACTTTGATGTAACTTCCTTGCCACATATTGGAGGGTATCTTATGTTTGTAGGAATGTCATTAACAATGGTAGCATTTTGGTTGGGTAGAAAGGTTAGCTTAAAAACAGCTAAGTAATACTTCCATCAAAATCTTAATAAAACACTAAAAATATGCAAAGATTAAAACAGTTTTCCTTTGTGGCATTGCTATTGGTATTTACCAGTTGTAATGTTGGGCCCGAAGCGATAAACTATGGGAGCGACGGTTGTCATTTTTGTAAAATGACCATAGTTGATAAAGTTCATGCTGCTGAAATAGTAACCAACAAAGGTAAAGTCTATAAGTTTGATGCCTCTGAATGTATGATTCATTTTATGAAGGAATTCGACAACGCAGAAATAAAACTATCCCTTTCAAATAATTATACAGAACCCGAAGCGCTTATAGATGCCACTAAAGCTACTTTTTTAATTAGCAAAAATATTCCAAGCCCAATGGGAGCATTCTTATCTGCATTTAAAACGGAAAACGAAGCTCAGAAATTTCAAACCGAAAAAGGCGGCACTTTATATTCCTGGAATCAACTACTAGAACATTTAAACCGCTAGTGTTATGCGCAAAATAGCGACTTTTTTACTAGTCATTTTTATGGCTTGCCCAAGTTACGCTCAAAAAATTGAAGTATGCAATTCTTGTGCAGTCACTTCATTAAAAAAAGCCATAGCTATAGCCAAAGATTATGACACGATTATAGTCAAAAAAGGCACGTATAAAGAGCATAAAATAGTGGTAGATAAACCTCTGACTATTATTGGTAAAAACTACCCTGTAATAGATGGTGATAAAAAAGGCGAAATTATAACTATTGTTTCAGATCATGTAACGGTTGATGGTTTGTTTATTATAAATGTTGGCACGAGTTACACCGAAGATTATGCGGCTATTCGGGTTAGGCGTAGTAAACATTTTGTAATTAAAAATCTGGTTTTAGAAAAATTGTTTTTTGGTATTTATATAGAAAAATCTAGCTACGGAAAGATTTATCATAATAAAATTATTGGAGATGCTGTACAAGAATACAATTCCGGAAACGGGATTCAATTATGGTATAGTAATCACATTGAAATTGAACATAACTTCGTTGAACATGTGCGCGATGGAATTTATTTAGAATTTTCAGATGATTGTTTAATTAAGAACAATGTAAGCACAAAAAATTTACGATATGGGTTGCATTTTATGTTTTCAAATAATGACATCTATCAAGATAATACATTTGAAAGCAATGGGGCTGGTGTTGCTGTCATGTTTTCTAAAAAAATAAAAATGTATAACAATACTTTTAAGGAAAACTGGGGAACCGCATCGTACGGCATGCTATTAAAAGAAATAAATGATGCTGAAATTATTGGAAACACCTTCGAAGAAAACACTATCGGCATCAACATAGAAGGATCGAACAGAATTGTTTATAAAAACAATAATTTTATTAATAACGGGTGGGCCATTAAAGTTCGAGGAGCCTGTTATACCAACAGTTTTTTAGAAAACAATTTCTTATATAATTCTTTCGATATTTCATACAATAGCAACGTAAACGACAATGTTTTTGACAATAATTACTGGAGTGATTATACCGGTTACGATTTAAATAAAGATGGTATAGGCGATATACCTTACCGGCCGGTTAAACTCTTTTCATATATTGTAAACCGTACGCCAGAAACCATCATTTTATTACGTAGTTTATTTATGGATATTATAGATTTTTCTGAAAAAGTATCGCCAGTTTTTACACCAGATAATCTTTTAGACAACAACCCTGCAACAAAAAAAATCTCATGGTAAGCATTCAAAATCTACATAAAAAATTTGGGAAAAACCAGGTGCTAAGTGGCGTTGATTTATCCATTAAAGAAGGCGGTATTTTTGCGGTGCTTGGGCCAAATGGCTCTGGAAAAACAACCTTAATAAAATCTATTTTAGGCATGGTAATTCCTGACAAGGGCACAATAACGGTTCATGATCAAAACATAAAAAATAATTCAGATTATCGCTATAACATTGATTATTTACCGCAAATTGCCAACTTTCCGAGTAATTTAAAAGTGAAAGAGCTTATTAAAATGATTAAGGATTTACGGGGAAAAACTAATGAAGACGAGCGTCTCATAGATCTATTTAAATTGAATCCATTTTTAGATAAAAAATTGGGAACACTTTCTGGCGGAACAAAACAAAAAGTAAATCTGATTTTAACCTTTATGTTTAACAGTCCTCTAATTATTTTAGATGAACCCACCTCTGGACTCGATCCCATTTCAATGATTAGATTAAAAGACTTAATTCAAGCTGAAAAGGCCAAAGGAAAAACCATTTTAATAACCTCGCATATTATGAGTTTTGTTGAAGAAGTGTCCGATGAAATTGTATTTTTATTAGAAGGTAAAATTTACTTTAAAGGCACAGTTTCAGAATTAAAAACAAAAACAAATCAACCTGATTTTGAACACGCTATTGCATCCATTTTAACTGATAATCATGCTTAAAATATTAAAATATAGTTTTTACGATTTGATGCGAAGCCGCTGGAGTTATGTGTATTTCGCTTTTTATTTACTACTTGGAATTGTACTCCTTTTTTTAAACAACGATTTATCTAAAGCTGTTATTACTTTAATGAACGTAATCATCGTTTTAGTTCCATTAATAGGAACCATTTTTGGTGTTATGTATTATTATAATTCAAAAGAATTTACCGAGCTTCTTTTGGCACAACCTATAAAACGCTCTTCTATATTTTTAGGGCAGTATTTGGGGGTTGCCCTGTCTTTATCTATGAGTTTAATTTTAGGCTTAGGATTGCCATTTATTTTTTATGGATTATTTAAAAGCAATGCCATTTGGGATTTTTCATTATTGCTCATTACGGGCACATTTCTAACTTTAATATTTACAGCATTAGCCTTTAACATCGCTTTGTCTAACGAAAACAAAATTAAAGGTTTTGGATACGCCATTTTACTATGGTTGTTTTTAGGCATTATTTACGATGGTATCTTTTTGATGTCTTTAATAATATTTGAAGATTATCCGTTAGATAAGATATCATTAATAGGCACGATGTTAAACCCGATAGATTTATCAAGAACACTGATACTTTTAAAATTAGACATATCGGCATTATTAGGGTATACTGGTGCTGTTTTTAAACAGTTTTTCGGAACTAGTTTTGGAATAATAATATCATTTCTGGCCTTATCACTTTGGGTTATTTTACCAATTTTAAGAATTGTTTTTAAAGCAAAAAAGAAGGATTTTTAATTATCAATCATTTTAAAATTAAACGTAACTATTATCACATAATAAATTAATTGAGATGATTAGATTTGCAGTATGATTTCAGCAATCGCTAATAAAATAACAGCATTTGTTTTAGTGTTTATATTATTTGCCCATAATATAAATACATTGGCGATTGTTGGCGATTTTGTTATAAATCAGGATTTCATTGCCAAAACCTTGTGTATTCAAAAAGACAACCAACAAGGATGTAATGGTAAATGTCAGTTAATGAAAGAATTAAAGGAAAATGCACCAGAATCGAATACAACAATACCGGTACAAGAAACAAAACGCTTCTCTTTAGATGCCTTTTGCTTTTATAAAATTAATTCTTCAGAAAGTCTAAATTTTGTAAGTAAAGAATATAAAATTGGGTTCAACTCGTATTCACAAAATCTACTTCAAACGTATTTCGACATCGATACGCCTCCTCCTATTTTCATCTAGTATTTTATAGCTTATTAATTACGCTTTTCTGGCTTTTCCCTAAGCTGGTAAGAGGTAGTGCGCAATGCAAAAATTTACGGCATGACTTTTTTACGCAAACATTTTGCGAATTTTTATGCCACATGAAATTTAAAAAAATAAATAGATGAAATGCCTATCAACATAATATTCAAACTTTTCGATATGTTTCGAAAAGGCATCGCATCTGACCACTAAAATAATAAAAACTACAGATGAAATTTAAATATATTTTACCAATACTGTTCATAGCTATACTAGTTACATCTTGTTCGTCAGATAATGATGATGACATAATTATTAATGAAATTGAAGGGCTTATTAAAGTTCAAGACCTTTCGAACAGCACCCATACTATCGAATTGTATAATGCTACGGGCACATTTAAAACAGGATATAATGCCATCAGTATTCGCATTAAAGACAACACTTCTAACTCTTATATGGAAAATGCCACGGTATCATGGAATCCAATAATGCAAATGCCAACTATGCAACATTCTTGTCCTAAATCTACTATTACAAAGGCTTCGGGAAAAGATACCGTTTATGAGGGTTTCATAGTTTATCAAATGGCAAATCTAGATGGTTCTGGCTGGTCCTTAACTGTAAATTATAGCATAAATGGTGTTGAATATACTACAACAGATACTATAACCGTAATGCAAAATGCTAAACAAAATGTTACCAGTTTTATGGGAACAGATGGTAGTCGCTATATAATATCATTGGTAGAACCAAAAACTCCAAAAATAGCTATTAACAACATGACCGTTGGTTTGTATAAAATGGAAACTATGATGTCCTTTCCTGTTGTTGAAAATTACAAAATCACTTTAGATCCTCGTATGCCTGGAATGGGTAACCATAGTTCACCAAACAATACAGATTTAACTTTTAAAGCAGAAGACGCCATGTATCATGGAAACCTATCACTTACCATGACAGGCTATTGGGTACTTAATTTAAAATTGCTAAATACTCAAAATGAAGTACTAAAAGGTGAAGACATTACAACTGAAATCGCCCAAAGTTCTTTGTATTTAGAGATAGAATTTTAGATAATATTTATTATTTGCAAACACATTAAACAATTTCAATGTGTTTGCTTCAAAATTTAACCAATGAAAAAGTATATCATATTGGTTGTTAGTATATTATTTACCGGACTAACATTCGCTCAAGACATAGAAAACAACATTAAAAAGGACACGACTAGTTTAGATGAAATTATTGTTGTTGGAAGACGCAAACTAAGTAACTACCGCCAAAATAAAATAGTATCGAGTATAGATGATTTTTTAGAAAACTCTAATAAAATCACTATGATAAAGCGCGGAAATTATGCTTGGGAAGCATCAATCAATAATATGAATAGTAACAGACTGTCTATAACTATTGATGGTATGCAAATTTTTGGAGCTTGCACCGATAAAATGGACCCCATCACTTCGTATGTAGATGTTTCAAACTTGGAAAAAGTGAGTGTAGGCTCAGGTCAAGAAGGAACAGAAAACGGTCATTGCCTTGGTGGTGGTATCGACTTGCAATTGCCACAATCCACATTTTATGATTCAGGGTTAAAAACAAACATCGATTTAGGTTACGAATCTAATGGCAATTATAAAACTACTGGCTTAGATATTGAATATTCCAACACTAAGTTCTATTTAAATGCCGATGGGATTTACAGAAAATCTGATAATTATAAAGCCGGAGAAAACAAGGAAATCCTTTATTCCCAATTTGAAAAATATAACATTTCATTACAAAGTGGCTTTAAATTAAACGAACATGAGTCTATAGATGCCAATGTGATTTACGATAAAGCTACCGATATAGGTTATCCAGCTTTACCCATGGATGTATCGCTGGCTGAAGCCTTAATTACATCCATAACACATAATTACACCAACGATTCAACTTTTATAAAATCTTTAGTAACCAAGGTTTACTTTAATACCATAACCCATATTATGGACGACTCAAAACGTCCAGATGTACCCATTCGTATGGATATGCCAGGGTGGAGCGACACCTATGGTTTTTATAGTAAAGCAAGTGTTAGAGCAAATAAGCACGATGTCACTTTCAATATTAACGGTTACTACAACAGGTCTTTGGCAGAAATGACCATGTATCCAAATGATTCTAATCAACCTGCTATGTTTATGTACACGTGGCCAGATGTTAGAACACTATATACAGGCGTTTACGCCAAAGACAGCTATAGTTTAAATACACATGAAACACTTTCAACATCACTTCGGTTTGGTTTTCATAAAAACCGAATTGCAAAAGAAACAGGTTTGGAAAGTCTTCAAATATTCTATCCGGAAATTTCAGATTCAAAAAGTAGATTATTAACTAGTTTTTCATCCAATTATGAGATAAAAAAGAATGCGCTCGACATAACATTGGGTCTTGGGTATGGCGAAAGAGCGCCGACAGTTAGCGAAGGCTATGGTTTTTTCCTGTTCAACAGTTTCGATAATTACGATTATATTGGAAATCCTACTTTAAGAAATGAAAAAGCTGTTGAAGCCAATTTCAAAACAAACTACCATTTTAAGAAATTTCATATAGGAATTGAATCTTCTTATTTTCATATTATGGATTATATTATTGGAGAAATTGATGCTACTTTAAGCCCGATGACAATTGGAGCGAATGGCGTACAAGTATACACCGCTTTAAATTCTGCTACTATTTTTGATGTGTATTTGAATTCTTCCTACCAATTTTCAAAAACATTCTCAGTTAACGGAACGGTTGGTTACAATTATGGAAAAGGAAGCAACAACGAACCGTTGCCGCTTATAAAACCATTTTCATATTTAGCAGAAATTAATTATTCAACACCTCGTTTTAACGCAGCAATTCAACTTGAAGGCAATGGAAACCAAAGTAAGTATAGTAGTTTTTATGGTGAAGATGAAACGCCACAATATGCTATTTTAAATCTAAATTTTGGAAATATCTTTTACATAAAAGAGCATAAGGTTGTATTAAAATATGGCATCGAAAATCTATTAGACACCTACTATTCTACTTATGCCGATTGGAATAACATACCAAGACAAGGTAGGAATATGTATATAAACCTATCCTATTTAATACCTTAGCTTTTTGCGCATAATCTAAAAAAATACACGTATTAAAAACTGACATTTATCATGTTTTAGAATTTTGATAAAAATTACATTTGTTTTGTTTAAAAAGACATTTCTGTCCTTTATTCTAATTTAACCGTTTTCTAAAGTTCAAATTTTGTTCATTAATGAAAATACTAATCAAAACTAAATAAATATGTTATCAAAAAAACAAGCACGTGCCTTTTTTCTTGGAGGAACTGTCGTTACTTTTTTAATATTTATTGGTCTTACCATTTACTCGTTTAGTAAAGCTCAAGATCAATCAAATGATGAAAATATAACAGAAGCGGTTGTACGAGGAAAACATCTTTGGGAAGAAAATAATTGTATGGGATGTCATACACTATTAGGCGAAGGAGCTTATTATGCTCCAGAATTAACGAAAGTAATCGAACGTAGAGGTCCGGGGTACATCAAAGCAGTATTAATGACACCCGTTTCATGGGAACCTAATGGAAGAAAAATGGTGGCTTATGGCTTTTCAAAAGAAGAAGCAGAGGACCTAATTGCCTTTTTTGAATGGATAGGCGGAATTGATTTAAATGGCTTCGACCGCGTTGTATCACCATTATCTAAAGACGAAAACTAAACTAAAAAATTATGAAATATAAATCACAAAAAGTAGCGTATTGGTTTTTTGCGCTTTCAATGTTATTATTTGGATTACAAATAGTATACGGTTTTATAATGGGTTTTGCACATGCTGGAATGGATGGATTGCACGATGTCATTCCTTTTAACACGGCAAGAGCAGTTCACACAAATTTATTAGTCGTTTGGCTGTTGTCTGGTTTTATGGGAGCAGCATATTATATAATCCCAGAAGAAGCACAACGTGAATTAGTAAGTGTGAAACTTGCTTATGTACAGTTAATAAGTTTAGCCCTTGTAGGCGTAACCGCTATTGTTGGATATCATTTTAACTATTGGGAAGGACGTAAGTTTTTAGAAATTCCTAGACCTTTAGATTATTTAGTAGTTGCAAATGTACTTTTATTTTTAGGACTTATTTTAGTAACACTATTTAAAGGGAAACGCAGAACGACAACGGCTTTAGTGCTTTCAATGGGACTTCTATTTGCAGCACTTTTATACTTGCCTGGGATGCTTCCTTTTGATAGTCAAGTAAAAGATTCATTCTTTAGATGGTGGGTTGTGCATTTATGGGTAGAAGGTGTTTGGGAATTAATTATGGGTGGTATCTTATCTTTCTTATTAATTAAACTTACAGGTGTAGATAGAGAAGTTATTGAAAAATGGCTATACGTTATTGTTGGCTTAACATTCTTATCGGGAGTTTTAGGAACAGGACACCATTACTACTACATTGGCGTAAACAAAATTTGGTTAATTGTTGGTGGAATTTTCTCTGCACTAGAGCCTTTAGCATTTTTAGCAATGGCCTTATTTGCAGTTAATATGTACCGAAAAGGAGAAAAGAAGCATCCTAATAAATTAGCTTTATACTGGACACTAGGTGCGGCTATTGTATCGTTTGTAGGTGCTGGATTGTTAGGTTTCGCACATACTTTACCTCAAACCAATTTATATACACACGGAACTTTAGTTACCGCCATGCATGCTCACTTAGCCTTTTGGGGTGCTTATGCTATGATAGTTTTAGCAATTATTAGCTATAGTTTACCAAACATGACCGGAAGAAAATTATACGACAGTTCCATAGGAAGAATGGCTTTTTGGTTCTCTAATATTGGAATCATTGGAATGACAGTTGCTTTTGGTGTAGCAGGGGTTGTTCAAGTGTACTTAGAGCGTAAATTGAAAATGGATTTTATGGAAGTTCAAAAAGAAGTAGAAATTCATTTTATCGTATTAATAATCTGTGCTACATTATTTACCACAGGAATAATTTTATACATGGTAGATTTTTATAAACACGGAAGACCTACAGACGAAGCCTTAGATACGTCTTCAAACTAATTTTATAGTAATTATTTAAGCCAGAGTTAATTTTCACACAGATTCTTAACTCTGGTTTTTTTATTAAAAAAATAAAAAATGAATCAACCATATTATTATGCAATAGACAAAGAAATAGATGTTTTTGAGCATGCCTATACCTGTAAGCTTCCGCTTTTGTTAAAAGGTCCAACTGGAACCGGAAAGTCTCGTTTTATAGAACATATGGCTCATAAATTAAAATCAACTTTAATAACTATTTCTTGTCATGAAGAAACATCTTCTACAGATTTAATAGGAAGATATATTATTAAAGGTGCTGAAACAGTTTGGTTAGATGGTCCACTAACTACGGCTGTTAAAAATGGGTGTGTTTTGTATTTAGATGAAATTGCCGAAGCACGACCAGACGTTATTGTAGCCATACATTCATTAACAGACCACAGACGAGAATTGTTTATTGATAAGTTAGGTGAAACAGTAAAAGCGCATGAAAATTTTATGCTGGTTGCGTCATTTAACCCAGGATATCAACGTGGATTTAAGGAATTAAAACCGTCAACAAGACAACGATTTGTTGCTATTTCGTTTGCATATCCAGAACCCAAAATAGAAGCAGAAATTTTAACTTCAGAAACTGAAATAGAATTAGATATTGCTAAAAAACTGGTAAACATTGCTACAAAAATCAGAAACTTAACAGAGCTCGGATTAACAGAAACTGTGTCAACCAGATTACTAGTAGATGCAGCCAAATTAATTCATAAAGGGCTTCCCAAACGGCTTGCAGTTCATGTCGCTGTTGTTGAACCTTTAACTGACGATTTAGAAGTTATACAAGCTCTTAAAGATTTAAGTGATTTAATGATATAAAAAAGTATTCAGTATTCAGTCTCAGTACTCAATGAGTACTGAAAACTGAAACTGAGACCGAAAACTATGTTTGAATTCGAACCGGACGAATATATATTTACAAAATTTGCATTCTTTTTTAAGAAACGGAAAAAGAAAAAGGAGGAAGCACTTGAGCATGCCGTAAATTTAAGTGATGTAAAACCTCGACTAACCATTTTCGCCCGTGCCATTACTGGTCAATCTATTGAAATTTTTGAAGCTGAACGTGAAGGTGGCTATAAAAACAACAACTTTTTTTTACCAACAAAATTTTTTGATTTCGAAACTGAGGAAGAAAATCTGTCATTTTATTTATTCAGAATCTTATACCTCTCCATTCAAAAAAATTTAGATTATAATTGGAACGATACTTTAGAACACGACACGCCCGAATCTCAACAAAAAGCGCAAGAAACTTCACATCAGGTTTTAAAAGAATTATTTAATCAATTTCCAATCACTGAAAAATACCATCAAAAGTTCGTTTCTTTTTATGAAAATAAAGCAACCGAAAAACAACCGGCAGACTTTACGTTTATCTACGGAAAATGGATGAAAAATTCACCAGATGACGACTCAGAAAATCAACTTAAAAACTTTACAGAAAAGGTAAAAACAGCTGACCAAGAAAAACCAAAAACCATTATAAAATCGAAGGCCGTTGAAGAAATAATTTCTGTTCAAATAGACCAAAAACAAATGGAAGATGCCGTTTTACAGCATCAATTTGAAAAGGCTGAAACTGCCGAAGAATTTGGTGGTAATTTTAGAGATATGGATGGTGATGATGATTTAGAAGACCATTCCAACGCACTCGATGAAGTACAAATGAAACATACCGTTCGAGTTGATGATACTGCACACTCTGTCTATCAAGCTGAATTTACCGAAAACACGACCATCTCAGAAAGCGCAGAAAGCGAAAGCAACGGACCCTTTATACACTACGATGAGTGGGATTATTCAAAACGTACTTACAAGGAAGATTTTTGCAAAGTGTATCCAAAAACCCAATTAAAAACAGATACGTCTTATTATAAAAAAACACTTAACGAAAATCGTTCTACATTAGTTGGTTTGCGCAAAATGCTCACTACTGTAAACAATAAATACCAGCAACAACGCAG
>Ga0102815_10002329_pt1 | contig 11556 bp, 13 predicted proteins | sample ColrivemetaGS759_FD_79113 | JGI IMG/M metagenome (GOLD analysis project Ga0102815, IMG submission 79113) | Estuarine microbial communities from the Columbia River estuary - Ebb tide ETM metaG S.759 | ecosystem: Environmental > Aquatic > Marine > Intertidal zone > Estuary | place: USA: Columbia...
ACAAAAATAGCAAATTGGTTGACGCCAAAACCCGGCGTTCAGCTTTGTCCAGCTGACAAATGATGTAGACGAGTCCATCTTGAATGACCAATCCATGTTGGATTGATTAGTTACAGAACGTTGCAAAAGCCGGTTGGAATAAAACGGACATCAATCAGATAACGTAATTTCTTAATCTGGCCGACACGCTGAACTTCACCGAAGCCGCACGCCACAGCGGCGTGTCACAGCCCAGCCTTACCAAGTCAATTCGCAAGCTCGAGGAAGTGCTTGACGGCCCGCTGCTCTATCGTGACGGTAAGGACAGTCGGCTGTCGGCACTTGGCTGCGAAGTTACAATGGTAGCAAGACGGCGGCCTTAAGCGCCATTTGTTTTGGTGAGAAGTGCTTTGGCATTATATATTGATTGCCCCCGGCGCTCGGGTTTCGAAAATATGGAAAGGTCTCGGGCGAAATTGTATATCTTCAGGCAAATCCCCACAATGTTGGTTTTGCCGCGCAACCGGATAGAGACGCCCCAAGCCTTCGCGTTAAGATGTTATGTATTCCTGCTGTCTGTATCATGTCCCATTCCTCAGGCCGCAGCGTAAATACCATCATGCCCGGTCGATGCGTAACAGGAACGATAGGACGTCTGATCGATGTACTTGCCCAACTACCTGCGCGCCCTCGATGACTGGAAAGACGCGGTGGGGGTGGGACAGGAACATCTCGGCTACGTGGATCACATCGTCGTGGGCGTCAACACTGACGACGTTGCGCGACATTTGATCGGCAACGGTGCCAGTCCATTCTTGATAGTAGCTGGCGTGTAAGGCGGGGCGGAAACAGTCCTTCTGGGTCAAGATACCAACCAAGCTGCCGTCTTTGTCAACTACGGGAGCCGCAGTAGCGCGCGCGTCGAGCAAAATTGCAATTGCGCGCCGGATCGCTGTGTCGGGCGAGAGGGTCTGGACGTTGCGGCGCATGATCGACTTAACCCTATGCGCGCTCATTGCGCTGACTCCGCCGAGACGGCAGCGCGGCGCAATGGGCATTCGGCACAGCGCCCTTCGCGCAGGCCCGCGGCCGCACCACAGCTGGTGCGCACCGGTCCGCGCCCAAGGGCAAGCCCCAGCCCAAGCCCCACAGCAGCGAGACCAAAGATTACAACCGCTAATATGATTTCCATGGCCAATGGCCCCCAGTTTAAAGAAACATCATTTCGATCGCGCCGGTTTTAACAGGCAAAACCCCTGTGCCGTCTCGCACTAGAAACAGCGCGGACATGCCCAAGTCGTTTGCGAGTGTCTGGCCATCTGTCAGTCCTGCCGCAAATAGGGCGGTTGCCCAGCCATCAGCGGTCATCGCATCTTTGGCCACAACTGTCACCGATAACAGGCCAGAATCTGCGGGGGCACGCGTTTTGGTATCTATAATATGCCCATAGACGTGTTGCGCCAATTCATAGCTTTGTGACTGTAATCCCGAAGTTGCGACGGCCCAGTCGTCGCTTAGCTTTAGGGTGGCGGGTGCGGGTTGGTTGGTCAATGGGTGCTGTACGGCAACATGCCATGGGCGCCCGGACGGATGCTGGCCAAGCGCCTTGAACTCTCCACCCAGATCAAACAGCAGATTGTTAAGGCCCGCATTCCGAGCAAGATCGACAGCACGGTCCAGCGCGCGGCCTTTGGCGATCCCACATAGATCAAGCGTAAGATCGTCGCGCGCCTTTCCAATACCGTCTGTGCGAAGCGAAATCGCGCGCCAATCCGGCAATGTACTACCTTCAATCGGCCCAAACCCCCATTGCGCGACAAGCGGGCCGACTGTCGGATCAAACGCGCCGCCGCTGGCATTCGCAAGCTCGAGTGCCGCTGCGGTTACATGGATCATCTCGGGATCTTGCGCAAGCCAGCCTGCGCGCATGGCATTAAACTGGCTTATCTGGCTATCGGCGCGCCACGGGGACATCTGTCTGTCGATGGCGGAAAATAGCGCCTCAATCTCTGGTCGCAGGCGTTCAAGGTCTTGGCGCGGCGGGCCGACTGCGCTCCACGTTGTTCCAAAGGCCGATCCTGAAATTCCGACTAAGGTATCGGAATGCACAGACTGCGGCAGGATAAACGCCGCCCCGAACATGCCCATAGCGCGGCGTCGCGTAGGGCGAAAAATACGGTCGATCATGTCCTAACTCCCAAAATCATCGTAGAAAATTGAACGCGGCTCTACGCCCAGCCGCTCGAGCGTGCCCAGAACGGCCACAATCATCACGGGTGGGCCACACAGATAATATTCGCAATCTTCGGGTGCTGGATGGGCACTCATATCAGCTCTCAGAATCTCATGGATAAAACCGGTCGCGCCAGTCCACCGATCACCCGGTGCCGGGTCTGATAGGGCTGGCGTCCAACGGAAATTGGGGTGTTCTGCTGCCAAGGCCTCGAATTCATCGGGATAAAACAGATCAGCGGCAGTGCGTGCGCCGAAATAATAACGGATTTGCCGGGTCGTATCACTAGCGAGTTCCTGATGGATCATTGCGCGCAGTGGTGCCATCCCCACGCCGCCTCCAACAAACACCATCTCGCGTTGGGTTTGTTGGATATGAAACTTGCCGTACGGTCCGGACATATCGACCAAATCGCCCGGTTTAAGCGAAAATAGCCATGACGACACAATGCCCGGCGGGATATCGACTTCGTGTCCGGCAGGCGGCACTGCCAGACGAATGTTGAACACCGCACGTCCCACGTCCTGCGGGCGGCTGGCCAATGAATAGGCGCGAGTTACCTTGGAATTTGAGGCGACGCTGAGGTTGGCCCATCTGTTAATCGCCCAAGCGTCACTATATTTCGGGTCCACTTCCAAGGTCGCAAAGTCGAGCTGATAGGCGGGCGCGGTGATTTGCATGAAATCGCCAGCACGAAAACTTGTTGGATGATCCATGGGCAGTTCCACCACGATTTCACGAATAAGCGGCGCAAGCATGCAACTGGATACAACTGTGCAGGCCACATTACCCCCGGCGCTTATGACGTCGTCAGGTACAATCACAGCACATGCGCCCCGCAATGTTGTCTGGCAGGCAAGGCGCACATGCGCACGGCGTTCTTTGGGTGACAGAACACCGCGTTCGGTCATCTGAGGCTCTCCGGCGCCATCGCCTATGACTGTGACGCGACACAACCCGCAAATGCCAGACCCGCCACACGGCGCCGGAATCTGGATGTCTGCCACGTGCAATGCGCCCAAAAGCTTTGTGCCACGATGGGCGGAAATCTGGTGCGTTCCGTTCACTGTGATCGTGATGTCCCCATGCGGCACCAATCTGCGCCGCGAGAGCACAAGGCCAAACGCCAGTCCAACAACAAGCGCTGTAATAATGATGCAGCCAAGAAGAATTTCGCTCATGGCGCTGCTGCCATTTGCGCAAAAGCGGCAAAGCCAAGCGACATGAGCCCGGTCAGGATAAACGCGATGCCAAGGCCGCGCAGACCCGCTGGCAGGTCGGCATAGGCCAGTCGCGCCCGGATCGCGCTGAGCATGACAACGGCCACGGCAAACCCGGTCCCACTGCCCAGCCCAAATAGGGTTGATTCAACAAGCGTGTAATTGCGTTCAACCATAAACAGGCTGCCTGCAAGAATTGCGCACTGCACGGTTAAAAGCGGCAGGAACACACCGAACGTGGCGTGGATTTTCGGAAAAAAGCGATCAAACAGCATCTCGACAAGCTGCACTGTAGCCGCAATGACGCCAATGAACGCAATCAGCGCCAAATAGGACAAATCAAGATCCGGCTGACCCGCCCAACCCCAAGCACCGGGGGCAAGCAGCCCCCTATAGATTAAATGGTTAAGAGGGACCGTCACCGCTAATACGCCGATCATTGCAATGCCCAAACCAAGCGCACTTTCGGTGCGGCGCGACAGCGCAAGAAAGGTGCACAGTCCCAGAAACAGCGTCAGGGGCATGTTGTCGACAAAGGCCGCCGTCAAAAAGAAGGATATAACATCGCTCATTTTGCTGATCTTGGTTTTAACGGCGGGGTATGCTCAGGGGGCTCGGCCTGTTCAACCCAGATCGAGCGCAGCGCCCAGACTAGCCCCCCTAAAAGAAAAAAGGCAGACGGTGCCAGCAACAGCAGGCTAAGCGGCGTAAACCATCCCCCTTGGTCCGCCAACGGCAGGATATTGTAACCGAATAACTGCCCACGCCCAAAAAGCTCTCGGATCGCACCGATCACGATCAGAACTAGCGAATAGCCTAGCCCGTTTCCAAACGCATCTATCATCGAGGGCCCCGGCGCGTGGTGGCGGGCAAATGTCTCGGTACGACCAAGGACAAGGCAGTTTGTCGTGATCAACCCAACATAAACCGACAGGGCGCGACTGATCGCTGCAAAATAGGCCTGTAGGATTTGATCGATGATAATCACCAACGACGCGACAATAACAATCTGAACAATAAGCCGGATGGTGTCAGGAATGTGCCGGCGGATCACGCTGATAATGCCAGCTGCAAGTGTCAGGACCACAGTCAGTGATGCCGACATTGTAACAGCCGTTGCCAGCGTCGTGGTCACGGCCAGCGCAGAACATATCCCCAGAATCTGCAATGTGACTGGATTCTGCCTGATCAGCGGGTCGCTTAACGTGGTCCAAAAAGAGGTGCGCGCAGTCATTGCTCAGAACTCCCCCCGCTGGATCGCGTCAAGCAAAGGGCCATAACCGTCTGGGCCCAACCAGAACCGCATCATGCGCGTAACGCCGCTGCCGGTTCGTGTAGCACCGGTAATCCCGTCAACCTCGAACGCAGTGGTTGCTGCTCCCCGCGCGACGTTAAAGCGAACTGCGCCGCTGTCGTCGCGGATGGTGGTGCCGGGAAAGCTGTCTTGCCAGGATCGATCGGCAATCCGCCCTCCCAGACCGGGGGTTTCTGAATGCTGGGTGATCGCGATGCCGGCGATCTTATTCATGTCGCCATGAACCGCAAGGATTGCGTCAATCCGTCCGCCATATCCCTGCCCCGTAACCGGCAATAGCGCCAACGCAATTCCGTTGCTGTTACGTAGCAGGAATATCTGGACATAGTCCGGCCGTTGGCCCAGTCCGGCCAGATCCGCACCAGCGTCCAGAATTGTCCAATTGGCGGGGTCGGCCAGCGCTGCATCCAACGTGGCGCGTGTCACATTCTGTGCGGCGCGCCCGGTTTTAAGGTCGATCACGACGGTCGACAATGTGCCGCCAGCGTTTTCGAGCAGTGCGGTCATGCCCGGAATACCGCTTACTAGATCTTCGATCTGCGCTTGCTCTTCTGCCGCGCGGTTTGCCGTCTGGATGGGCCGCAAAAGCACTGTGGCGCTGCTGACCAAAATGGCACAAAGCCCCGATACCAGAAACGCCATGGCGATCGTCTTTGTGCGGCTCTCATTTGGCAACGCCAGCAGGCGGCGCCATGGGTTCCACTCAGTTCCGGCCATGACGACTCCTGCGTTGTGCGATCCACAGCGAAACCGCCATTTCATCAAATAGCGGCGTTGCAAGCGATGCCAGCAGCGCCGCGGCGACTGCGATTTGTACCGGCGCAGCCCCGCCCCATTGCAGTGCAAACAAAAGAACCAGCCCTGCGTATAGCAACCCGTTCAGCCATCGCCCAAGGGTCGTGGCCGCGCTTGTGACCGGATCGGCAACGATCAACACCAAAACCAGCCCGGCAATTTGCAGCACATTTTCGGGCAGAGGAACGCCGGTAACAACAACTGCACAGCCGACAGCAAAGGCTGAGGCCAGCACAGCGACAGGCATCACCCCCGTGGCTATCCCGATCACAGCAGCAGGGATCGCAGCCCAAATAACGGGGTCATCAAAACCCGGCCATGCAAAGCCCGGAAAGCCGAATCCAAGAAACGACAACGCAACAGTTGCCGGATTGACGACGTTGCGCCCCCAACCACCAAAAACAAGCTCTCCCATTACGGCGCCAAAGCTAATCCCCAGCAAAAGATGGAACACGCCCAGATCTTCGGGTGCCAGCATGGCGACAGCAAGCGCCATAATCAGTGCGGCAAAAGATGGCGGCTGGGCGCGTGCCAGCATGAACGCTATGTTCCACACGGCCAAGATCAGAACGGCAATGCCAAGACGCGCCAGCGCCCCTGTGCCCCCATAAACCAGCCAAAACAGTGCAATCGGCATATATGCGGCCAACAACATTAGGGCGACGGTTTCGCGATCCCACAGGCCACGGTTCATGTTGCAAACTCCTTGCGGATACGGTCAAGCATGCCGCGCAATAGGTCGGCCAAATGCGCCTCGCCACCAAGTACATAATCGGCAAGCCCGATATCTTCTTCTAATAGCGACAGAACGCCGAGTTTCATCGCCATCTCATCGTCACCCGCACTAAGCGCCCGTATAAAAGGTGCAGCGGGCAGCGCAGCACCAAAGGCCTGTGTCAGGGCTGCTGTCGGGATCACGGGTTTAGGCAGGGCTGACTGCGTCAGCGCAGCGATGAACCAATGTTTTGGCGATCCCGGGCGCGGACTTGGCAACACCGTCACCTGCCGGTGGCGTGGGGCAAGCCAATGCGCAACATGCCCATCAAGCGGTGATCCTGAAATCAGCATATGCGCGCCGGGCAGCGCAGCGCGCTGAGTAAGCTCGCGCAGATCAGCGCCAGATTGGGTGCGGATCAACCTGCTGTCGCGCAGGCCCGCACCCGCAACCCGCACCAGACGGGTCGTGGGCAGAACACCCACGGCCAATAAATCGCCCAGCGCGGCAACGTCTTCGGCGTGGATATCCCAAACCGGCGCCTCTATTGTGGCAGGCGCCAACGCGTGAACGCGGATACCCGCCGATCCTTGCGGATGGCGGGCCCCACATTCGACCATATGCACCCTGTCCGCGCTGTCAAAAAGTGGCGGGCCCGCCTGTTGGCATACAAACACTGGGCCATCGGCCAGCAGGGTCAGGGCCTGCAACCCACGGGCAAAGGAGTCTTTGCGCCCCATCAGTGCCTGCCGTGGATCAGGCGCAAAGGGCCGTGTGTCGATCGCCATGACAACGATGGCCGCAGGGCGCTCTTTGGCCGGGGGCATGCCACCAAATGGGCGCCGCCGCAGCCACGGCCACAACCCGGCCGCCTGCATTAAATGGCGCAGCTTTGGTTCGGTGGTCGCGGCCAGATGATCGTGCTGAACGATATCGCCGCTGGCCTCGTGAAATAAAACAATCTCAGAAAGCTTGCGTCCGGGGTGCAACGCAATACGCGCAACACGCCCTGGCATTGGTGCCACAAACTGCACACTCGGCTCGTCTCGCAGACAGGCGACCGGCGCGCCCTGATGAACAACTTCACCCTGTTGAACCAGTGGTGTGATGCGCAGCGTTTGACCAATGGGCGTGCGAACGCCAGCCTCTTGGGTGATCACAAGAATGGGGTCCGAGGCATCGGCGGGTGGCGACGGAAAGCGCGGCGCTAGACCTGAACCAAACATGCGTGCCGGCATCGTTCCTCACTTGCCTTGTATACTGCCCGTCAAGCCGAGAACTGTAACGTGTTGCATTTTCACTGTAATGATAACAGGTTCGTGATATATTTGAAGAAGTAGATTTTCACCTAGGCAGAGGATCAGACATGAAAAGCATTTCTCGAACTGTTACTGCACTAATGGCTGTGGCCTTCGTTTTGATCCTTATTTTTAGCGGCCGTGTGGTTTTGGGCCAAAGCACTGACAGCAACCTGACAGACCCCGAAACCAGTGTGGATATCCCATTCGCGTTGCCGCAATCCGGGCCATTCACCCCCGCAGATATCGCCGTCGAAAACAGCGAGGCGATCACGGCTTGGTTCCGCTCGGCGCATGCCGACGCGGCTGCAGAGGCATTTCGCCATTGGGACGAGGATGAAGAAATCCAACCAGCCTGCGCTATCTGCCATTCCGGCGAAGGGTTTCGTGCGTTTCACGGCCTTGATGGCAGCACACCGGGCGTTGTCGAACAGGCGGTGGACACTGGTGGTGTTGTCGATTGTGGCACATGTCATAATGCCGGCCTTGCAGCAATCAATGAGGTCAGGTTTCCAAGCGGCTTAATGCATCCCGTTCAAGGTGTCGAAGCATCCTGCATGACCTGCCATCAAGGTCGCACAGCGGGCGTTAATGTTCGTGACGCGACCGCGGGAATGGATATCGATACGCCGAACCCTGCATTGCGGTTTATCAACCCTCACTATGCCACCGCAGCTGCAACGTGGCTTGGCGGATATGGCGGTGCGGGCTATCACTATGATGGGCGCGTCTATTCTGGCCGTTTCTTTCATGCGCGCCCGGTATCGACCTGTAACTCTTGCCACGATCCGCATTCGTTAGAGGTGGCATTCGAACCCTGCCTAACCTGCCATCAGGGCGACAGCCCCAAAGACATCCGCATTTCGCGGCAAAGCTATGACGGCAGTGGAAATACTGCGGTTGGTATCCGCGCCGACATCCAAGCAAACGCGGCCCGGCTTCTCGACTTTATCGAATCTTATTCAGCCGACGTTGTTGGCGCGCCTATCGTCTATGACGGCGCACATTATCCGTATTTCTTTGCCGACGCGAACGGGGATGGCTTTGTAGACCAAAGCGATGGTCAATCTGTGGTCTATGCCAACTGGACCCCGCGCAGCCTGCGCGCTGCGTATAACTGGAAGCTGGTTTCATCAGATCCCGGAAATTTCGCGCATAATCCACATTACGTCCTAGAGCTGCTGTATGACTCAATTGAGGATCTGAGCGCTCCGCTTGGGATCGATATGGACGCTCTTGATTTGCTGCGTTAACCGGTCCCGGGCTGACAGATGTCAGTCCCGGGCGCAGACCTTCGCCTAGGGGCCACATAAATGGAACAAGCACTGTTACTGATCACGCTCGGCGTGCTTTTTCTGGGCGGTCTGCTTGCCGATCAAATCGGGCGCTATACGCGCCTGCCGCGTGTGACATTGTTACTTATACTTGGTCTTTTAGTTGGCCCATCAGGATTCGCCTTGTTACCAGCCGCATCGGCGGATTGGTTCGAGCCCATATCTGTTGTGGCGCTTACGATGGTGGCTTTCCTGCTTGGTGGTGAGTTGACGCGTAAAAATTTAAAGCGTCACGGGCGAGCCATATCTGCGATTTCGATTAGTATCGTGTTGGGGACGACCGTCATTATTTGGGGTGGTTTAACCTTGCTGGGCATTGATCCGCACCTTGCATTGCTGCTTGGTGCAGTGGCCACGGCCACGGATCCGGCCGCCATTGCCGATGTGATACGCCAGTCAGGCATCCGCAACGGATTTACCGAAAGTATAAGCGGCATCGTAGCGATCGATGATGTTTGGGGGCTGATCGTTTTCAGCGTCTGTCTTGCGCTGATTGATCAATCAGGCGGCTGGGCCGGACCGTTGCTGGGCGCGGGGCGCGATATTGGCGGCGCGGTTCTTCTTGGCGTTGCGATTGGCATACCCTCGGCGTTGCTGACCGGGCGGTTAAAACCTGGCGAACCCCTTCAAACCGAGGCCATAGGCGTTGTATTCCTAACCGCAGGCCTTGCGATCTGGTTAGAGGTATCATTCCTGATCGCTGGCATGACCGCAGGGGCGCTGATCGCCAATTTCGCGCGTCATCACCTGCGCGCTTTTCACGAAATTGAAAATATCGAGTGGCCGTTCATGCTGTTGTTCTTTGTACTTGCCGGTGCGTCGCTTGAGGTGGGCGCGATCTGGTCACTGGGCTGGATCAGTCTAGCCTATATTGGCCTGCGTATCGTCGCACGACTAATCAGCGGCGAGATTGGTGCGCGGATCGGACTGGTCCCCGACGCACAAATACATGCCTATGGTCCGGCGCTATTACCGCAAGCAGGCGTTGCCGTCGGAATGGCCCTGATTGCCGCTGAAACTTTTCCTGAATGGGCAGCGACGATTATGATGCTGACAATTTCAGCCACCGTATTTTTCGAAATCATCGGCCCACCCGCCACATTACTTGCGCTTCGCCATATCGAACGCATAGGGAAAAGTGATTGATGGGGATTTATAAAAACTTGTCCTGTAATGGTTGATTTCTGATGTCTTGAAAGCAATGTTTGTGATGAAGGAGGCAACGAATGGCAACGAGGTACACAAACGAACCTCGCCGTGATACGGTCCGAACAGCAACGACTATTGGTTTGACAAAGCCACATGAGGTGCCCCTAGATTAGTAGGCGCTTTCATTGGAAGTTTTTGAAGCCAGGGACAGCCTGGACGAGATCGCAACCATGCAATTTGCTGTCGATGGTAATATTGAAAATGCCAGGATCGCAGTGGTTTTCCAAAGTGAGATCGGCCACGCATTCCTTCCGGACCAAAGACTCAGACTGAAGTTCTTTCACTTCCGGCGAGGTGGCCTGACGAGCTGTATCGCCCGACAAACGGCGCTTGCCAGCTTCCAGAAACTCCTTTGACCAACTGTAATACGGGCTCTCGGCGATGCCCTCACGGCGGCACAGCACCGAAATCTACAATAATTTGAAGCTATAGCCGCTTACTAAATGAATCCAGAACAAACTACAGAGGACTGGCTGGCGAGCGCGTAGATAACCGCAATAGCGGAAACGAAAAATTTGTGCATCGTGCCAAGGCAATCTGAATATCGGCCTACCTTTCACAAGTGCCGACCGTTCGCACCTGCAACGAACCACCGCTTTGCTCCCTGAGTTTCGGCTTCCCACAAAGCGACCTGCCGTGACTAGTGACGTTTCCGCAATTATTTCGCGTTCCAACTGCTTCCACATTACGGACACCGTGCGGACACAGCCTAAGCTCCAACATAAATCGCCACCCGGAGGTGGCTCGTAAGTCATTGATATTGACCCGAGCCCCTAAAACTCCTCCAATTTTGTGTAGAGTCCGCCCAACCAAAGGACGGACAAATGAAAGCACGATTCACGGACGAGCAGATCATTGCGATGATCAAGGAGCAGGAAGCTGGTGAGAAGACCGCCGATGTATGTCGGCGGCATGGGATCAGCTCGGCGACGTTCTACAAATACAAATCGAAGTATGGCGGCATGGAACCGTCGGATGCCAAGCGGCTGCGGGCTTTGGAGGACGAGAACGCCAAGCTGAAGAGTTCGTAGCGACCGTGGCCCCAGTGGGGCCGCGTAAGCGCGGAGAACGCTGGCGGAACAGATGCTCGACAATGCCATGCTGCGAGACATCGATTCAAAAAAGTGGTGACGCCCGAAGCGAAGCGACAAGCGGTGGTTCACCTGTGTGAAGCACACGGCGTGAGCCAGCGGCGGGCGTGTGATGTGCTGCAGATTGATCGGTCGACGGTTCGATATCAGTCGATCCGTGACGATGATGGCGATCTGCGTGAGGTCATAAAACGGGTTTCTCGTGAACGGCGTCGGTTTGGATATCGGCGCATCCACGTCATGATCGCGCGCGAGGGCCACATCGTGAATCATAAGAAGCTCAGGCGCATTTATGCCGAAGAGAAGTTGCAAGTGCGCCGCAGAGGCGGACGGAAACGGGCATTGGGCACAAGAAAGCCAATGGTGC
>Ga0102815_10002331_pt1 | contig 11544 bp, 6 predicted proteins | sample ColrivemetaGS759_FD_79113 | JGI IMG/M metagenome (GOLD analysis project Ga0102815, IMG submission 79113) | Estuarine microbial communities from the Columbia River estuary - Ebb tide ETM metaG S.759 | ecosystem: Environmental > Aquatic > Marine > Intertidal zone > Estuary | place: USA: Columbia...
GGGTGGGCTGGGGGGGGGCGGCGGGGGGGGCGGTCGATTGGGCGGGGGGGGTGGGATCCGTGCTTTCGGGCTGGGGGGCGGGGGTCCCGGAAAAGGCGGGTGGCGCTTGGTGGGGGGGGGCTCCAGCGGGCGGACGGGGCGTGGTCTCGGTGGGCGGAGCTCCCCCTAGGGAATCCGCGCCGGTTCCGCGACCCGTCAGGTCGCTCTGCGATCGGCTCAGCGCGCTGGAGCCTTTCGCGGGGCCGGTGGTTTCGGACGCCGGTTCCCTCAGGATGGCGGTGTCTTCGAAACTCGGTTCGGCCGGGAGGTTGGGGCTAGCTGGAGCCCCGTGACCTGCCCGCTGGCCCTGGACAGAGCCGAACCCCTGAAGGTCGGATCGGACAGGGCTGCCGGAGGCTGGGTAGGGGGATCGAGCGGCCGGGGGATGCCCCGTGCCTGGCAGATCGGGCTGCCTCGTGCCCCCTGTAGGTACTGTCGGCGTGGCGTCGAACATGTCCACTTCTTCGGTAGCTCGACCACAACATCTTGTGGTCATTCTCCATGAAGAGCGGATGGGTAGGCGCCATGGCCCCAGTATATGGGCGAGCTCAGGCTGGTGCACCCCAAATGTTGTGGTCCGCCCTGACGCCGCAACTGGTCCGCTGGTAGCGACTTGAGGCCCTTCCGCGGGTGATGGTCGCAGGGCTCGGCGACAGATTCGGCGCCGCCCCCATTCTGGACATCTTGCGGCCCGGCACGGGCAGGCCGGCGAGCGAAGTCCGTCGCGATCGAGCGCCGGCGGGCCACCGAACTTGGTCGAACGACGTGCCCCCGCGGGCACGGCGGTCAGGGTGAGGGAGGGCAGGGGCGCGGGATCGGCCCCGCGCCCTCCCCCCCGGCCCTCACCTGCCGCCGAGGATTCGCCCGTAGCGGTAGTAGGCCTCCAGGCAGAGGGCCATGGTGGCCGTCGAGTAGACGCGGCCGCCGGGCTTGCCCCAGGGCCCAACCGGGTCCCAGGACCCTCGCGCCGCGCCGTCCTTGCGCTGGGACTCGATGACCGCGGGCTCCATGGCCTTGCGCCAGCGACGCCAGTGGTCGCCTCCCATCTGGTACATGGCGTAGGAGCCGTAGTACCAGTGGTACATGTCGCAGCCGAGCCCCTCGGGGTCCCACTGGGGGAGGGCGCTGAGGATCAGGTCCGCGTGCTGGCCCATGAGCGGCTCCTCCGCCGGGTCCTGGCCGAGGAAGAACCGGCACAGCAGGGCCACCGAGGTCAGCGCCTCGCCCTTCTCCACCGGGTACTGGTCGTTCATCCCGCGCACGCGTGAGCTGGCGGAGCCGGTCTCCCGGTAGCCCACCCTCCCGGTCCCCGGATCGGTCATCTCGTCGAACCACTGGGCGGCTGCGACGAAAGCCTCGCGGTCCACCCGCAGGCCCGCGTCCTCGGCCGACTTCATGGCGAGCACCATCCAGCCGGTGACGGATGTGTCGTTGGTCCCGTCCGGGGGGACGGAGTAGCCCCACACGCCGTAGGGGTTGCGCGCGCGGCTGATGTAGTTCAGCGCGCGCTGGACCTTCGACTTCAGCACCGTCGAGCGGTCCAGGTAGTAGGACTCGCACATGGCGAGGGTGGCGATGGCGTGGTCGTAAAGGAACGCGTGGCCGATCTCCTCGCCGAACAGCCCCGACTCGCGGTCCTGCTCGCTGGCGAGCCACTTGATGCCGCGTCGGACGACCTCCTTGTGCACGCCACGGGTCATGGTGTGGCCGTTCCCGAGGAAGGCGAGCAGCGCGAGCCCGGTGACCCCGATGTCATGGTTCGCGTAGCCGGGACCGTCGGTCCGGTCGCCCGCGGGGTCGTGCTTCATGAAGCCGTCGGCATCCCAGCCCCCGTCCGCGTCCTGGTGTTCGGCGAGCCAGTCGAGCGCGATCTTCACGCACCTTGCGCCGGGCTTGCCGCCCGGCCCACCGGCGCCGGTCCCGAAGCGACCGGCGCTTCCGGGAGGACCCCCGGGCCCGATGCCGACGATCGCTTCGGGGTTGACGCTGTCGAAGGGAGCGACGCTGTCGAGCATGGGGTCGCCGTCTGGTGTCGTGGAGTTCTCCTCGGTGAACAGCTCGCTCTGCACCGGCTGGTCAATCTCGACCTCCGGGACGACCTCGGACAGCTGCTCGGGCTCGATGACCTCGACGGGCTCCTCGGGCTCGAGGATCTCTGGCACCTCGACCGGCTCGATGGCCGTGGTGATCACCTGCGGCTGCTCCTCGTCGAAGATCGACCAGGGGATGGCGGCGAGGATCAGGAAGGCCACCAGGTGGAGCATCCCGGAGATCGCGATCCAGGGGGCGCGATCCATCCATTGGTAGAGCGCGTCGCCGAAGGACTCCTCCTCCCAGGAGGTGGTGCGGGGTGCGATGGCAGGGGTCGATTCAGTCTTCATAAGGGGCTCCTCGCCGCTCGGGCGATCACGTGGTCGCCACCGGGAACGGAGGTCGAGGAGGTCGGTTCACGCCCAAAATAAGGTCGTGTTTGACTGAACCGGCGGGGGGGGGGGCCGCTGCGGCCGGCCCGTTCTGGCCTCAACGCAGAACGCCCGCGCGGTCCGAGGACCACGCGGGCGTTCTGGCTGGCGGAGTGATCCGCCCTGGATCAGCGAGCGCCGAGGACGCGCGCGTAGCGGTAGTACGCCTCGAGGCAGAGCACCATGGTCGCCGTGGAGTAGACCCGGCCGCCGGCGTAGCCCCAGGGGCCGTTCGGGTCCCAGGAACCCTTCGAGGAGCCGTCCTTGCGCTGGGAGCGGAGGACCGCCGTCTCGAGCGCCTTCTTCCACGCCTTCCAGTACTTGCCGCCCATCTGGAACATGGCGTACGACCCGTAGTACCAGTAGTACATGTCGTTGGTCAGGCCGTCCTTTCCGTCCCACTCGGGGAGGTCGCGGAGCAGCAGGTCAGCGTGCTGCTTCATGACCGGGTTGTCGTCGGGGTTCTGGCCGAGGAAGAACCGGCACAGCAAGGCCACGGCGGTGAGCGCCTCGCCGTTCTCGGCGGGGTACTGATCGTTCATACCCGTCACGCGAGAGCTCGGGGTGCCGGGGCCAGCGTCTGCCGTGTACCCGACCCGGCCCGTGCCAGGATCGGTCATCTCGTCGAACCAGTTGATCGAGTCGTTGTAGGCCTGACGGTCGATCTTCAGCTTGCCTTCCTCGGCGGACTTCATGGCGAAGACCATCCAGCCGGTGACCGACGTGTCGTTGTCGCCGTTGGGCGGGACGTCGTAGCGCCAAACACCGTACGGGTTTCGTGCGCGGCTGATGAAGGCCATGGCCTTCTGGGCCTTGGTCTTCAGCAGGGTCGACTTGTCGAGGTAGAAGGTCTCGCACATGGCGAGCGTCGCGATCGAGTGGTCGTAGAGGTAGTGCTTGCCGACCCCGTCACCGAACAGACCGCTCTCGCGGTCCTGCTCCTGAACGAGCCACTTGATCCCACGCTTCACCACGTCCTTGTAGGTGCCGCGGGTCATGGTGTGGCCGTCTCCAAGGAAGGCCAGCAGCGCGAGCCCTGTGGCGCCGATGTCGTGGATCTCGTCGCCGCCGCCGTCGCACTTATCCCCGGGGGGGTCGTGCTTCATGAAGTCGGCGCAGGCCCACTTGCCGTCCTTGTCCTGGTGCTTCTTGAGCCACTCAAGGCCGTCCTTGATGGCCTGCTCGGTGCCCTTACCACCGCCGGCGCGCAGGTTGCGCTTGCCACCGAAGCGGCCGCCATACTTGCCACCGGCGCCCCCGCCGATGCCGAGCAGCGAGTTGCTGTTGTTCTTGTCGAAGGGGGAGTCCGAATCCATGGTCGGGTCGCCCTCCGACTGCTCGAACTCCTCGTTCGTGTCCGTCTCGTTGTGGTCGGAGACCTCGAAGTCCTCGATGATGGGCTCCTCCTCGGTCTCCTCCTCGATCTCCTCTTCGGGCTCTTCGGGCTCCTCGACCTCGGGCTCGGGAGCCTGCTCGATCGAGGCCTGGACGTTCTGGTCCGGGGTCGAGTCGAAGATGCTCCACGGGCTGTTCGCGACGATGAGGAAGGCCACTAGGTGCAGGCCGCCGGAGAGCAGCAGCCAGGGCCCACTCTTCATCCATTCGTAGAGGACGTCGTTGAACGTCTCCTCCTCCTCCCAGGGCTTGGGCATGGAGGATTCAATCTGGATGTCCTTGTAGTCGTTGCTCATGGCGTTGACGTCGCCGGGCTGGCTGCTCGGCCAGAGGGGCTTCCCGGGGCGGTTTCCTGGGGGTGGCTCCCTGGAGAGGCCGCCCGTTGGGTGGGAGCGGTCAACGGAGATCCGGTGACCGATGGAGGTGGAGTACGAGGTGCGCGGGCAGCGGTTGCCGACCGGGCAGCCACTCAACGCGGGGCGCCGAGCGGGGTTCAGAGGTTATCCAGCGATTCTCCTCTCGGCTACCGCTGACGGGCAGGGAAGCCAGCCTGGAGGCAGATCCAGGGGTGCCTGGGCGCCTCAGCGTGCCCCGCCTCCCTTGATGAGGATCTCTCGAACCGCCGGATCCGAGACGCGGGTGGTCCTGGCCAAGATGCTCACGCCTCTTGTGATGCGGCGGCCCCGATTCTCATTGGAGATCGCTTCTCGGAGGCTCTGCTGGAGCTCAAGGTCGCCAAAGGGGAAGGCCTCGACCGCCTCGCTACGGCCTTCGAATCGGTACAGGATGAAGTACGACGAGCCATCCCCCGCCGAGAACATGAGCACGGGTGACAGGTCCCCAGGGGCCGCTGTGGCGAGGAAATCGGCGCTCGCGGGCCCGGGATGGAATCTCTGGAGCAATCGGGACATGTCTTGCTCGCTCTCGTTGAGGCGGCTGCCGCTCCCCTTGTTGTCCTCAGGGGCGTACTGGTTGACGAGGTCCTCGAAGGAGCCCGCGCCGGTGAGGAGAAATTCGCGGCAGGCCTCGGCCAGATCCGAGGCCTTCTGTTCGTCCCCCTCGAGTTGACTGCTGATGATCAGCCGCCTGATGGACACCTTCGCCGGCTGCCGTCCTACCTCGGCTGCGCGCTGGATGTCGGGGGTGGCGAGGTCGGCCTGGTATCTCCGATAGAGGGTGCTCGGACGGATATAGCTGTCCACATAGATCCGGCCGGTGGCCCCTGCCGTCCGGCCTGTCACGGAGTCCGTCCAGACCTGAGACATCAACCTCGTGCGCAGGATGGCGCGGAATGAGTCCGCGTCTTGGCCGATCGACGCGAGGTAATCACCGAACTTCACTGGGCCACCCCTGGCGATGACCTGCCTCTCCATATCGCCCGTCAGCGCGCGCTCGATCAACTCTGGCTCGAACCCCTGGTTCTGGCCACCCTCGATCTTCAGCTGCGCCTCGGTCTGTTGCAGCGCTGCCGCCATGAGTCGCTCGCGGGCGAGTTCTCGGGGACTGATATCCGCAGGAAGAAACGGTGTCGGATCCTCGAAGCTGGGACTGGCGACCATCTGCTGAAGGTCGCTCTGGGTCACCACCTCGTCCCCGACCACGATGAAGAAGCAGTCGGAGAATCTGCTCATCAGCTCGATCTCCAACGGGGTGCGAGGAGCCCACGGCTGCTGACCCGGATCCTCTCCTTCCGGTTGGGTGGGCCTCCCCTGCTGGTCCTGCGCGGCAGGGCGACTAGCGCTCGTGCCGGTCGAGGCTGGACTCACGGTTCGCCGTTGCGCCGGTGCCGCGGTCAGTGGGCCACCGGAGAGCAAGACGAGGACGACAGCCACGAGGGCGTGCTGGGTGAGGCGGAGCGAGCGCATGGCAGGATCTTGTGCGCGGCGAGGGGCGAGATCAACTGGTGGAGGACTGAACGAGCTTCTCAAGCCAGCGGACGGCCTTCTCGGGGTGGTCGGCGAGGTGCCCTGGAAGCACGACGTGGGCCACTCCGGGCTTGATCCGCCGGATGTCGAGCTGACGCCCACCCGCGCGCTGCCCGGCGAAGAGGTGCTCGAACGCCACGGCGTCGGAGTACTGGATCACATAGCGGTCTCCGTGCCAGGCCACGTGTTTGACCCGGGCCTGGTCGAGGGGGAGCTTCAGCTCGAAGAGCCGGAGCAGCTCCTTGGCCTCGGCCGGCGGGCGGCCATATCGGTCCCTCAGGCCCTGGAAGGACTGCTCCAGGATCTCTGTATCGGGACTCTGGGACAGGGCTCGGAGGGCGTCGAGCCGCTCGTCTGCCTTCTCGATCCAGGTCTCGGGCAGGAAGGCCCGGAGCCCTACCTCCAGCTCGCATCCAGCCTCCGTTTCCTCGAAGCGCGGGCGCTCTCGGTCGGTGGTCTCACCCGCGGCGAGCCGCTCCACCGTGAGCTTCAAGAGCCGACAGTACATGTCGTAGCCGACGGCGGCGATGTGCCCGGACTGTTGCGGCCCCAGGATGTTCCCGGCCCCGCGCAGCTCGAGGTCCTTGACCGAGATCCCGAAACCCGCCCCGAGGTGGTTCATCTCCTCCAACGCCTTGAGCCGCTCCCGGGCGTGTTGCTTGAGGGGCTTGTGCTTCTCGACCAGCAGGTGGCAGTGCGCCTTGACCGACCCCCGTCCCACACGGCCTCTGAGCTGGTGGAGCTCTGAGAGTCCGAAGTGGTCGGCGTCGTCGATGAAGATGGTGTTCGCCGTCGGGACGTCCACACCATTCTCGATGATCGTGGTCGCCACGAGCACGTCGACCTCCCCGTCACGGAAGGCGGTCATGACGTCTCGCAGCTCGGACGCCGGCATCTGACCATGCCCGATCGCGTAGCGCGCATCGGGGACGATGTCGCGCAGGTGGGCGCACACCGCCTCGATCGAGGTCACGCGGTTGTGGAGGAAGAAGATCTGTCCCCCCCGGTTGAGCTCGCGCCGGAAGGCCGCCTGGATCTCGGCGTCGTCCTCGCGGTACCCGAGGACGGTCTCGACCTCCTGTCGTCCGGGGGGCGGCGCGTTGAGCGCTGAGATGTCACGGACGCCAGAGAGCGACATGTGCAGCGTGCGCGGGATGGGCGTCGCCGTGAGGGTCAGCATGTCCACGTTGGCCCGGAGCTTCTTGAAGTGCTCCTTGTGGGTGACGCCAAAGCGCTGCTCCTCGTCGATGATCACCATGCCGAGGCGCTTGAACTTCACGTCCTTGGAGAGGATCCGGTGCGTCCCGATGACGACGTCCACGTGCCCGAGGGGGAGCCCCTCGAGGGTCTCCTTGCGCTCACTCGCCGAGGTGTAGCGGGACAGGCCGCGCACCGTGATGGGGAAGTCGGCCATCCTGGACTGGAAGGTCGTGAGGTGCTGCTCGGCGAGAATCGTCGTGGGGACGAGGACCGCGACCTGGCCGCCCCCGTTCACCACCCGAAACGCGGCGCGCACCGCGATCTCGGTCTTGCCGAAGCCGACGTCGCCGCACAGCAGGCGATCCATCGGGCGCTCGGACGCGATGTCGCGGGCCATCTCGGCGGTGACCTCGACCTGGTCCTCGGTGTCGTCCCAGGGGAACTCGTCCAGGAACTGCTGCACGAGCTCCGGGTCCCCGTCCCAGGGGTCGCGCTTTCGGAGCTGCCGCTTGGCCTGCACCTCGATGAGCTCCGAGGCGAGGTCAAACAGGCCTTGCTCGACCTTCTCCTTGCGCTTGCGGAAGCTCTGGCCGCCGATTTTGTCCAGGGCCAGCCCGGATCCCCCCGCGCCGATGTAGCGCTGGACCATGTCGATCCGGCTCGCGGGCACATAGAGGGCGACATCGCCGCCGAAGATCAGGTGGAGGTGCTCCTCCTCCCCTGTGCCGCGCTTCATGCGCTTGAGCCCCTGGTACCGGGCGAGCCCGTGGACTGCGTGGACCACCAGGTCACCGGGCCGGAGCTCGAAGAAGCTCTGGAGGGCCTTCACCTTGTGCTGGTGGGCACGCGCGCTCACTCGCTTGCGCGCGCCGAGGGTGCCCTTTAGCTCGTGGCTACAGATGATGAGCAACCCCAAGGGGGGGGCGCGGAAGCCACGAGAAACGAACCCCACGACGAGCTCGAGGCCGGACGCGCCGGCCTTCTCGAACTGGGCGCTGACGCGATCTCGCTCGGCCTCAGTGAGGCAGGCGACGATCACCCGCGTCCCCTCGGCCGCGAGGCGCGCGAGCTCGGGGGCCGATGCGGAGACCCCGGAGCTGAGCCCTTGAACCGAGCGGGTGTCAAGGGACACGTCGTCCCCGGGGAGGCTTTGGATGTCGAGCACCAGCCGGTCGGCAAGGGCGGCGCTGAGGCCCATCAGCGCTCGCTCGTGGTGAGCGGACTGAACCTTGAGGGCGTTCCCGCGCTCGTCGATGCGCAGGGGCTCGACCCGGACGCAGAGGGCGCTGGGATCCAGCAGTTCGAGGAGCGAGATCCCGTCGCCGTCCTCCACCCCGCCCGCATCGGAGGCCAGGCAAACATCGAGCTCGTCGTGGGTGGAGACCGAACGCTGCTCTGCGGGGTCGAAGCAGCGCAGGGACTCGATCTCCTCCTCGAACATCTCGATCCGGATCGGTTCGTCCGAGGCGAAGGGGAAGAGGTCGAGGATGTCCCCCCGCAGGCTGACCTGTCCGGCCTCCTCCACGAGGGGCTCTCGGGTGTAGCCGGCCTTGACGAGGCGCTCCAGCAGGGCGCGCACGTCGAGGACCTCGCCGGCCTTCAGGCGGACGAACTCCGACTCAAGGTCGCGCATCCTCGGGATCGGCTGGAGGAGGGCCTGCACAGAGGCCGCGATGGCCTTCGGCCGTCGCTCAGGGGCGCCCGCCAGGGACTGGGCCAGCTGCAGTCGCGCTCGGATCGAGGCCGCGTCCGCGCCGCCCCGCTTGGCGCCCGCGTCGCGCGAGGGAAACTGGGTCGCCGGGACCCCGAAGGCCGCGAGGTCCAGGGCGAAGGACTCAGCCTCGCCGTCAGTGGAGGTCAGGGCCAGGATCGGGCGGTCGAGCTCGGCCGCGATCTGGGCCGTGATCAGCCCCTGGGCGGCACCCCACACATTGCCGACCGAGACGACACCCTTGCGCTTCAGCGCCCGCAGGGTCCGGGCGAGATCCGCATGGGGCATGGGCACCTCGCTGGCCCTGACGAGCACGACCCCCGTTCCGGAGACGCCCTCACCGGCATGCCCCTCCTTGTCGGAGGTGTCGAGGAGGCTCATCCTCGCGTCGGACTCGGTCATTGGAAGGTAGAGATACGGGTGGCCTCAGGTCAGGGGTGGGCGTCGAGGCCCATGTCCAGCAGCGCCTCAAAGGCGGCCCAGTGCTCCGCCTCCTTGACGGTGCGGCCCCAGGCTCCAGGGAAACGTTCGCCGGCCGCGGCCGCGGCGACGAGGAAAGCCCGAGCATTGTCGTCGCCCCTGCGCTGGAGGAGCTCGTAGGACGGTGGCTCGCCAAACCGCTGCTGGCAGACCTCCTGGAAGCGTTGCTTGGGCTTGGGCCTCCCACGGCGCTGGCGCGCGGCGTTGAGCTCGGGTCCCAGGGTCTCCCGGACAAAGTGCCGCGCCGCCTCGATGCCGGCGTCGAGGTAGATCGCTCCGACCACCGCCTCGTACAGGTTGGCGAGGATCGACCGCGACAGGGCCCGCCGGTCGAGGCCGCGGCCCAGGCGAGCGTGATCTGCGAGGGCCATGCGGTGGGCAGCGCCGGCGAGCGCTTGGCGCGAGACGACCTGGGCCTTCATCTCGGTCAGGGCTCCCTCGGGGTGACCCTCCCGATCGCTGAAGAAGGTCTCAGCGATGATCAGGTCGAGCACCGTGTCGCCCAGGAACTCCAGCCGCTCGTTGTCTTTACGGCCCCGCGCGTCCGCCTTGGCGGACGAGGAGTGGGTGAGCGCGAGGAGCCCCAGGTCGGGGTCTTCGAAGCGGTGGAACGGGTCGAGGGGCGTGGACACGTGGGAGCGGGGGCGCGAGGGCGCGGGGCCGGAGTCTACCCCCGCAGGTGCCGGCACGGCCGAGTCGTGTCTGAGTCCTGTCCGTTGCCCAAGAAGCCGGGCTAGTGGCGCGACGACGCCAGTGGTTGGCGATTGCATCGAATGAACTTTCGGCTGGAGCCGTAGCCTGCCGCGCATGCAGCCGATTCCAGCACAGGTTCGAGACGCCGAGGCCGAGGCCAGCAGCCACGCCATCGAGGTCAGGGGGCTCCAGAAGACCTTCGGTGACGTCCCGGCGGTCCAAGGGTTGGATCTCGTGGTCCGCCAGGGCGAATCGCTAGGCCTGCTCGGGCCCAACGGAGCCGGCAAGACCACCACGCTCCGCATCCTCTCCACGCTCCTGAGGGCGGACGCCGGGACCGTCCGGGTCCTGGGGCTGGATCCTGCCGAGGACGGCCCGGCCCTGAGGTCTCGAATCGGCGTCGTTCCCCAGGACATCGCGCTCTACCACGGCCTCCGCGCAGAGGAGAACCTGAGCCTCTTCGGGGAGCTCTCCGGGCTCCGCGGAGCCCGGCTCCGCGAGCGGGTGGAGTGGGGGCTGGAGACGGCGGGCCTGGTGGAGCGGAGGCGCTCCCTGGTCTCGGAGTTCTCCGGCGGCATGAAGCGCCGACTGAACCTGGTGGCGGCCCTCCTTCACGAGCCCGAGCTGGTCTTCCTCGACGAGCCGACAGCCGGTGTGGATCCGCAGTCTCGCAATCACCTGTTCGAGCAGGTGGAGGCGATCCACCGGGGGGGCACCACCCTGGTCTACACCACTCACGCCATGGGCGAGGTGGAGCGACTCTGCGACCGGATCATGATCATGGACAAGGGCCGGTGCCTGGCCGAGGGATCCCTCGAGGTCCTTCGTGACCTGGAGGAGGTCCGCGCTGGCCTCGGCAGCGGCCTGCAACTCGAGCCGGGCGCGGACCTCGAGCGGGTCGCGGCCATCCTGCGGGAGCACGGCGTGGGCGCCGAGGTCCGCGGCGCTGCCCCCGACCTCGAGTCCATCTTCCTCGCCCTGACGGGCCGTGCCCTGCGCGACGAGAGCCAGGAGGTCCCCTCATGATCCAGACCGCGCTCACGCTCCTGCGAAAGGACCTGCGCCTCTTCGCCCGCGACCGGACTGCCCTCTTCTTCCTCCTCGTCCTCCCCGTCGGCCTCGGCGCGATCATGGGGACCGCGATGGGGGGTGGGATGATGGGCGGCGGCTCGAAGGCGCGGAAGATCGCCATCGCGGTCGAGGACCTCGACCGGACGCCCCGGAGCCAAGAGCTCGTCGAGGCGGTCCGCAGCATCGAAGAGCTGCGGGTCGAGGTCACGGCCGACGTCCGCCGGCTGGTGGCCGACGGAGATCGCGCCGGCGGGCTCGTGATCCCGGCGGGCTACGGTGAGGCGCTCTCGAGCGGTAGCGCGCCGCCGCACCTCGTCCTCTACAGGGATCCTGCCAAGCAGATCGCGAGCCAGGTGATGGTGTTCCAGCTCTCACCGGTGCTCTTCCAGCAGACCGCGAAGGGGCTCGGCTCGCGGATGATGGGACGGGTCACCGAGCTGATGGACCTGCCCGAGGCGAGCCGAGGCGCGATCACGAGGGAGCTGATCGGCTCCTATCTGCGGGTCGAGGACATCATGGACGGGGTCGAGGCGGCCGCCGCTGAAGCCGCCGCTGAAGACGCCGCTGA
>Ga0102815_10002333_pt1 | contig 11535 bp, 9 predicted proteins | sample ColrivemetaGS759_FD_79113 | JGI IMG/M metagenome (GOLD analysis project Ga0102815, IMG submission 79113) | Estuarine microbial communities from the Columbia River estuary - Ebb tide ETM metaG S.759 | ecosystem: Environmental > Aquatic > Marine > Intertidal zone > Estuary | place: USA: Columbia...
GGCCAATCCTAGGGTTTGAATGTCTCTAGATTGCATGAATAAGGATCCTCCAAGAATGGCACAATTTACCGCAATTAGAGGTAAGAAAATTCCCAAGGAATTGTACAGAGAAGGGCTGAATTTCTCTACTACTATTTCCACCAACTGTACCATAGTAGCTATGGTTGCGATGAATAATATAAAAGATAAAAAGCTCAAATTATAATCTGCGTATTCAGGGCCCAACCAGGCCAAAGCACCGTCTCTTAAAAGATACTGATCCAATAGCCAGTTCAGAGGAACGGTTACGGCCAATACAAATATTACGGCTGCGCCAAGTCCTACTGCTGTAGTTACTTTTTTGGAAACCGCTAGGTAAGAACACATCCCTAGGAATGTAGCAAATACCATATTGTCAATAAAGATGGACTTAAAAAATAATTCTATGTGTTCTAACATGATCTAGTCTGTATAATTGTTAGTTTTCTTCGATTAATGCAGGGTTTCTTGAACGTTGTACCCAAATAATAATTCCTACAACGATTAGGGCCATTGGAGACAACAACATAAAACCGTTGTTCTCGTAACCAAATGCGTACAATCCTGTTTTTTCAATAGGATCTCCCAATACTTTTATGCCCAATAGTGTTCCTGAGCCCAATAGTTCTCTGAAGAAACCAATGACTACTAGGATAAATCCGTAACCAGCAGCATTTCCAATACCGTCTAAAAAAGATCGTTTGGGTCCATTGGCCAATGCAAAAACTTCAAAACGTCCCATGATAATACAGTTGGTGATAATAAGCCCAACGAATACTGACAGTGTTTTACTCAATTCATAGGCAAAGGCTTTTAGTACTTGATCTACTACAATTACTAAAGTAGCTACTACAACCAATTGAACAATAATTCTGATTTTAGATGGAATAATGTTTCTCATTAAAGAGATCACTACATTTCCCATTCCCATAACAAACAGTACCGATACGGCCATTACAATTGACGCTTCTAATTCTGCGGTGATAGCCAAAGCAGAACATATTCCCAATACCTGAATGGTAATAGGGTTATTGTCTGCTAAAGGATCTAGAATTAGAGCGGCGTCTTTTTTTGAAAGAATTCCCATGTTGTATTAATTAGATGCTATGGTTTGTAAAAAAGGTTTGTACAGTGAAATGCTTTGCTTGATCATTGCAGAAACACCGTCTCCAGTGATAGTTGCACCAGCAAGCGCGTCTACCTCGTTGTCTGTTTTGAGTTCATTGGCTGGATCATTATTCCCCTTTGCCACTGATATTCCAACATAATTACCGTTGTTTAAAATAGACTCTCCAATAAAATCATCCATGAAATAACGCTGCTTAATATTGGCACCCAATCCAGGTGTTTCTCCTTTATGGTCAAAATATACGCCTTGAACAATCATATTCTTATCTACAGCAACAAAACCCCAAATGGCATCCCACAGTCCTTTACCTCTCATAGGAATAATATAAAATTCCTTGTTGTCTTTTTCACCAACAAAAACAGGTAGTCTTCTGGCCTTACCTGCCTTTGCATTGCTCTCTTCTTTTTTGAGATCTATCAGGTATGCAGCGTCATTGGAAGTAACCTTATCTCCTTCTAAAACCAACTGATCCTTAATATAAGTATTAAATGCCTCAGCTACTTTATCTGTACCAATAAAGGAAACAGAACCTGAACCTTCGTTCTCGTTCACACCCATGGCATAGAGAATGTTTTGTTGCTTCTCTAAACGCTCATTTTCACTGATTTTGGCGCTTAACGCCGATGCCAAAAAGGCCAATAACGCCCCTACAATTACTACCATCACAGCAGCAAAAGCAATCGTGTATGTATTTTTATCTGTATTAATTGCCATAACTAAACTGTTTCTACATTTAATGTTTTAAGGACACCATTTTTAGCGCGCTTTAAACGTTTTTTAATATTTCCTTGAACCACATAATGGTCAATAGTAGGTGCAAATACATTCATTAATAGAATGGCTAAGAACACGCCTTCTGGATAGGCTGGGTTAAATACCCTGATGAGCACAGAGATAAACCCAATAAAGAATCCGTAATACCATTTTCCTTTATTTGTTTGAGAACCAGTCACCGGATCTGTAGCCATATAAACAATACCAAAGGCCAAACCACCCACAATTAAGTGCTGCCAAAAAGCAAAGCTCATTAATCCGTAAAATTTACTGCTTTCAGTGATCCATCCTGCGTCTACTACCCCGTTAAAAATTAACCCCATAGTCAGTGCACCCAAAATGGCACTTAACATAATCCTCCAGCTGGCAATCTTAGTAAAAACTAAGAAAAGACCGCCTAACAAGATGAGGAAAGTAGAGGTTTCTCCTACAGAACCTGGAATAAAACCAAAGAACATTTCAGAGATAGAATAACTGTATTCAGATCCCCTTCCCTGAGCCAAATACCCCAAAATGGTTTCTCCTGAAATAGCGTCTACAGTTCCAGCCCTTTCTACTGCTTCGTGCACCCAAACTTTGTCTCCACTCATCCAAGTAGGATATGCAAAGAACAAGAAAGCCCTGATCGTTAAGGCTGGATTTAGAATATTCATTCCAGTTCCACCAAATACTTCTTTTCCTATCACTACACCAAATACCACTGCTACGGCTAACATCCATAAAGGAGTGTCTACTGGTACAATTAACGGCACTAACATTCCAGTTACTAGGTATCCTTCTTCTACCTCATGACCTTTAATCACAGCGAAAACGAATTCTACAGCTAGACCTACTCCATAAGACACCACCACTAAAGGAAGAACGGTTAAGGCGCCCATCCAAAAATTGTCAAAAGTGAGGAAATTACCAAAAATATCTAATGTTCTTGGGGTACCGTTTGCGGCGTCAACCGCCGAATAATGTTGGTAACCCGCATTGAACATTCCAAAAATCAACACAGGAATAAGGGCTGTTATGACCGTATTCATGGTTCTCTTTAAATCATCTGCAACCCTAACATGGCCACCAGAATGGGTGGTTTCATTAGGGGTATACAAGAAAGTATGCAATGCATTAAACGCTGGAGCAACCTTCTTTCCTTTTAATTGCTCTTTAATTTCGTGTAATTTGTTCTTAAAGCTCATATTAACCTATTTCTTTTTGTAAAAAGTCCAATCCTTCTCTAATAATTTGTTGGTGCGGTTGTTTCGATATACACACAAACTCAGTCAAGGCAAAGTCCTCTGGTGCCACCTCATACAAACCTAAGTTTTCCATTTCATCCAAATCTTTCACCATACAGGCCTTTAAAAGTTGTAAGGGATAAATATCTAAAGGAAATACTTCTTCATAACCTCCGGTCACAACAAAAGCCCTGTGCTCCCCATTGGTGTTAGTGTCTAAATCGTATTTTTTCTTTGGAAACAACCAGGAGAATGTCAATGCTCTTGTGGTAGACACCTTATTAAAAACTGGTTTGTTCCATCCAAAAAACTCATAATCATCTCCCTCTGGAAGCGCTACCACACTGTTATTTTTATAACCCAAATGCCCTTCTGCACTACTCGTCTTTCCAGTGAGTACGTCTCCATTTATCAACCTATAATTATCTATAGTGGTTCCAGCACTTTTTAATATCGGGGTCAACTCTGCACCAATAAGTGCGGAGAAATATTGTGGGTTTTCTATTACTGAACCACCTAGAGAGAACGTTCTAGAGGCATTAAAAACACCTGTTTCTAAAAGATTCCCTAAGATCAATAAGTCCTGAGCAGCTAACGTCCATACCACTTCTCCTTTATTAATAGGGTCAATTTTATTGATCTGAGTACCCACCAAACCTGCTGGGTGTGGACCAGATACCACATGTACCTCACAATCCTTAAGACCTGCCATTGGGGCGTTGTTTCCAGAAACGGACACATGAACTTTAGCTGTTGTTAAGGCGGCTAAAGCAGTTACTGACTTTTGCAACAAAACCTCTTGACCTGAAAGCACATAATCCAAATCGGCTGCTAGTGGGGCTGTGTTATGGGCAGAGATAAAAATAGCCTTTGGTGCTTGTGATGGGTCTGCCACTATATCGTATGGTCTTTGCTTTACAAAAGGCCAAAAACCACTGGCCAGTAAATAAGTTTTAATTTCTTCTGAAGATGCTTTAGAAACATCTAAAACAGGGTGCGTTACAGGCGTCTGGTCTGCTCCAGGGGTTATGGTCAAAGAAATGATCCTTCTTCTAGCGCCGCGCTCTACAGTAGTAAGCACACCACTCACAGGAGAAACTACTTTAACGGCTTCGTTGTTTTTATCGAAAAACAACGGCCCTCCAGCTTGAACCTCACCGCCTTCTTTAACAATTAATTTGGGTGTTAAACCGTGAAAATCTTCTAATGAAACCTTATATGTTGCACTTAACTTGGTTGGATTGGTTTGCGCCTTAGCAGCACCTACCAATTTAATATCCAATCCTTTCTTAATTCGGATGTCTTTAGACATATGTTCAATAACCTTAGGTTAATAAAAATTCAGCGCAAATTTACCACATAAAGAAAAGTTTTCATAATAATTAACGATAAATTTAAGAGATTCGTTCAACGGGTTTTAAAAAGACCTATTTTGTTTATCTTTAAACCACAAAATACCCGCTAAATGCCTGATTTAATTAAACATTTTAAATTTTTGCTCTCCATGTCTCTCTTGGGGTTTTGCTTACAATTAACAGCCCAAAAATTGGAAGAAGTCAGTCCTCCAGCCTCACTGAGGACCCTTATTTTTAAAAGTGGTCAAGAAGACCAATTTCCCATCATAAAACTGGGGGAAAGCATTCGCTTACAATTCGACGATCTTCAGGCGAATGAAGAAGACTACTACTTTAAAATCATACACTGCACCGCACAATGGACGCCTTCTGATTTATTAAAATCACAATACTTAGATGGCTTAGACAACCAGCGCATAATAGATCACAAAAATAGCTATAATACTCTAGTGCCCTATTCCCACTTTAACTTAGTTATCCCAAATGAAAATCTGCGCCTAAAGTTGTCTGGAAACTATATGCTACAAGTATTTAACACTTACGATGAGATTCAATTCTCCAGAAGGTTTTTAGTGTACGAAGACCTAGTTGGGGTCCAAGCAGCCATTAAAAGGAGTAGGACTTTAGCCTACCTCAATAGCAAACAGGTGTTACAGTTTAGCGTAAACACTCAAAATATAAACCTCAACCAACCTGCCAAAGAACTGGAAATAGTTTTACTCAAAAACTACCAATGGAATACCCAGATAAGTGGGATCCAACCAATGTTTAACAATGGAAACACACTGGTGTACGACTACGACCAACCCACCAGCTTTTGGGGTGGAAATGAGTACTTGAATTTTGACACCAAAGACATGAGGGCTGCCACTGCAGCCATTCAAGAAGTCCGTCTAGAAGATATATACGAGCATTATTTGTACCCCAACACCCCAAGAAACAATAAACCCTACACCTATTTTCCAGATGTAAATGGAGACTTCATACCTAGAACGCTTCAAGGCGCACTCCCCGAGAGGGAAGGAGATTATACCTGGGTTCATTTTAGTTTAAAACCTAATGGCAAAGGCAATTCAGAGACCTATATTTATGTATTGGGGAAATTCAACAACTATACGCCTAGTCCAGAATACTTAATGACCTACAATGCCACTCAGAAAATGTATCAGGCACGAATTTTATTCAAACAAGGTTTTTATAACTACAGTTATGCGTTGAGCCCTGTCCTTTATGAAACTGGTTTTTCAGACACCTCTCTTGAAAACAAGACATATTTAGACGAAAACGGTATTGACGGAAATTTTCATTTCACTGAAAACCAATACCAAATACTTGTCTACTTCAAGGGATTTTTGGACCAACACCAAAGGTTGGTTGGTATTGGCAGTGCAAACTCCATGAATATTAACGACCAATAATTAAAGGTTTTGCTGTACTGTACTTCCTTGCTCAAAACAGCCACAATCCAAATATTAAGACACCCAACCAATAAGTGTCCCGTGTGGGCTTAAAGAAGTTCACATGAGAGTGGTTGCAATTTTTTAGGCTCTATATTATTTGTACTTTTGTAAAAGATTAAAATTTTAAAGAAAATATTACCACTATGGGCAAAGGCTTTTTTCAAGTACCAGTAGCATACAACGAACCAATTAAAACATTCGCTCCCGGATCACCAGAGCGCGAAGCAGTTTTAGCACAATACAAATCTTATTACCATGGAACGGTAGACGTTCCTATGTATATAAACGGAAAAGAGGTGCGCACTGGAAACACCAGAAACATGACGCCTCCACACGACCATAAACACGTTGTGGGACAGTACCATATAGGGGAACAAAAACATGTTCAAGAAGCCATTGACACTGCTCTTGAAGCTAGAACCCAGTGGGCTGCTATGCCATGGGAACAAAGGGCCGCAATATTTTTAAAAGCAGCTGAATTATTGGCGGGACCCTACAGGGCTAAAATTAATGCCGCTACCATGATTGCGCAGTCTAAAACCATTCACCAAGCTGAAATAGATGCAGCCTGTGAGTTTATAGACTTCTTGAGATTCAATGTCTCTTATATGCAAGAAATCTACGAGCAGCAACCAGAATCTGCAGAGGGTATCTGGAACCGTGTTGAATACAGGCCATTAGAAGGCTTTGTCTATGCCATTACCCCGTTTAACTTTACGGCTATTGCAGGAAACCTTCCAGCAAGTGCTGCCATGATGGGAAATGTAGTGGTTTGGAAACCATCTGACAGCCAAATCTTTTCTGCCAAAGTAATCATAGATGTGTTTGCAGAAGCAGGACTTCCTGCAGGAGTCATTAACGTGGTATTTGGAGACCCTGTAATGGTTTCTAACAATGTATTAGCAAGCCCTGACTTTTCAGGACTGCATTTCACGGGATCTACCTCAGTGTTTAAAGCCTTGTGGAAACAAATCGGAAACCAAATAGAGACCTATAAAACCTATCCAAGAATTGTAGGAGAAACAGGGGGTAAAGATTTTATTATCGCACACCCAACAGCCAATCCTCAGCAAGTAGCTACCGCTATGGTGAGAGGGGCTTTTGAATTTCAAGGCCAAAAATGTAGCGCCGCTTCTAGAACATATCTACCAAAATCTATTGCTCAGGAAGTGTTAGATTTAGTGAAAAAAGATGTAGCGAGCATGAAAGCTCCGGGTTCTCCAGAAGACATGGGTAATTTTGTGACTGCCGTAATTCACGAGGGTTCTTTTGACAAGTTAGCGTCTTATATTGATCAGGCCAAGGCCGATGCCGATGTAGTGATTGGAGGAGACTACGACAAATCTAAAGGATACTTTATTTCCCCTACGGTAATATTAACTACAAACCCACATTACAAGACCATGGAAACCGAACTTTTCGGTCCAGTTCTCACGGTCTATGTATATGAAGACGCCGCTTGGAAGGAGACTTTAAAATTAGTAGACGCTACCTCTGAGTACGCATTGACAGGTGCAGTGATCTCTACAGACCGTTACGCCATTACAGAGGCCACCGAAGCACTACAAAATTGTGCTGGTAATTTCTATATCAATGACAAACCAACAGGGGCTGTAGTAGGCCAACAACCTTTTGGAGGTGCAAGAGCATCTGGAACGAATGACAAAGCAGGTTCTGCTCAGAACTTATTGCGTTGGGTGTCTCCAAGGCTCATTAAAGAAACCTTTGTTACCCCTATAAATTACAGATACCCCTTTTTAGGTGAATCATAGCTGTTTATACTATGCTAAAAAAAAGCCTCCCAATGGGAGGCTTTTTTTATCCTTTAAATTTCTGAGGTAGATACACCAGCTTTTTGGTTTCGAAAAAGTCTTCTTTGTAATAATCCATCAAAGAATATATTTGAACCGTCCTGTAGTCTTGTAACTCCTCTCCCAAGTCCCCACCTTTTAAATACAATACCCCGTTTTTAATAGGATGCTCAGACACTTTTTTAATTCTTCCCTTAATCCACCTCATAAAAGTTGGCATTGCGGCTACTGCCCTACTCACTACAAAGTCATATTGGTTGTTGTCTTCTTCCACCCTTTGGTGTATAGCCCTAACATTTTCTATTCCCAATCCGTCTACGACCTCTTGTACTACTTTGATTTTTTTACCAATAGCGTCTACTAAAGTGAACTGTGTTTCTGGAAATAAAATAGCCAATGGTATGCCTGGGAATCCGCCTCCGGTGCCAACATCTAATACCTGGGCCCCTGGATTGAATGAAATAAACTTAGCTATTGCTAGAGAATGAAGCACGTGCCTTAGATACAATTCCTCAATATCTTTTCGAGAAACTACATTAATTTTTAGGTTCCAATCTTGATACAAGGCTTCTAGTGCTATGAATTGATCTTGTTGCTGTTGGGTTAAATTTGGAAAATAATTAAAAATTAGCTGTTCGTCCATGGGCTTTATTTTATGCAAAAAAACAACAATTTTTTATGATTTATAGCAAAAGCTTCCACTCGCTTTAGCGTATATTTACCACTTAATACATTTTTATGAAAAAGCCCCAAGTTAAATTCTCAAGAAAAGACCCGGCCCAGTTCTTTAAAACACTGAACCAAAGAGTCAATAGCTACTTTAAAGAAAATAACATACAAAAAACAGGGAATTGGGCACTACACCTAAAGACCCTTGTTATGTTTACCCTTTTTCTGGCCCCATATTTTTTAATCCTCACGCTAAACTTACCCAATTGGGCTAATTTTTTATTGACCGTGGTGATGGGTGTTGGAATGGCTGGAGTGGGAATGAATGTCATGCACGACGGGAATCACGGTGCCTACTCCAATAAAAAATGGGTTAATAAACTCATGGGGAGTAGTATATACATACTCGCTGGAAATGTATACAATTGGCAGGTACAACACAATGTACTTCACCACACTTACACCAATATTCCAGAACATGATGAAGACTTAGACGCAGGAAGAATACTCCGTTTTTCAAAACATGCAGATTGGAAAAAGTACCATAAATTTCAACATTTATACTCTGTATTGCTTTACGGATTATTGACCTTTAACTGGGCCATTACTACCGACTTCCAACAGATGTATCGTTACACCAAAAGAAAACTATCTTATGGTAAGCTTCCTAACCCAGTACTTAATTGGACCAAACTTTTAATTACTAAAATAATTTACGTCACTATCTGGATTGCCATTCCCATGATTTTTTTAGAAGTGGCCTGGTATAAAATCCTTATTGGATTTTTTGTTATGCATTATGTAGCGGGGTTAATACTGAGTGTCGTATTTCAATTGGCTCATATAATTGACCATGCAGACACCCCTGTTCCAAACGAGCAAGGAGATATGAAAAATACATGGGCCATTCACCAGTTGTTCACTACTGTGAATTTTGGTACTAAAAATAGGATCATCAATTGGTTTACCGGAGGTCTAAACCATCAGGTTGAACACCATATATTTCCAAATATCAGTCACGTACATTACACAAAAATTGCTAAAATTGTGAAAGAAACGGCAAAAGAGTTTCAATTGCCCTATCATGAGTACAAAACAACTAGAAAAGCCATAATTTCGCATTTCAAACATTTAAAGACCTTAGGCCAAAAACCAAGTCTACAATATTAAGCAACATGAGTACGCAACATTTATCTGACAGAATTAACGGAATGGCCACCTCTGCAACTTTAGCAATGGCAGCCAAAGCAAGAGAATTAAAAACGGCTGGAAAAGACATTATAGGACTTAGTCTAGGAGAACCTGATTTTAATATTCCTGACTTCATTAAAGACGCCGCTAAGCAAGCCGTAGACGACAATTATTCTAGTTACTCTCCAGTAGATGGATACCTAGATTTAAAAGAAGCCATTGCGGAGAAATTTTCAAGAGACAACCAATTGGACTACAAACCAAGTCAGATTGTGGTGTCTACTGGTGCCAAACAATCTCTTGCAAATATTGCTATGGTAATGCTCAACCACGGAGATGAGGTTATTTTACCTGCACCTTATTGGGTAAGTTACAGTGATATTGTTAAACTGGCAGAAGGGGTGCCTGTTGAAGTTCCTACAAGTATAGACACTGATTTTAAAATGACTGCGGCTCAATTAGAGCAGGCCATTACGCCAAAAACTAAAATGATTTGGTTTAGTTCTCCTTGTAACCCAAGTGGATCTGTTTACAGCAAAGAAGAATTGAGTGCGTTGGCAGAAGTATTGGCCAAATACCCAAATATATTTATTATCTCAGATGAAATTTACGAACACATTAATTTCGTAGGAGGGCATGTGAGCATTGCTGGAATTCCAGGAATGTATGATAGAACTATTACTGTTAATGGGGTATCAAAAGCATTTGCTATGACCGGCTGGCGTATTGGTTATATAGGTGCTCCAGAATGGATTGCAAAGGCGTGTACAAAGTTTCAAGGACAGAACACTTCTGGCGCTAATTCCATAGCACAAAGAGCTACTATAGCCGCACTTAAAGCGCCTGTAAGTAGCATTTCTCATATGATTGAAGCTTTCCATCAAAGAAGGGATTTGGTGCTTGAACTATTGGGAGAGATTCCAGGATTTAGACTAAATATTCCTGAAGGGGCTTTCTATGTATTTCCAGATGTAAGTGAGTTTTTTGGCAAAACACTTAAAGGCACTTTAATAAAAGATGCTTCTGACTTTGCCATCTTCTTACTAGAAGAAGCTTTAGTAGCTACTGTAACTGGTGCAGCTTTTGGAAATCCAAACTGTATAAGAATTTCCTATGCTGCCTCCGAAGAAGCACTTAGAGAAGCTATGGCAAGAATTAAAAAAGCGGTTAGCGCTTAATTAAAAATATCTTTTACAAACTAAATCGGGCTTCCTAAAGGAAGCCCGATTTTTTGTTCAAATACTTTATGTCCCTATTACCTCCAAAACAGAAGAGACAATAAACTCATATTTTTCTCCAGAAATAAGGTGAAAAGAGTATCAGTACTGTAAACAGTTCTAGCCTACCCAACAACATTAAAAACCCGCACCACCATTTACCTAGCGCAGGTAGGTCATTAAAATTAGACAGTGGGTTTAATGAACCTAGCCCAGGTCCTACATTACCTAGTGAGGTAGCTGCACCTCCTATGGCAGATTCAAAATCTAATCCCATAAATGCCAATACAAGTGCACCAATGATAAATAACAACATATAGAGCACAAAAAAACCAATGATATTATAGACAATACTCTCTGCAACTGTTTTGTTGTTATAGCGTACTGGAATAATGGCATTGCTGTGCAATGTTCGTTTGAATTCCAACAATCCATTTTTTATAATCAGTAGGTGACGCATGACCTTTATACCTCCAGCAGTAGATCCTGCAGAACCACCCAAGAACATTAACCCAAAAAAGAAAATAGTTAAAAATGGGGTCCAGCCCGTAAAATCTGCCGTTACAAATCCAGTGGTAGTCACTACAGCCAATACTTGAAATAATGCATGTCTAATAGCACTTTCTCCGTAACCAAAAACCATGGGCAATGATGCTGAAACTTGAGGCTGTGCCTGGAAGTAAATGAC
>Ga0102815_10002337_pt1 | contig 11522 bp, 12 predicted proteins | sample ColrivemetaGS759_FD_79113 | JGI IMG/M metagenome (GOLD analysis project Ga0102815, IMG submission 79113) | Estuarine microbial communities from the Columbia River estuary - Ebb tide ETM metaG S.759 | ecosystem: Environmental > Aquatic > Marine > Intertidal zone > Estuary | place: USA: Columbia...
TCAGACTTGCTTTGAGTGTAGGTGTTGCATCGACCCTTTGAATCCACACCTCAAGGCGGTCGTAGAAATCTCCGAGGAATAGCTGTTCAGGCGGCCCGAAATTGCCACTAACTGCCGCCCGCCTCAAGCCAGGTTCGCGCCTTTTCATCCGGCACAAGTTCAGCAAGACGGTTACTGAAAAGCTCGACCTCGGCTTGCGAGAGCTGGCCTTCCCACTTGCGAGAACCGGCAGAGTCAAAAAAACCGTCGTCAGATTTCCAGTAGCCGGTACCACCCACGGGAGCATAGTCGATAGCTCTGGCCTTCATAGCCCCAAAAACCGTGGCTGCTGCGACCTGGTCAATCAGCTCCGCGTCGGCCTCGATGCCAGCTGCCCTGGCCAGATGTTGCACGGTGCGATGGCCGTCGCGCAACATGTCCGAATAGTGCAAGACGTTGATGTGCGGATAGCGTCCGGAAAGGACCGTTTCGGAATAATGGAGGGTCAAAGACGCCAATGTGTCTTTATCAAAATCGTCCGGGTCCGCTGGTCCGTTGATAAACCGACGGATAGAGTCCGGGACGGGTAAACTCATCGGATGATCCGGCATGACCACGCTTTTGTTGGCCTCGTGTTTGCGAAGGGAAAAGAAGACATCCAGTGGGTGTCGATAGACAGCGATTACTGTTACACCATCCCAGATCGGAAACCCATCTGCCGGCGTGTGCGTCTTCACCACCCGCCGTCCCTTTTGTGCGGCCAGTTTTGCGGCAACTTCATCGGCGGGAACGCCAAGGTCCGCGTCAACCCAAGGAGACAGTACCGGTACCTTTTCCGGCAGGTTCGAACTGCCGTTGACAAGCATCGCGAGCATGGTCTGAGTCCAGGTTGTTCCACATTTGGGCGGCGTGCACACAAGGATGTCACCCTTTCTCGGACTCCACGTCACCCAACGCAACGGGGCGGTGATCGATCCGCGATATGCCCGAACTGCGGGAGCAAGAACTGGAGCAAGAACATCCATGGGTCGACCGTCTCATTGCGTGGCGCTTCAGGGTAGCATTTTGTCCGGCCTTTTGCCGTCAAAATCGCTGCGTGCATTGGCCCACCATGACTTCATAAATTTGCGTGGGATTGCGTAATGCTATGTCATAGCCAGGGGGCAGCAATATATTTGGCGAAGCGACATGTCAGTCACAAATACCGGCAGTTGTGACCGTTCCTTTTGAGTCGTTTTCTGCCGTTTACGATACCACAGGATTTGGTCTGCTTTGCGTCGTTAGCTGCCCTGGGCAATCCAGCACCTCTGGTCCGCTCTACACCCGAAAGGAGTCATCCAAGCCGCCCTGGCTACCCTCACAGCTTGGCTGTAAGGTACAAGCGGAAGTCATTCTGTGTCACCCGAGTTGACGGTGACCAAGCTACTCAGAACCACTACAAAAACTGTCATGTTGGCTGCCAGGCCCCATGACAAGTGCGCCGTAAACGTAGTTTGAGACGGAGGCCAGAAGATTCCTGTGGCTGTGATGGCGAGCACAGTAATATCTATGCCATAGCCCCCCATTACGAACAAGCTGTACCAAGGAAGTCCTCCAGGAACAAGTCGCTTTCTACGACGGACATAAAAAGGCATGTAAAGTAGCACAGCAAAAAGACCGATGTAGGAGGAAATTTCCCATACTAAATGCTCATCGAGCGACGCGGAAAAAAGAGCTATGGGAATGAAGCATTTCAGCACCGCCAATAGGCCGGTTTCAATAAAGAAGCAAAAAAGCATGTATTGAATGGGTAAGAGGCTTCCAACCATCGATTGTCGAAGCGTTACCATGATGGTGGTAAAGGCCAAAAATGCCATCATGATCTCAGCATAAAGGGTAAAGAAATCCAGATTGACGGTCATAGTTATTATTCTCGTAGATGTGCTGGTCGACAATACGCCGCTTTAGGGCCGATTGAATAGCTATTTGGAAAAATCTGGCCCCCTATGTACTTTATATAACCCTGGAAAAACTTGGAGAGATTGATTTGATGTCTAATTTCCGTAAGAAGCAGAACTCTGCAAACTGGTAATCGGTGTTATTTAGACCTATTCCTTATGCTTGGCTGTTATCTGTCGTTAGCAACAAGGGTATCAGTGCTGCAAGGGAGAAAACCCTGTGAGCGAAATTCTTGAAGGAACACTTTATGGTGTATAGCGACAGTGAATTGGGTGCGGTTCGTTTCACTTTCGATAGCGGGCGTGTCAGCTTTTTTGATGTCGGGCTCATCTTGCTCTTGCGGATGAACAAGACTTCAGAAACCAATAACTTCGGGGCAGGAATGCATTTCAACAGCGAACATTCCATAACCGCGCTGCTCATAGTTCGCACGAGTTTTAGCCAGGCCTTTGTATGCCTTTAGGGTTGGATACATTTGATCCTATGAAGTGCCGATGACACGACCAGCATTAAAGGATGCCGTAAGAAAGGTGAAGCCAACCTTTTAGCAGTGATTGCGACTAACGGATCTTTCCCACTGGCATAAAGGCACAATTTTTATGTGGATTCGTTGATCTACCTCATATCGGGCTTTCTACTTCATGCATTAGGCTGAAAGTGTTGCGGAGCGTTAAGCTCTTGATTATGGGTTTGCCGATGCCTCCGTGGAATATAACCTGACACGAATTGCTGGAGAAGATAATGAGAAAATCAATGAGCAACATGATTGTTGGTGCAGCATTAGTTGGCGGTGCATTTTTTGCTGCGGTTGGTGTTAGTGCCGAACCGAGTGAGTGGGCTAAGGCGGATTATGTCAATTATTGTGGATCCTGCCACGGACTAGATGGTACTGGTAGCGGGCCGATGGCAGATCAGCTTAAAGGTAAGCCTACTGATTTGAGCCTCCTGGCTAAAAACAATGACGGGAGATTCCCATACCCCCAAGTCTACCGGACCATTGATGGGACCTGGGATCAAGGGAATTTGCGTGCTCACGGCTCCGATGAGATGCCCATATGGGGTGATGTGTTCCGCAGGGAGGCTACAGGATTTAACAGTTACATGGAGACGAAGGGTAGGATAATGGCGATCATCCAGTATATTGAATCCCTGCAAAAGAAGTAACAGGTAAGCAATCGAGTAAGGGGGCCGCCGTTCTGGCGGCCTTTTCTTTGCTGTAAACCCCTTTCGTTTTTATACAGAGGCGAATCTCCGCTAGCGGGAGTCGTCATTGTCTGAAGTCGGAGCGATTGGCCGGTGCAACACACTACATGGAATGCATGTCACTATGGTCCATCTGCTGGTGGCCGCTGTGCTCGCCGGCGCTGCCGTGCCCGCTGTGGGCAGCGGTTAGATAGAGCGTCCACACACCAGAGACGATAAGCAGGATCGCGATCAGCAGTTTCAGCCCACGGCGGCGCAGGAAGGCCTGTAATTGACCGGCCCCGAGGCTGGTGGCCAGCATCGCCGGCAGGGTTCCCAGACCGAAGGCAAACATCAGCGCAGCAGCGCGGCTGGCGTCTCCGGCGGTGGCAGCCCAGGCCAGGCTGCTGTAGATCAGGCCACAGGGCATCAGGCCCCAGCACAAACCCAGGGCAAAGCCCTGGGGCCAGTGGCGTACCGGTAACCAGCGTGAGGAGAAGCGCTGTACCGGTTGCCATAGCCGCGCGCCGGCACGCTCCAGCAGGGCCATACCCCGCCACCAGTCGGCGATATATAACCCCATGCCTATCAGCAGCAAACCGGCGAGATAGCGCAAGCTGATAGTCCAGCCGGCCAGGTCGATACTGCCCGCTGCCAGACCTAACAGGCCACCCAGCAGCGTATAGCTGCAGATCCGGCCGCTGTGATAGGCGAGGGTGACCGCAGTGGACTGCTGTCCGCCCATATTGAGCGCGGCCGCAATACCGCCGCACATGCCCAGGCAATGTCCCGCGCCAGCGAGTCCGAGGGCGAAGGCGCTGGCATAGCCCGGATCAGTCATCTGATTTTAGCTCCACTGCAGACCGGGTCTGGCCCGGCTTCTCGTCTTGTTCAGGTGGGGCCACATCATCATCGGCCAGGATCTTCCAGGCTTCCTTGTCGAGGTCGTCGTACTGGCCGTTGTCAATTGCCCACAGCAGCAGCTTGATTGCGATAGCGCAAAACAACAGGGCGATTGGAATTAACAGGTACAGGCTGTCCACGGTGACTTTCTCTTAATGGCCGGGAGCGCTATTTAAGCGCAGGGAATTGACAACTACCAGCAGTGAACTGGCAGACATGCCGATGGCAGCAGCCCACGGTGGCACGAAGCCGAGCGCCGCCAGCGGGATGGCGCAAAGATTGTAGCCTAATGCCCAGCCAAAGTTCTGCAGGATGATGCGCCTGCATTGGCGCGCCTTGGCCCAGGTATTGGTAACGGTATGCAAATCACCACCGACAATGACGAAGTCGGCCTGGGTGCGAGCCAGATCTGTTGCCCCGGCCACCGCGAAGGAAGCGTCGGCAAGGCTCAGCACGGGGGCGTCATTGAGGCCGTCACCGACCATGGCCACTACAGCCCCTTTATCCTGCAGGGCTCGCACGTGGGCCATTTTCTGCTGCGGCTGCTGGCCACTGGCGACGTCATCCATACCCAGTGCCGCGGCCAGCGCAGGTCCCTGGGCCGAACTGTCACCGGTGAGCAGTTCAACTCTCAGGCCATTTGCCCGGGCCGCAGCGATCACCGCTGCCGCTTCAGGGCGGACCCGATCGTCAAGGGCAATCCAGGCCAAGGGGGCCTGTTCCCTGCATAGTGCGACCCAGTAGTGTTCGCCTGCCGGAGGAGCTGGCAGCGTGGGCGCCAGTTCGCGGCAGAATTGCTCGCTGCCCATACGATAACGCAGCCCGGCGCGCTCGCCCTCCAGTCCGGCGCCAACCCGATAAGTGACCTGAGCAAAGCCGGGGGCAATATCGATGCCAGCAAATACCGCCGCCACCGGGTGGGTAGAGAATTGTTGCAGTGCCGCACCTATTGCCAACAACGTACCTTCACTCTCAGCGGCCAGTGGATACACGGACACGATCTCCAGTCGACCTTCGGTGAGCGTGCCGGTTTTATCGAAAATAAGATGGGTGGCCCTGGCCAGCGACTCCAGGGCGTTTTCACCGCGCACAATGACCCCGGCGCTGCGCAGGGCACTGGCGGCACTGGTCAGGGCGGCCGGGGTAGCCAGCGCCAGTGCGCAGGGGCAGCTGATTACCAGCACTGACAGGGTTATCCACAGAGCCTGCGCGGGATCGTAAACACTCCACAGCGCCGCGGTTGCGGTGGTAACCAGTAAAATTGCGCCAACAAACCAGGAGGCGATGCGATCGGCCAGCCGGGCCAGTTCCGGTTTTTCAGTCTGGGCCTGTTCCACCGAGCGTTGCAGGGCTGACAGTCGGCTCTCCAGGTAACTGCCCAGTACCCTGACCTGCAGGGCCCCGTCGATATTGACCGTGCCTGCGTAGATGGTGTCCCCCGGGCTGACTGAGCGGGGCAGGTGTTCACCATTGAAGGTGTCTTCGCGGACTGCGCTGTTGCCCTGGCAGACCTGTGCGTCTACCGCTACGGTCTCGCCTGCTCTTACCAGCACCGTATCTCCCGCCTGCAGCTGGATGCGTGGTACGTTTACCCACTGATCGTCGCGCCGGGTAGCTACTGCATCCGGCAGGGTGCTCTCGGCATTGAACCAGGTCAGGGCGTGGCGCTGGCGCACACGCCGTTCGAGGAAGCGGCCAAGCAACAGGAAGAAAGTGAACATGACTACCGAGTCAAAATACACCTGGCCGGTGCCGCTCACCGTCGCCCAGGCGCTCGCAAGCCAGGCAAGGCCAATAGCCAGTGCCACCGGCAGGTCCATCACCAGGGTGCCCTGGCGCAGATGTCGCCAGGCGGCACTGAAGAAGGGGCGGGCGCTGAACACCACCACAAAACTGGCAACCAGCAGGCTGACCCAGCGCAGCAGGCCCTGGTACTGCGCCTCTATGCCCTGGATATCACCCGCATGCAGGGCGATCGCGAACATGCCCACCTGCATCATGCCCAGGCCGGCAACCGCGAGACGGCGCAGTTCCAGCTTGTATTCCCGCCGCATCTGTTCGCGCTGGGTGCTGGCCTGGAATGGCCGGGCGCGGTAGCCCAGCGCCTCAACCCGCGCGAATAGTTCGCTCAGGGCTATCTGCTGCGGATCAAAACGAATATCGAGCCGGCTTTGCTGCAGGTTTACCAGCGCCCGGCTTACCCCCGGTAGTCGGCCCATGGTTTGCTCGATGAGCCAGGTACAGGCGGCGCAGGTAATGCCGCCCAGCAACAGGCGAGCAGTGGTTTCCCCGTTGGTGCCTGTTTCGCAGAACTGGGCAGCCAGGTCCGGGTCATCGTAGATCAGGTAGCGCTCACCATCGATGGTCGAGGACTCATCAGGGCGCTCGTTAAAAGCGGTGCGCTGCTGGTAGAAACTGGCCAGGCCGTTGGCGGCGATCAGCCCGGCTACAGCCCGACAGCCCGGGCAGCACATGGGGCGTTCAACACCGGCGATTTCAATGCCGAGCTTCAGCCCCGGCGGTACCTTCTCGCCACAGTGATAGCACAGCAGTGTAGCGCTAGCGGCGGGGTCAGTTGATGGCGGCATTGCCGATGTCGGAGGCCTGGATGGATCCATCCAGTCGCCAGCTGTCGGGTGGCGGCATCTCCACAATCCAATGCCAGTGCAGGCCGACCGGGTGGGGCAGGACTGCCTGGTAGCTGCCCGGCGCAATCCTGCGCAGCGCTACGCTAAAATCCCGGTCAGCTTCCATTGGATGCGACAGCAGCAATGTCAGTTCGCCCGCGGTGATGGGTCCGCTGACATTGAGCGCCACCTGCTCGCTACTGAAGGACAGTTGCGCAGTGATACCCATGTTCTGGGCGCGCTGCTCTTTCTCCAGCTGGCGATTGATAGCGAGCCCGTCTTTATAGTAGTCATCCACTACCAGGTCATCAGCGCCCTCAATGGCGATATAAACCGTGACCAGCCCCGCAACGACCACGCAGGCGGGCAGGGAGAAGATGAACCAGGGCCAGAATTGGCGGTACCAGGGTTCAGTGTCCCCACCGGGAAACGGCTCGCTCATTGCCATGCGCTCATCACCATACTCGTATCGTTGTCATTAAAGTGGCTTCATGAAACGCGATTCAGAGACAGCCCGAAGGTTTGGCTGGTCTGCGGCCACTGCCGTAAAATCGAGTTCTGTGCTGGGTTTTTCCAGGCCCTGTGGGTCAATACTGACGCGCAGGGTAATAGTGCGAACCTCACCACCATTGAGATTGTGGCTGGCCTCGCCGATAACCGTCGCGCCGGGAATACCGGAAACAGTGATATCAAAACGGTGAGGGCTATCATCCATATTCACCAGACTCAGGGTATAAATATTTTCAATAGCGCCGCTGTCAGTGGTCAGGTACAGCTGGTTGCGATCGCGGATTACCGTGAGTTCCAGCGGCACACGGGTGATCACGTTATACCAGAACACACCGACCATCAGGCACAAGACAACAACATAGCCGATAATGCGCGGACGAAGCCAGTGGGTTTTGCCGCCTTGCAGCTCGTGTTCACTCGTGTAGCGGATCAGGCCACGTGGATACGCCATCTTGTCCATCACCGAGTTACAGGCATCCACACACAGGGCGCAGCCGATACACTCGTATTGAAGGCCATCGCGTATGTCGATACCGGTGGGGCATACCTGCACGCACAATTCACAAGCGACACAGTCGCCCTGGGTTAATGCCTTGTGCTCAATATCGCGCTTGCGTGACCCTCTTGGTTCGCCGCGCTTGCTGTCGTATGACACGATCAGTGTGTCCTGGTCAAACATCACCGACTGGAAGCGTGCGTATGGACACATGTATTTGCAAACCTGCTCGCGCATCCAGCCGGCATTGATGTAGGTGGCCAGGGTAAAGAATACGGTCCACAGCAGTTGCCATTTGCCCGCAGACAGCGTGGCCAGGTCGTAGACCAGGTCCTTGATGGGATAGAAGTGACCGACAAACGGCATGCCGGTGAGAGCGCCGACAAATAACCAGGCGCCGTGTTTGGCTATTTTCTTGCTGATTTTTTCCAGGGACCAGGGACCTTTGTCCAGCTTCATGCGCTGGTTGCGGCTGCCCTCGGTCTTCTGTTCAAGCCACATGAAAATACTGGTCCAGACCGTCTGTGGGCAGGTATAGCCGCACCAGATTCGACCGGCAAAGGTGGTAACCGCAAACAAGCCGTAGGCCGCGATGATCAACATGAAAGCCAGCATCGGGAAGTCCTGTGGCCAGAAGGTCAGGCCCAGGATATGGAACTTGCGCGCAGGCAGATCGAACAGTATCGCCTGCCTTCCGTCCCAGCTCAGCCAGGGTAACAGGAGATAACCGAGCAACAGCGGCCAGCCGGTAAACAGGCGCAAGCGCTGGTAGAAACCTTCGATTTTGCGGGTGTATATTTTTTCGCGACGTTGGTAGAGGTCGATCTCGCCAACCTCTGCAGGGGCGACATCGCGAAGATCAATCAGATCCTGATCCTGGTCAGACATGGTCCTGTTCCGTGGTGAGCTCGAGTCTCAAACGTGGGGCACCGTCCGTGGTGCCCCGGGTTGCTGCTGGAGGTGTGTTACTTGTTGGCGCCCTGATGCTCGCCAAGGCCATAAACATAGGCGCTGAGGATATGGATCTTGTCCTCACTCAGGGTGTTGCTAAAGGCTGGCATAACACCGTTGCGACCAGCGCGGAGGGTGTGGGCGATTTGCTCGGTATTGCCACCATACAGCCAGATGCCATTGGTGAGGTTCGGGGCGCCCATGGCGACATTGCCGGTGCCGTCGGGACCGTGGCAGGCCACGCAATAGGTCTGAAACTGGGTTTTACCCTTGGCAGCTTGCGCAGCGCTGGCCTCGCGACCATTCAGGCTCAACACGTATTGGGTGACATCAGCGATGCCCTCGTCGCCCAGGATACTGCCCCAGGCGGGCATCACAGCCTGCCGCCCGTTTACCAGGGTGGCTTTGATGGCGTCGGCGGAACCGCCCCACAACCAGTCAGCGTCGGTCAGGTTGGGGAAACCATAGGCACCCTTGGCATCTGCACCATGACACTGGGCGCAATTGTTGGCGAACATGCGCATACCCATCTTGCGAACGGCGGGATCGGTAGCAATTTCCTCAACTGACAAGGCAAGATAGCGATCACGCATATCGCGATATTGGGCGTCTGCGGCCGCTACTTCCTTTTCATATTGTCCCACCGAGCTCCAGCCGAGTACGCCGGCCCAATTACCCATCCCGGGATAGACGATAAGATAGCCAACTCCCCAGACAATGGTGATAAGGAACATGTAAAACCACCAGGCCGGGAGTGGGTTATCCAACTCTTCAATACCGTCGTACACATGGCCGGTGGTTTTCTCAGTGGACTGCTGTTCGCGCTTGCGATTGCCGAGCAGGATCCAGGTTATCCCCACGATGGTTATAGTGGTGAGGATTATTATCCAGTTGCTCCAGAAACTAGCCATTCCTTGCGTCCTCCTGCATAGTCCGTTGATTCAGCTCCTCGTCCGCGAAGGGCAGGTTGGCAGCTTCGTCAAAGGATTTTTTTCGCTTGCCGTTATAGGCCCAGAAGCACAGCCCGATGAAAGCAATCATCAGGAACAGGGTGCTGATACCTCTCAAATCATTGATATCCATGGTCAACTAGCGCCTCGACTGCAGGAGGGTGCCCAGTTGCTGCAAATAGGCAACCAGTGCATCAATTTCTTTCTTGCCGGCTACCGCTGCAGCGGCACCGCTGATATCCGCATCGGTGTAGGGAACACCTACCTTGCGCAGCGCAGTCAGTTTGTGAGGGGTCAGCTCACTGTCGATTTCATCTTCGAACAGCCAGGGGAAACCCGGCATATTGGATTCCGGTACCACGTCCCGCGGATTGTTCAGGTGAGCCCGGTGCCAATCGTCGCTGTAGCGCTTGCCTACCCGGGCGAGGTCCGGTCCGGTGCGCTTGGAGCCCCACAGGAAGGGATGGTTGTACACGGATTCACCCGCAACAGAATAGTGGCCGTAGCGCTCAGTTTCTGCGCGCAGGGGCCGAATCATCTGGGAGTGACAGGTATTACAGCCCTCGCGGATGTAGATATCCCGACCTTCGAGCTCCAGTGCAGGCAGCGGTTTCAGTCCGGCGATGGGTTCGTGGGTTTGCTTGGAGAACATCAGCGGAACCAACTCTACCAGGGTGCCGAAACTCAGCGCCACAATGATAAGGATTATCATCAGGCCAACATTTTTTTCAATGGCATCATGTTTCATGGTCTGCTCCTTACGCTGCGCTTGCGGCAGCTGGGGCCGGCTGTGGTTCAATGCCCTTGCGGGTGGTCATATAGACGTTGTAGGCCATGATCAGCATGCCGCCGAAGAATATCGCGCCACCGATGACACGCACCACGTAGCCTGGATAGCTGGCTGCTACCGACTCAACAAAGCTGTAGGTGAGGGTGCCGTCCTGGTTGTAGGCGCGCCACATCAGGCCCTGCAGGATGCCATTTACCCACATGGAGGTGATGTACAGAACCGTGCCGATGGTCGACATCCAGAAATGGGTGTTGATCAGGCTGGTGCTGTACATGCGCTCCTTGCCGAACAGGATCGGGATCAGGTGGTAAATTGCGCCGATGGAAATCATCGCCACCCAGCCCAGGGCGCCGGAATGCACGTGTCCAATGGTCCAGTCGGTGTAATGAGACAGTGAGTTGACGGTCTTGATTGACATCATCGGGCCTTCGAAGGTCGACATGCCATAGAACGACAGGCTGACCACGAGGAAGCGCAGGATCGGGTCGGTGCGCAGCTTATGCCATGCCCCCGACAGCGTCATCATGCCGTTGATCATACCGCCCCAGGAGGGCGCCAGCAGGATCAGGGACATTACCATGCCGAGGCTTTGGGCCCAGTCGGGCAGGGCGGTGTAATGCAGGTGATGCGGGCCGGCCCAGATGTAAACCGCTACCAGCGCCCAGAAATGCACGATACTCAGGCGGTAGGAATACACGGGGCGCCCGGCCTGCTTGGGGACGAAGTAGTACATCATGCCCAGAAAGCCCGCAGTGAGGAAAAAGCCCACGGCGTTGTGGCCGTACCACCACTGCACCATGGCATCGACGGTTCCGGCATAGATGGAATAGGACTTGAAGACGCCCAGGGTTACCGGGATTGCCAGGCTGTTGATGATGTGCAATACGGCAACGGCAATGATAAAGGCGCCATAAAACCAGTTTGCTACATAAATGTGGTCAGCCTTGCGCTTGGCTATGGTGCCGAAGAACACAACGGCATACAGCACCCACACCACGGTGATCAGCAGGTCAATTGGCCATTCCAGTTCGGCGTACTCCTTGCCGCTGGTCAGGCCCAGCGGTAAGGTGATAGCTGCGCTCAGAATGACCAACTGCCAGCCCCAGAAGGTAATGGCCGCCAGTTTGTCAGAGATCAGCCGGACCTGGCAGGTTCGCTGCACCACATAATAGGAAGTCGCAAACAGCGCCGAACCA
>Ga0102815_10002339_pt1 | contig 11519 bp, 8 predicted proteins | sample ColrivemetaGS759_FD_79113 | JGI IMG/M metagenome (GOLD analysis project Ga0102815, IMG submission 79113) | Estuarine microbial communities from the Columbia River estuary - Ebb tide ETM metaG S.759 | ecosystem: Environmental > Aquatic > Marine > Intertidal zone > Estuary | place: USA: Columbia...
AAAACCATCAATGATTTTTTGGCCTATTTCAGATGCGTTTCCAAAGGTCATATGTGAGCCTTGGACGCCTTCAATGCGGGAAAAAACGATATCCGCAATCTCAGAGCCCAGCGCAACGCCAGCCTTGCGGCCAACAACATAGACCAGAACCTTGTGACCAGATGCCTGCTTTTCAGCAATTAATTTTCGGGCTGTGCGAGCAATAGAGCCGTTAAAGCCGCCACATAGACCTTTATCAGCTGACATAATCACCAGCAAATGTGTTTTATCATCAGCACGGCCAACCAGAAGCGGGCTCGCTGAGCTACGATCTGTCTCTGTGGCAAGACTGGCAATCGCTGCGCTCATACGGGCAGCGTAAGGGCGGCCTGATTCAGCTGCTTCTTGCGCACGACGCAATTTTGCAGCCGCCACCATCTTCATCGCAGAGGTAATTTTCTGCGTTGACTTGACGCTGTTAATCCGTGTTTTCAGATCCTTCAGATTAGGCATCTGCAGAACTCCTCACCCGTCGGCTTACTTATGCGAAGCTTTTCGCAAATGACTCAATCACTGCACGCAGCTTTGCATCAGTTTCATCTGAGATTTTCTGCTCATCACGAATGGTGTTCAGAATATCCTTACCAGACCCCCGAAGCATATCTAGAAGACCTGCTTCAAAACGGCCAATATCTATAAGAGCAATCTTATCAAGATAACCCTTCACACCCGCAAAAATCACGGCCACCTGTTCTTCAACAAGCATTGGTGAATATTGTGGCTGCTTTAGCAATTCAGTTAGACGGGCGCCGCGCTCAAGCAGTTGGCGTGTAGAGGCATCCATGTCTGAGGCAAACTGCGCAAAGGCAGCCATTTCACGATACTGAGCAAGCTCAAGCTTAATGGAACCAGCAACCTGTTTCATCGCCTTAATCTGCGCTGCAGAACCAACACGTGATACAGAAAGACCTACATTCACCGCAGGACGAATTCCTCTGTAGAACAAGTCGGTTTCTAGGAAAATCTGGCCATCTGTAATCGAAATCACATTGGTTGGGATATAGGCTGACACATCACCGGCCTGTGTTTCAATCACAGGAAGCGCTGTTAGAGACCCTGAACCATTTGCGGCATTCAGCTTGGCGGCACGCTCAAGAAGGCGTGAGTGAAGATAGAAAACATCACCTGGATATGCTTCACGGCCCGGCGGGCGACGAAGCAGTAGGCTCATCTGACGATAAGCAACAGCTTGCTTTGATAAATCATCATAAACAACCAGAGCATGCATACCGTTATCACGGAAGAATTCGCCCATTGCACAAGCAGTATACGGCGCAAGGAACTGCATCGGAGCTGGGTCAGACGCTGTTGCGGCAACCACAATCGAATATTCCATCGCACCATTTTCTTCAAGCGCGCGGACAATCTGAGCAACTGTTGAACGCTTCTGGCCAACAGCAACATAGATACAGAATAGTCTCTTACTATCATCTTTGCCAGCGGCGGCATTTTCAGCCTTCTGGTTGATGAAGGCATCAATTGCGATGGCAGTCTTACCTGTCTGACGGTCACCAATGATAAGCTCACGCTGGCCTCGGCCAACAGGGATAAGGCTATCAATCGCCTTCAGGCCTGTCTGCATAGGCTCATTCACTGACTGGCGCGGCATAATGCCCGGCGCTTTGACTTCCACACGGGTGCGGGTCACATCTTCAAGCGGGCCTTTGCCATCGATTGGATTACCAAGAGCGTCAACAACGCGCCCCAGCAATCCTTTACCAACGGGCGCATCCACGATTGATGCTGTGCGGCGCACTGTATCGCCTTCACGAATACCGCGGTCATCACCAAAAATAACGATACCGACATTGTCAGTCTCAAGGTTAAGAGCCATGCCCTTAACACCACCGTCAAATTCTACAAGTTCACCTGCCTGCACCTGGTCAAGGCCATGGGCACGGGCAATGCCATCACCGACAGACAGCACACGGCCGACCTCGGCAACTTCTGCCTCGCTTCCGAAATTGGAAATCTGGTCTTTGAGGATCGCTGATATTTCAGCTGCACGAATATCCATCACGCAACACCCTTCATCGCGGCTTCAAGCCGGTTAAGTTTTGTTTTGAGTGACGTATCAATAAGGCGTGAGCCGATACGCACGACGAGACCACCTATCAAGCTCGGGTCAACCCGAAGTGACAGTGATATATTTTCGCTTCCCGCAATTTGGGAAACTGTTTCTTTAACAGATTTCTGACGCGCTTCATCAAGCGCGACGGCAGAAACGACTTCAGCAGATACCTGACCATTGCGACGTGCAACTTCATCAATAAATGCTTGAATGATTTGGGGTAGCACAAACAATCTACCATTTTCAGCAATAGCGCCAACAAACTTGATTGTCAGCGGGTTTGCCTTCGCAGCTGCAAGCACAGCCTGAATAGCCCTTGACTGCTCAGTGCGCGAGTAAGCAGGAGAAGATACGAGCATCGCCAGATCATCATTTTCGGCAATAAGAGATTTAACGACTGCAAGGTCAGCTGACACGGCATCCGTAGATTTAGCCTCAACAGTGAGGTCGTATAATGCGCCAGCGTAACGACCAGCAAGACCTTTTGCGTTTGAACTCACTTTGTCTGCCCTCAGAAAAAGACGTTACCACCAGCCCGTCGGGCTGGCCAGGGCGGCATCAGGGTTGTTGGTAGCAAAACGCTTCACAAACAAACGGCCGACTTCAGGTCTAATACGACCTATTTGCGGCTACCCAAATTCCACCAGTTCGGGTGCTATCATACCCCCATCATAAAGACAAGCATTGCAGAGGCAAAAAAGTGCTTTCCGCGTGAAAATGTCGCAAAAATTCTGCCTTATAGGCCGACTACATAAAACTATAGGGATCAATGTCACAATTAATCCGTATCTGCGGCGGCAACTTTACCCCATCAAGCCAGTCTTTCAAGATTTTCTGTAAATGGACATCTTTATCGGCGCGGATGAGGTAGCGTACCCGAAACTGGCCCCGAATTCGCCCGAGGGGTGGTTGTGCCGGGCCAAATACATCAACCTTGGCAAAAGACGGCTTTGTCGCCCCTAGCGCCGCCGCCGCCGCGTCCAGACGGGTAATATCAGGGCCTGTCAGGGTCACAGAGGCAAGCCGGCCAAAAGGCGGCATGCCAGCCTCCCGCCGCGCAGTGGCTTCAGCTGTCATAAAGATATCACGCGCCCCAATCGCTTTTTCGGCAGCACCTGCTGTCGGAGCAGACTGCGCACTAAGTGCCTGCATGACAGGATTATCTGGCTGAAAAGTCTGAATCAGAACCTCGCCTGGCAATGTGCCGCGCCCTGCCCGCCCTGCAACCTGCCATAATAGCTGGTAGGTGCGCTCTGCTGCGCGTAAATCACCGCCACCAAGACCTAAATCAGCATCGATAACAGCGGCAAGTGTAAGTAACGGGAAATGGTGCCCTTTTGCTGCCATCTGCGTGCCGATGATAATATCAATCTCGCCAGCTTCTACAGCAGCAAAAAACACAGCAGCAGCTTCTGGGCTAGCCACCATATCACTAGACAGGACAGCAACACGGGCATCCGGAAATGATAAGCTTACTTCTTCAGCAAGTCGCTCGACACCCGGGCCAATGCTTTTTATCTCACCTTCAACGCCGCATGCCTCGCAAGCCGCCAAGAGCGGCTGGCTGATGCCGCAAATATGACATTGCACCTTGCCTCTCTGTTTATGGGTAACAAGCAGACTGTCACATTGATGACACGCGCGCCGATGCCCGCATGCATTACACAGGCTCATCGGGGCATAACCCCGCCTATTCAGAAATAAAAGCGACTGTTCTTGGGCCTTTAGCCGTTCTGATATTGCTGTTATCAGCGGATCAGACAGCCATTTTCCAGCAGGCGTGCGGTTCAAACGCATATCAATAAGCGATACCTTCGGCAGGGTTGCCGAACCATAACGGGCTGTTAATTGCCAGTAATGCCAGTGCGGCAATGGTTCTAGCACTGGCAGTGTTGATGCCGCATTAGCCCTTTTATGCGCGCCTGCATTCACCCAGCTCTCCAATGACGGTGTCGCGCTGGCAAGTACAATTGGGATATTTTGAGTTTTTGCCCGCAGAATCGCCATATCCCGCCCGTGATAGGCAACATAATCTTCCTGTTTGAAGCTACCATCATGTTCTTCATCCACAATGATAAGGCCTAAATCTGAGAAGGGCAGAAATAAGGCTGAGCGCGCGCCTGCTACGATAAGGGGTTGGCCGGACACTGCTGCCCGCCATAGACCGCGCCGGCGCGCTGGCGTGACCGAAGAATGCCAAATAGCGGGCTGAAACCCAAACCAGCGCTCAAAGCGTTCCTGCCAGCCTCTGGTAAGCGCAATTTCAGGCAGCAGAATAAGACATTGTTTCGATGCCGCCACACAACGTGCCACCAGGTCAAAATAAACTTCTGTTTTCCCCGACCCTGTCACCCCATCCAAAAGATGCGCCTGGAACCCCTCAAATCCGGTTTCTGCAATACCTTGTGCAATCTTGCCTTGCGCCTCGGAGAGAACAAGGTTTTCCCGGGCTGCTGCCATACGCTCAGGACTAACCGCATGCACGAGCTCGGCGCGTGGTAGCTCTGTGGTCTGCAACTGACCAGCTGCTGCCATCGCCCGAATAATAGCAGGAGATACCGCCGCCTCACGCGCCAAATCTGATGCGAGCAAGGGTGGCAGGTCTGCTGCAACTTGGTGAACACGTTTGCGTTGCTGGCTTAAGTTGCGAGCCTCATCTGGCCCACGCCCTTGCCAGAAAAAATGCGTCTGAAGCGCCTGCGGCTCAAGCGCAGAAGGCGTATTTAAGACCAGCTTCATCGCCGCCCCAAAAGGCGCCAACGTCCAACGTGATACATGGGTAAGAAAGCTGAGAACATCATCTGCAAGAGGCGGGCTATCGGCACAGCACAGAGCATGTTTTAGCTTGTCTGGCGGTGTCTGCGGCGTCTGTGTAAACCCCATGACAATACCCCAGACAGACCGGCTGCCAAGCGGGACTTTGATAATTGTCCCCCTTTGGACAGGTGGAGGGGCTGTCTGATGCGCTTGTTCATTCACGGCAGGCTGCGGCGGATAATAGTCATAGACAAGCACATCGCCGCGCCCCAGAGGCACAGGAACAGCCACCTGAAGAACAGTATCTACCGGACCATCTGCAAAAAAAGCGGGGGCGTCAGTGCTAGCCATTATCTCTCTTGCCATAACATCAACACCTCCAAAAGGCGCACTATCATGGCTTTTCTCGTTGCCTGAACCTCTTTCTAACCAGTAGAGTGATGCGCAGGAAGTTAAAAATAGCTGTTTGCGTCAAAAAGCGAGCTCGTTACCCCTATTCATTTTGTCTGAGGTCTTTTAATGAAAATTTTTCTTGATACAGCTGACTTAGCTGAAATCGAACAGCTTCTGCCAACTGGTATGATTGATGGCGTGACAACAAACCCCTCTCTGATTGCCAAAAGCGGGGCTGATATCAAAAAGACAATTGCTGCGATTTGCGAAATGGTTAGCGGTCCTGTAAGCGCTGAAGTAACAGCAACAGATGTTGAAACCATGCGGAAAGAAGCTGATGTTCTTGCGGCAATTGCACCGAACGTAACGGTAAAATTACCGCTTACCCAAGCAGGCCTGACGGTCTGTAAACAGCTGTCGGCTCAGGATGTTATGACCAATGTCACCTTGTGCTTTTCACCGGTGCAGGCTTTGATGGCAGCAAAGGCCGGCGCAAGCTTTATCTCGCCTTTTGTTGGACGCCTTGATGATTTAGGTCAAGACGGCATGAACTTGATTCGCGATATTTACGATGTCTATGCAAATTACGCCTTTGAAACTGAAATTCTGGTTGCCTCTATACGCGGGCCACAGCATGTAACAGATGCCGCCTTGATTGGCGCAGATGTTGTCACGATCCCGCCAAAAATCTTGGCTCAACTTTATAAACACCCCCTGACGGACAAAGGCCTAGCGGACTTTCTGGCTGACTGGGACAAAACAGGTCAGTCCATATTATAATGATCTTAGCAATGAAACAGGACGGATATTATTATGGCTGACACAGATTTTTCGTTTTCCGAAGAAGATGTGATTGCCTATTTAAAGGCACGACCTGATATCTTAGAGAAGCTCAGCAAAGAAGATGAAAAGACCAACAGCGTCAACAATGCTGGCGCCACTATCGTTGATCTTACCGGCACGATTGCGGCAAAGGCCCGCACAGAAGCCCGCAGGCTTGCTGCTAGAAATCAGTCGCTTATGGATGCTGCTGCATCAAACATGCTTCATTGGCAGGAACTTCATCATGCCACATTAGGATTTCTTGCCTGTACTAATCTTACGGGCTTTGCCCAGATGGTTGATGAAGAGCTCCCTATTATCTTCTCGCTTGCCGGTGCGCGGCTCATCATGCCGGCAGAAACAGCCCTTGATAACGCCGAAGAATTAGGGTTTTTGGTGCTTCCGGCGGCAGAAATTAACCAAATACTAGCCGCGCAGTCTATTTATCTGGGGCCAGCTGAAAAAACGGGTCCTGTTCTGTTCTCAACACCTGCTGCTAGCATGGCGGCGATTGCACTGCCCGACCAGCTTCCAGCGCCAATATGTGGCTCGGCGCTGATTCTTGCTGGCCGAACCGAAGAAAGCTTTCAGCCCGGTCATGGCAAAACACTTCTCACCAATCTGGCTGAAATTATAGGGGTCTGTCTGCTGGCCCGTCTTGAGGCACGATGACAGAACCCGCTATGCGTTCAGATGCGGGGCCACCCTCAGATACAGCGCCGTGGCTTGCTGACTGGCAGAGCTGGCTGAGCGCCGAGAAACGGTTTTCAGACCATACGTGCGATGCTTATGGACGGGACTTATCCTTTTATCTCAGCTTTCTTTCAGAACAGAAAGCGCGCGTTTATCCGCCAAACCGTCTGATGTTCCGGCAATGGCTTGCAACCCAGCAAAGCGCCCATTCACACGCTACCATCGCCCGCAGAATATCTGCGATTCGCAGCTTCTATCGTTTCTATCATCGTCGGAGCCCTGAGCATCTTCCTGATATTTCATGGATGAAAGCACCCAAACGGCCTCACACCATTCCCAAAGCTCCGACGAAACAAGAAATGAGTAGCCTGTTGGACGCTGTTTTCAAACGCCCGTTAGCTGACTGGCAGAATAAACGCGACTTTGCGGTATTAATGCTGATGTATGGCTGTGGTCTGCGTATTTCAGAAGTGCTCTCCATTACTGTATCCCAGACGCCGCTTATAGACTGGCTTCGTATTACTGGAAAAGGTGATAAGGCCCGCGATGTTCCTGTCCTGCCAGCGGTTGCCCGTGCTGTTGAGGCGGCACGCGAGAGCTGTCCGTTCCGGCCTGAACGAGATGATGTGCTGTTTCGCTCATCGCGCGGCAGCGCACTGAATGCACGCGCTGTTCAGCGCATGACAGAACAATTGCGGCTATCACTTGGCCTTGATGAGACAACAACACCCCACGCCCTGCGGCATGCTTTTGCAACACACCTGCTCGGCAATGGCGGCGATTTGCGCGCTATTCAGGAGTTACTCGGCCATGCAAGCCTCTCCACAACACAGCGCTATACAAGTGTTGATGTTGAACATCTGCGCGAATTACACCGCCAGATACATCCCCGTTCTGCAAAAAAAGGCTGAACCAGATATCAGGTTCAGCCCATTATCATATGCCTTAGGGTATCTTTGATTAGATATGAATTGCGCGGCCATCAACAGCAAGAGCGGCTTCTTTAACAGCCTCATTCATTGTTGGATGCCCATGACAGGTGCGGGCGATATCTTCAGACGACGCACCGAATGCCATTGCTGTTGCCACTTCATGGATAAGCGTACCAGCTTCATGCGCGATGATGTGACAGCCTAAAACCTTGTCTGTTTTTGCATCAGCCAGAATCTTCACAAACCCCTCAGTATGACCTGTCGCTTTGGCGCGCGAGTTAGCAAGGAAGGGGAAAACACCTTTTTTATAGTCAGTGCCAGCCTCTTTCAGCATCTCTTCGGTTGCGCCTAATGTTGCAATTTCAGGAGCGGTATACACAATGCCCGGCACAAGGTCATAATCAACATGGCCGGCCTGCCCTGCCATGATTTCCACCGCTGCGACAGCATCTTCTTCGGCCTTATGGGCCAGCATTGGTCCTGGAATGACGTCACCAACAGCAAAGATACCTTCGATATTCGTTTCAAAATCTGCATCAACAGCTATCTGACCCCTGTCGGTCATTTCAACACCAAGCGCTTCAAGCCCAAGATTATCTGTGTTCGGCTTGCGCCCAACAGAGACAAGCGCGATGTCACAGCTTATATCCTGCTCTTCGCCCGTTTTTGCATCAGCAACTGTTAAGGTCACACCCGAACGCGAGGATTTTGCTGATTTCACAGCTGTACCAAGATGGAATTTCAGACCCTGCTTCGTCAGCATCGCCTTGAATTTATTTGCGACCTCTAAATCCATGCCAGGCAGGATACGCGGCAGATACTCAACCACCTCAACCTCAGTGCCAAGCCGTGACCACACCGTCCCCATTTCAAGTCCGATATAGCCAGCCCCAATAACAACCAGTTTCTTTGGCAATTTTTCAAGCGCCAGAGCGCCTGTTGATGAAACGATTTTCTTCTCGTCAATCTCAATTCCGGGCAGAGATGTTGGAACAGACCCTGTTGCAATCAGAATGCGCTCAGCACTGAACACCCCTTTATCTGGCCCGTCGGTAAGCCCAACCGTCCCTGGCGCGGTAATCGTGGCACTACCTGTCAAACGAGTGATTTTGTTCTTTTTGAAGAGATGAGCAATACCTGATGTTAGCCCTGATACAATATTGTCTTTACTCTCCATCATGGCATCAAGATCAAGTTTGACGGAGGAGATTTTAACGCCTAACCCCTCCAATGCACCTGATGAAGCTTCAGCAAACTTCTCAGAGGCATTCAAAAGTGCCTTTGAGGGAATACAGCCAACATTAAGGCAGGTGCCGCCAAGAGTGTCGCGTTTATCAATACAAGCAACAGTCATTCCTAACTGGGAGGCCCGAATCGCTGCAACATATCCAGCCGGACCACCGCCAATAACAATCAGATCAAAAGAAGCTTCAGACATTGTGTAAGTGTCTCCTGTCAGAGAGTTAGCAGAACTGTTTGGGGCTTATACACCCAGAAGTAACCGGCGCGGATCTTCAATTGAATCCTTTACCCGAACAAGGAATGACACAGCTTCGCGTCCATCAATAATGCGGTGATCATAAGACAGAGCAAGATACATCATCGGGCGGATTTCGACATTATTACCAATTGCCACCGGACGTTTCTGAATTTTATGCATTCCCAGAATAGCGCTTTGTGGTGGGTTTAGAATGGGCGTTGACATCAATGAGCCATACACACCACCGTTCGAGATAGTAAAGGTACCGCCAGACATATCAGCAGGGCCAAGCTTGCCATCACGAGCCCGCAAGCCAAAATCTGTTACAGTCTTTTCAATCCCAGCCAGTGTCATTTCCTGCGCATCTTTAATCACAGGAACAACCAGACCTTGCGGTGTTCCAACAGCAACACCGATATTTGAAAAGTTCTTATAAATAATTTCATCGCCATAAATTTCAGCATTAACGGCCGGAAATTCGTTTAAGGCATTGATAACAGCCCGAACAAAAAAGCCCATAAAGCCAAGCCGTACGCCGTGATTCTTCTCAAAATCATCTTTATAAGCAGCCCGTAGCTTCATGACTTCTGTCATATCTACTTCATTAAAGGTGGTCAGCATGGCTGCGGTATTTTGTGCCTCTTTCAGGCGCTGGGCAATAATCCGACGCAAGCGTGACATTGGCACACGTTCTTCGCGAACATCACTTGAACGCGGTCCAAGAGCTGCCGGAGCTGATGCGGCAGGCGCTGAGGCTTTGCCAATACCTTTGGTAATCGCATCCTGAACATCGGCTTTTGTCAGGCGGCCATCCTTGCCGGTCGCCGGAATAGCGCTTGGGTTCAGATTATTTTCTTCGACAAGCTTCCGCACAGCAGGTGAGAGCGTGTGCGACGTTGCAGCCACTGGCGCAGGAGCGGCAGGTGCCGCTGCTTTTGGCGCAGCAGGTGTAGCAGCAGGTTTTGGCTGCGGCGGCTTTGCACTTGCAACAGCGCCTTCAGTGACAAGTCCCAGAAGGGCGTCAACACCAACAACAGCGCCTTCTGCTGCAACAATGTCTTCGATAACACCTGCGACCGGTGACGGCACTTCCAGTGTTACCTTGTCTGTTTCCAGCTCAACAATAGCTTCGTCAGCGGCGACGGCATCGCCTTTTTGCTTTATCCAGCGTGCGATTGTTGCTTCGACAACTGATTCGCCCAAAACAGGGACTTTAATTTCGATAGCCATGATGTTCGATATCTCCTTTTGATATCACTTTGGTAATGATGCACCAGATGGTGCATGGGGGCTAGTAGCGTTATTCTGCTGCTATATTCTGCTTCTGTAGGTCAAGTGCGGCATCCACAAGGGCTGCCTGTTCTGCTGCATGCCGGCTAGCACTACCCGTTGCAGGAGAGGCGGCTGCCTTTCGGCCTGCATAAGCTGGGCGTGACTGGCTCATGCCAGCAGCGCTCATTGCATCTTCTAGGTAGTCACGAACAAATGTCCAGCTTCCCATATTTTGCGGCTCTTCCTGACACCAGACAACATCTGCTTGCGGCGTTTCTGCCAAAATAGATGCCATCCTTTTTGCCGGGAAGGGATAAATTTGCTCTAGGCGAACAATCTTTACATCTTCACTTTTGCGGGTTTGACGCTCTTCAAGGATATCATAATAGACTTTACCACTACAGATCACGACCCGGCGGACATTCTTGGCCTTGATAGAGCCATCTGCTTCATCAAGCACCCGGTGGAAGCTTGTTCCCTCAGCCATGTCTGACAATGACGAAATACACTTCTTATGACGGAGCAGGCTTTTGGGTGTCATGACGATCAGCGGCTTCCGGAAATCCCGGTTGAGCTGGCGGCGTAGAACATGGAAATAATTGGCCGGAGAACTGCAATTGACCACCTGCATATTATCTTCGGCGCATAATTGCAGATAACGCTCAAGACGCGCAGATGAATGTTCCGGCCCCTGACCTTCATATCCATGTGGCAGCAAAAGCACCAAGCCATTCATCCGCAGCCATTTGGCCTCGCCTGAAGAAATGAATTGATCAACAACAACCTGCGCGCCATTGGCAAAATCGCCAAATTGCGCTTCCCACATCACAAGGGCATTTGGTTCGGCTTGGGAAAAGCCATATTCAAACCCCATAACCGACGCTTCGGAAAGCGGCGAATCAATGACTTCGAAAATTGCCTGATTTTCATCAAGATTAGCAAGCGGCGTATAGCGCTCTTCGGTTTGCTGATCGACAAAAACAGCATGACGCTGGCTAAAGGTGCCGCGACAGGAATCTTGGCCAGATAAACGCACCGGATTGCCATCAAGCAAAGTTGC
>Ga0102815_10002341_pt1 | contig 11516 bp, 7 predicted proteins | sample ColrivemetaGS759_FD_79113 | JGI IMG/M metagenome (GOLD analysis project Ga0102815, IMG submission 79113) | Estuarine microbial communities from the Columbia River estuary - Ebb tide ETM metaG S.759 | ecosystem: Environmental > Aquatic > Marine > Intertidal zone > Estuary | place: USA: Columbia...
TTCTCTTGCCTCATCAGCATTTGAAGATGCTCTAATTATTTTAATTACCTCATCTATATTGTCACTTGCAATAATTAAACCTTCTAAAATATGGGCTCTAGCTTCTGCTTTTTTAAGTTCGAACTCGGTTCTTCTTACAACTACCTCATGTCTGTGTTCAACAAAATAATGTATTAATTGTTTTAAGTTCAACTGTTCTGGACGACCATTAACAAGTGCAATATTATTTACACTAAATGATGTTTGAAGTGCTGTATATTTATATAATTTATTTAAAACGATATTTGGAATTGCATCACGCTTTAAAATATAAACTACACGCATTCCATTTCTATCCGATTCATCTCGAATATTTGAAATACCTTCTAATTTCTTTTCGTTAACTAAATCAGCAGTTTTTTTAATCATATCTGCCTTATTTACCTGATAAGGAATTTCAGTAACAATAATGCATTCTCTACCTTGAACTTCTTCAATTGTAGCCTTTGCACGCATTACAATTCTTCCTCTTCCAGTTTCAAAAGCCTCTTTTACACCGTCATAACCATATATCGTACCTCCTGTTGGAAAATCAGGGGCTGTTATATGCTGCATCAATTCAGAAATTTCTATATCTCTATTATCAATGTAAGCCAGCGTACCGTTTATAACCTCCGTTAGATTGTGTGGAGCCATATTAGTAGCCATACCAACTGCTATACCTGAAGCACCGTTTACCAATAAATTTGGAATTCTAGTTGGTAAAACCGTAGGTTCATTTAGAGTATCATCAAAATTTAATTTATGATCTACAGTATCTTTTTCAATATCAGCAAGCATTTCTTCTGATATTTTTTGCATACGCACCTCTGTATAACGCATCGCTGCTGGACTATCACCATCAACAGAACCAAAGTTCCCCTGTCCATCAACCATCATATATCTAACACTCCAATTTTGAGCCATACGCACCATGGAATCATAAACAGAAGTATCTCCATGTGGATGATACTTACCCAATACTTCCCCAACAATTCTTGCTGATTTTTTATAAGAACCTGTAGCTTTTATTCCCAATTCATGCATACCAAATAACACCCTTCTATGAACTGGCTTTAATCCATCTCTCACATCGGGTAATGCTCTTGAAACTATTACTGACATTGAATAATCAATGTAAGCCGATTTCATTTCATCTTCAATATTTATTGGTATCAGTTTTTCTCCGTCTGCCATATGTTTTTTAATTTATTTTTAGTAGTTTTTTTGACAAAGCAATATACAATATTTCACTTTTTTACAAGTTATTTATGCCGTTGTTTTTATAAAATTTATCAACAATGACACATTTTGAAAAAAAGCATAAAACCCTGATTATCAAATTCATTTAACCCGCCAATATGGCAAATTTCATTATATATCAAAAAGTGGTGCTATTTTTGTGGAATAAAAAGAAAAAAATCAGTTAAATTTACCATATAAACTCAAAAAAATGGACGATAATTTTTCACCAAAAGTTAAAGATGTAATTGCATATAGTAAAGAAGAAGCCTTACGATTAGGCCATGATTTTATAGGCACAGAACATCTAATGTTAGGATTGTTGCGAAAAGGAGAAGGAAAAGCCATAGAGATTTTAAATGCACTCGATATTAACCTTGACCATTTACGCAAAAAAATTGAAGGATTAAGTCCAATAAATCCTTCCAATAATTTTATGAACGAAAAGAAAAGTTTGCACTTAACAAGGCAAGCTGAAAAAGCGCTAAAAACTACTTTTCTAGAAGCTAAATTATATCAAAGTGAGTCTGTTAATACGGCTCATTTATTACTGTGTATTTTAAGAAATGAAAACGACCCAACAACTAAATTACTGCACAATTTTGATGCAAGTTATGACGATGTTAGAAATATCTTTAAAAATCAGTTTACTGATGAAGAAATAGATCTGCCTAAAGCAGAAAATTCATCTGATGATGATTTTGAAGCTCACAAATCAAATCCTTTTGAACAACCTAAAGGTGATGCTTCTTCTCAAAAGAAATCAAAAACACCTGTTCTAGACAATTTCGGACGTGATTTAACGCGCTTGGCTGAAGAAGGAAAGTTAGATCCTGTTGTCGGCAGAAAAAAAGAAATAGAACGCGTTTCTCAAATTTTAAGCCGTAGAAAAAAGAACAACCCAATGTTAATTGGTGAACCTGGTGTTGGTAAATCAGCTATTGCAGAAGGATTGGCACTTAGAATTATTCAACGTAAAGTTTCTCGTATCCTATTCAACAAAAGAATTGTATCATTAGATTTAGCAAGTTTGGTTGCTGGCACAAAATACCGCGGTCAGTTTGAAGAACGTATGAAAGCATTGATGAATGAATTGGAAAAAAATGATGATATTATTTTGTTTATTGATGAAATTCATACCATTGTTGGTGCGGGTGGAGCTACTGGCTCTTTAGATGCTTCAAATATGTTAAAACCAGCATTGGCTCGTGGAGAAATTCAATGTATTGGAGCAACTACTTTAGATGAATTTCGGACTAATATAGAAAAAGATGGTGCTTTGGAACGTAGATTCCAAAAAATAATTATTGAACCTACTTCGGTTGAAGAAACCATTCAAATACTACATAATATTAAAGATAAATATGAAGACCATCACAATGTTAATTACACAGATGAAGCCATTGAAGCTTGCGTAAAATTAACAAATCGTTATATGACTGATCGTTTTTTACCAGACAAAGCAATTGACGCTTTGGATGAATCTGGGTCACGTATTCATATTACCAATATTGTTGTTCCTAAAGAAGTGTTAAGCCTAGAAGCGCAATTGGAAAAAATTAAAGAAGATAAAACAGCTGCCGTTAATGGGCAAAAATATGAAGAAGCTGCTCGTTTACGCGATGATGAAAAACGTGTGGAAAGTATGTTAATTGTAGAACAAAAGAAATGGGAAGATGCTTCTAAACTCAATCGCGAAATTGTAACAGAAGACAATGTCGCTGAAGTGGTTTCTATGATGACTGGAATTCCTGTCAATAGAGTTGCTGAGGCTGAAAGTCATCGTTTACATGATTTACCAAAGTTAATAAAAGGTAAAGTTATTGGTCAAGATGAAGCTGTTTCAAAGGTAGTTAAAGCTATTCAGCGTAACCGCGTTGGTCTGAAAGATCCAAACAAACCTATTGGTTCATTTATTTTTTTAGGTCAAACTGGTGTTGGAAAAACACAGTTAGCAAAAGTTTTAGCAACCGAATTGTTTGATAACGAAGATGCTTTGGTTAGAATTGACATGAGTGAATATATGGAAAAATTCGCTATTTCTCGCTTAATTGGAGCGCCTCCAGGGTATGTTGGATATGAAGAAGGAGGTCAATTAACCGAAAAAATAAGACGCAAACCTTATGCTGTTGTTTTGTTGGATGAAATAGAAAAAGCTCATCCTGACGTTTTCAACATGTTACTTCAAATTTTAGATGATGGTCATATAACTGATAGTCTTGGAAGAAAAATTGATTTTCGAAACACAATTATAATTATGACCTCAAATATTGGATCACGACAATTAAAAGATTTTGGAGCTGGTGTTGGATTTGGTACTGCTTCTAAAAATGCTCAGGCGGATTCAAATGCAAAAAGTGTCATTGAAAATGCGTTGAAAAAATCTTTTGCTCCAGAATTTTTAAATAGAATTGATGATGTTGTTGTTTTCAATGCTTTAGAACGTGAAGATATTCATTCAATAATTGATATCGAGTTGAAAAAACTTATTTTACGTATTGAAGGTTTAGGCTATAAACTAACTTTAACAGATGAAGCTAAAGATTATATTGCAGACAAAGGTTTCGACAAACAATATGGAGCACGACCTTTAAAACGTGCCATTCAAAAATATATTGAAGATGCCTTGGCTGAAGAAATTGTCAATTCTCAATTAAAAGAAGGCGATTCTATTCATATGGAATTAAATAAGGATAAAACCGAACTTACTATAAAAATTAGTAAGGGCAAAGGTAAAAACAAAGTAGAATAACTAAAAAAGGTTGAGTTTAAACTCAACCTTTTTTATAAAATAGCATTTTATGAAATTTAAAAATATCGTTTTAACTATTTCCTTATTCATAATTACACAACTCATTGTTGCCCAAGAAACTCCAAAATCTACCGAGTTAATTCTAAACAATACCTTTCAGCAAGCTAAAAAAGAAAACAAAAATGTTTTTATTATGTTCAAAGCTTCTTGGTGCAAATGGTGTAAAAAAATGGAAGCCACAATGAATGATGAAACAATTAGTAAATATTTTACAGATAATTATATAATTCAACATTTAGTAGTATTGGAATCAGCAAAAAATAAAAATTTAGAAAACCTTGGTGCTGAAAATTTATTGAACAAATATGGCGGTAAAAATCAAGGAATTCCATTTTTTCTAATTTTTGACAGTGAAGCTGATTTATTAGCTGATTCTAAAATGATTTCTGGTGAAGAAATTTTAAAAAGTGAAGGCGATAATATTGGTTGCCCTGGAACTGAAGAAGAAATTGATGCTTTTATCTTCAAACTTCAGCAAACCTCAAATTTAAATACTGAAGAATTATTAGCAATTGCAAAACAATTCAAATTAAATTAATTGTTTAAAAATAACCCTTTTATAAAACCAAATCCGTAACCTAAAAATTGAATTAAAGTTGTAATAATACTTACAAAAGCAACTGCCATATTTTTATTTTTCATTAATGAATCTAAAAATATAATTGCAAAATAAGTTGCAAAAAATATTGCAAATAATTGAAAGCCAAAAAATACCAAACTTATTGAAATCAATAAGAACAGACTAAATAATGTTGGGAACCAATAGGTTATTTTTGCTGTACCCGGATATTTTTTATTCAAAAAAGGTCGTCCATTTCCGAAAGCAAAAGTCTGCTTAAAAAATTGTTTAAATGTTGAACGTCGTTTATGATAAACAAAAGCTTTTTCAATAAACTGAGTTTCAAAATTATTATCCCACAAACGAAATGTTAAATCTATATCCTCACCAATTTTCATTTTACTAAAACCATTTGTTACTTCAAATGCTTTTTTTGAAATACCTAAATTAAAACTGCGAGGCTGAAATTTATCAACAGCTTTTTTATTACCTCGAATTCCTCCAGTAGTAAAAAAAGAAGTCATACTGTAATTAATTGCTTTTTGAATGGTCGTAAAAGATTCATGTGCGGCATCGGCTCCACCAAAAGCATCGGTATATTTTTCAGTTAAAGCATTTTCAACTTCAACCAAATAATTTGGGGGAATAATACAATCTGAATCAAAAATAATAAAATATTTTCCTGTTGCATGCTGCATACCATAGTTTCGGCTCGCTCCTGCACCAGTATTATTTTTTAAATAATATTGAATATTTAAATCTTTCGAATATGTTTGAACAATTTCTTTTGAAATATTTTCCGAACCATCTTCAACAACCACAACTTCAAACTTTTTTATATAGGTTTGTTTAGTTAAACTTTGTAACAATTCGTCAATTTCTTGAGGACGATTGTATACTGGGACAATGATTGAAAATTGAAACTCCACAAATTGGTTTTAAAATTTCAAATTTAACTTATTTCTTTCAAAATACTTGAATTGCTTAAACATTTTGAAAGAAAAAACCTACTTCGAAAGAAACAAAGTAGGTTTTATACAATTTTAGTAATGTGCGTATAAATTAAGTTGCTTAAACAAATATTAATTGAATTGCTTTCTATTCATAAATTAAAAAATAACAGTATTAAAGTAGGGTAAAATAAATTTCAATTGTTATATAGGTATATAACTTGCAAGCCTTTAAATATAAGGCATTTATATAAATTAAATATTTACATTATGTTATAGAATAACCAATTGTAACTTACTAATTCAATTAAATATTTTTTTAAACAATAATTTAACCCTTAAAACCACTTTATTATGAAAAGAAAATTACTTTTATTTATCAGCTTTTTCATTTGCTTCATAGCATTTTTACAAGCACAAACAGATGGCACTTTAACATTTAATTTTACACAAGGAGCTCCTATAAATACTTATGATGGGGGTTGTGTGATGGCAGTCTGGATTCAAAACGAAACAACATTTACAAAAACAAACTTACGTTATTTGTCTGGTGATACAACGGACCATTTGCCAACCTATGGGGCAAAAGCAGGTTGGGTTAATACAAATGATGCAATGACGGCTAATGCTATAGATGCTGTTACTGGAGCAACGCGTGATGATACTTCTACTCCTGCTGCGTTAGATTCTTATTTAGTCGGTTGGAATGGTACAGATGTTAATGGAATTATAGTAGCAGATGGTACTTATACGGTATGGTATGAAGCTTCTTGGGTAGATGGTTCCAGAAATTCTAGTGATTTTGTTAATACCGGTTTTGCTTTTACAAAAGGAACTTCAATAGCTACTACTAATCCTGCTAATGTGGGACCATTGTCGGCCATGACACTTACTTGGACACCAACAACTTTGAGTCTTGAAAGTGTTTATTTAACGGAAGTAGGTATCTATCCTAATCCAAGTAACGGTAGCATTGTTAATGTAGTGTACGATCATATTCCTGTTCGCAAAATAGAGGTGGTAAACTATTTAGGTCAAATAGTTAAATCAATAAAATTAGATCCATCAAAATCAGAAACGAGCGAAAGCATTGATTTATCAGGCAAGGCTAATGGCCTTTATATTATTAATGTTTCAACAAACGAAACATCTTCAAGTTATAAAGTGGTTTTAGATAAATAATTCAGGCTTTTTTTATTCTTCAGCATCAAAAACAATAAATAACAAACCTGAATTTTTGTACACTTGTTAATTGATTTTTTCATAGGAATATATCAAATATGCTTGCAACTCCTTATGTATAATTAAAAAAAACCTACTTTGAAACAAAGTAGGCTTAACACTTATGATAACAATGATTGAATTTCTAATTTATACTTCTTCTACAACTTCAACATCAACTTTAGCTTCAACAACTTTATAAAGTTCTAAATCTGCAATTTCAAAATTATTGATATAATCGAATTTTTCTTTATTTTCAGATTTTACTAAATTGACAAATAGTTTTGCCGATTTACTAAATTTATCATCTTTCTGGCTGTTTAAAACCATTAAATAGCCCATCAAAATATTTCCTGCCATTTCAACCAAACGTCTTGCATGGAAATCTAAATAGGTTGTATTGTTCTCTTCAACAACTTTACTTGAAATAATTTCGTATTCAGCTGTCATTTCTTGAAGTTGTGTTTTTAATGCACTTTTTTCTTCTGACACTAAACTTGCATAAACTTTCATTTGATCCAAAAACACTTCGGTAGTAACACCTTTTATGGCTGCAATTGTTTGCAATTGTGTTGTGCCTTCATAAATTGAAGTAATTCTAGCATCACGGTAAATACGTTCTATTGGGAAATCTGACATAAAACCTGTACCTCCATGAATTTGTAAAGAATCGTAGGCAATTTTATTACAAGCTTCGCTGGCTGTCATTTTAATAAGTGGCGTAAACACATTTGCCAATTTCATGTAATGTTTCATTTCATTTCGTTCCTCATTTTCTAACTTTCGCTCATTCATCACATCTTCATATACTTTAGAAATATCAACAAAACGTGTCGTTTCATATAACAACGAACGTAAAGCATCGATCTTAATTTTCATATTTGTCAGCATTTCATATACCGCTGGAAAATTTAGAATGCACTTACCAAACTGCGCTCTTTCTTCAGCATATTTTAAAGCTTCTCTATAAGCAGCGTCAGCAATCCCAACCGATTGAGCTCCAACACCCAATCGAGCAGAATTCATCAATGCCATTACATATTTAATCAATCCAAAGCGTTCTTTTCCAACCAGCTCAGCAGGTGCATTTTTAAACACCAATTCACAAGTTGGAGAACCTTTAATCCCCAGTTTTTTCTCTAAATGTCGAACTTCAACAGCGTGCGCACTTCTATCATAAATAAACATTGATAACCCACGTGCATCAGTCGTGTTTTCTTCTGATCTGGCAAGTACCAATGAAATATCAGCATCACCATTGGTAATAAAACGTTTTACTCCATTTAACTTCCAGGTTTGATCTGCTTCATCAAAAGTTGCTTTTAATTTTACGGCTTGTAAATCGGAACCTGCATCTGGTTCTGTCAACACCATGGCAGCAGTTACGCCATCACGATTAAAACGTGGCAAATATTTTTCACGTTGCTCCTCCGAACCAAATTCGTAAATGGTTTCTGCACAATCTTGTAAACCCCAAATATTTGCAAAACCAGCATCGGCTCGTGCTACCATTTCTGCAGCCATTACATAAGGCAGTAATGGAAAATTTAAACCTCCATATTTTCGTGGCAATGACATTCCTATTAAACCTGCATCGTACAATGCTTTATAATCTTCAGTAGTTCCTTTAGCATAAACTACTTCATTATTTACAATATGTGGCCCTTCAATATCAACACCTTCTGCATTTGATGCTATTGTATTTGCACAAATATCACCAACAATTTCTAATATTTTTTCATAGGTGTCAATTGCATCATCATGATTGAAAGGAGCAAAATCAAAAGTTTCTGATTCAATAAAATTACGCTCTTTTAATGCTACAATTTTTCGAACAATAGGATGATCTAAATGAAATTTAAAATCGGGAGTGTCTTTGAAAAAATTATCCATTCTCTATATTTTTAAAAATTACAAAACCTAAATCTAAATAAACATCAGATTTATAATTTTGTTATTTGGTTTTTTGTTATTAGTTATTTAAAAAATTATTTCGCATTCTTTTTGTAAAATTCAATCATTTTGGGTACCACCACACCAACATCTCCATTAATTACATAATCTGCAATCTTATTAATTGGCGCATCTGGATCGTTGTTGATTGAAATAATCATAGATGCATCCTGCATTCCAGCCCTATGTTGAATAGCACCTGAAATCCCAGCTGCGATGTAAAGTTTTGGACGAACAGTAGTTCCTGTTTGACCAATTTGTCGATCATGATCAATATATCCAGCATCAACAGCAGCTCTAGAACCTCCAACTTCGCCTCCTAATAAATTTGCTAAATCAATCAAAAGTTGAAAATTTTCTTTAGAGCCAACGCCATAACCGCCTGCAACAATAATTGGAGCTTCCTTTAAATTTACACCAGACTGTTGAATATGACGTTCTATAACTTCTACCACGAAATCTTCTTCTTTCAAAATTGAATTTACATCAACTTCAATAACTTCAGTGCTATAGTGTTCATCAAAAATTTCTTTTTTCATAACTCCCTCACGTACAGTTGCCATTTGCGGATGCATATCCCAATTGATGATATTTGCCATAATACTACCACCAAAAGCAGGGCGAATAGCATACAATAAATCTTTGTACTCTTTCTTTTCCTTTTTTACAAAATGATCACCAATATCTAAAACAGTACAATCTGCAGTCAATCCACAATTTAATTTTGATGCCAATCTCGGTGCTAAATCTCTACCTACTGAAGTCGCTCCAAACAATACAATTTGAGGATCTTCTTCCTTTAAAACACTTGAAGCCAAGGCAGCGTGAGGCAATGTTCTATAAGGTTCTAACCTCATACTATTACCCACAAATAATCTATCTACACCAAAAGGTGCTATCTGACTTTCTATTCCGTTTAAACTTGAACCAAAAACCATTGCTTCTAAAGGGCAACCTAACTTTTGAGCTAAGCGTTTTCCTGCTGACAATAATTCTTGACTTATATCTGCGACTTTTTGATTTTCAACTTCGCAATATACCATTACACTTTTCATACTTAATACTTTAAATTTTATACAAATTACCCAATGGTATGATGTTCAATCAATTCTTTAATCATTCCTTCAATATCAGCATTTGAACTACTTAAAACCTTTGCTTCGCTTGCAGTTAACACAATGCTCTCTACACTTTTCACTTTAGTAGGTGAACCAGCCAAACCAATTTTTTCTACATCAGCTTCAATATCTTCAACACTCCATTCTGGAATGGTTAAAAAAGGTCTTTTTTCATGTAATGAAAGTAACAATTCATCCGAAGATCTTAACTCTGTTTTTGATCTGGCATATTTATATTTCATAACATTTTTAGCGTGTCTAGATCTGCATTTAGGGGAAGATCCATGTACCGTTATTAAACAAGGAAATGGTGCTGATACAGTTTCAATACCTTTTTCTAAACGTCGTTTTGCTTTAATTCCTGTAGCTGTTATTTCTAGAATTTCTTCAACATACGTTACTTGTGGAATATTTAATTTATCAGCACATTGAGGTCCTACTTGTGCAGTATCTCCGTCAATAGCTTGTCTTCCTCCAAGAATTAAATCATAATCGGCAATTTTTTTTATTCCTTGAACAATTGTATAACTAGTTGCTAAAGTATCAGCACCACCAAAACGTCTGTCAGAAATCATAATACCATTATCAACTCCGCGATAATAACCTTCTCTAATAATATCAGCAGCCTTTTGTGGCCCCATTGTTAAAATGGTAACTTCTGTTCCTGGAACTCTATCTTTTATATTTAATGCTAATTCTAATGCGTGTAAATCGTCTGGATTAAATACCGTTGCGAGTTTACCTCTATTTACTGTACCATCAGGCTTCATTGCGTCAGGACCTACATGGCGGGTATCTGGCACTTGCTTGGCTAGCACTATAATTTTAAGTGGTCTCATAAAAATAATTACTTGTTTATGTTTAATTCTATCAAAAATAAAGTAATTAATCCATGAAAAACATGACATTACTCATACTATTAAAATTATAATTCTGTGTGAAGAAAATTTCCTTAAAAATAGACATAAAAAAAAGCGATGATTCTTAAATCATCGCTTTCAATATCTATAAAAAATAATTTTTATTATTTTTTAGGTTTTTTAGGTTCTTCAGGAACAACTTCATTTTCTGGTTGAAAATCTTTCATGAAATTTTCCATAATAGCTGTACTCACTCCCATATTTGAAAAACCTCCATCATGGAATAAGTTTTGAAGCGTTACTTTTTTAGTTAAATCCGAGAACATAGAAATTGTATAATCTGCACATTCTAAAGCTGTAGCATTCCCAAGAGGAGACATTTTTTCAGCATAAGCAATAAAACCATCAAATCCTTTTACACCACTACCTGCTGTAGTTGGTGTTGGAGATTGAGAAATAGTATTAACACGTACTTTTTTATCTCTTCCGAAGAAATAACCAAAACTACGGGCAACTGATTCTAAATAGGCTTTATTATCGGCCATATCATTATAATCTGGAAACACACGTTGCGCTGCCATATAAGATAAAGCAACTATACTACCCCACTCGTTCATCGCATCTCTTTGATACAATACGCTCATTAATCTATGGAAAGACAATGCCGAAACATCAAAACCAGTTTTAGTGAAATTATAATCTTGGTGTGTATAATGATTTCCTCTTCTAACATTTACCGACATACCGATTGAATGTAAAACAAAATCAATTTTACCGCCCAAA
>Ga0102815_10002343_pt1 | contig 11511 bp, 5 predicted proteins | sample ColrivemetaGS759_FD_79113 | JGI IMG/M metagenome (GOLD analysis project Ga0102815, IMG submission 79113) | Estuarine microbial communities from the Columbia River estuary - Ebb tide ETM metaG S.759 | ecosystem: Environmental > Aquatic > Marine > Intertidal zone > Estuary | place: USA: Columbia...
ATGATGCCAATGCAAAAATTGCTTATGTTGATGATATGGGTGATGCATTTGAAGAGTTTGAGGTTTACCATCCTAAGTTAAAACAATGGATGGAAGTAACAGGAAAAACAAATGTAAATGAAAGTCCTTATGCTGGAGCAACCGCTCCAGAAATTGATTGGGCAAAACGTGTTGAAATGCAAGCGTTGGTACAAAAATATACAACGCATTCAATTAGTTCAACAATTAATTTAGCCAGTGATGTCACTGTTGATTTGGTTGGGGATATTTATATAGAATCTTGGAGAAAAGGACTCAAAGGCATAACTGTTTATAGAGATGGTTCACGTAGTGGAATTTTAGTGGCAAGTGATGCTAAAAAAGAGAATAAAAAAGGAGAATGTTATGCAGAAACTATTTTCCCTAAGCGTCCTAAAAAAATTATAGCTAAAGTAGTTCGTTTTCAAAATGATTATGATAAGTGGGTTGCTGTTGTGGGATTAATTAACAACAGACCGTATGAAGTTTTTACGGGAAAATTGGAGGATGCATTTTTATTGCCAGCTTGGTTAGAAGAAGGTTGGGTAATTAAAAATAAAGATAGTAAAGGCGCTTCCCGATACGATTTTCAGTTTGAAGACAAACAAGGTTACAAAGTTACTATGGAAGGATTGTCTCGTACTTTTGATAAAGAATATTGGAATTATGCTAAATTAATTTCAGGTGTTTTACGCCATGGAATGCCTATACCTTATGTGGTTGATCTAATTAACAATTTAAATATGTATGATGAAAATATCAATACATGGAAAAACGGTATAGCACGCACATTAAAACAATTTGTTGAGGATGGCACGCAAGCAGCTGACAAAAAATGTGGAGAATGTGGTGATCCGGAAGGGTTGATTTATGAAGAAGGCTGTTTAAAATGTAAAAACTGCGGACACACAAAATGCGGATAGTATGGTTCTGAATTGAGAAATTAGAAAGGAGTATTCAGAAATCAGCTAATTTTTAAATAATCATAAAAAAGCGACAAAAGTTTAAAATTTTGTCGCTTTTTTTAGATTTGGAAAACGAGTAAGAAAAATTTACTTCGCAGTCTTTTAGGTTTTTGATTTGTTGTTTGAACGGTAAACTATTTATTGACCCAATTGAATCATTTGTTAATTCAATATTTATAATTTGGTCATTTATATTTTTCTATGCTCAATTCTAAGATCTAAATACTAAAATCTATTTATGGTTTTTCGAATTGCAACCAAGTGATTCATTAAATTTTCAAAATATTTTAAGTCTAGCATATTGGCACCATCACTTTTTGCATTTGCCGGATCGAAATGAGTTTCAATAAAAATACCATCTGCACCTGTAGCAATACCTGCTCGCGCTATAGTTTCAATCATATCAGGTCTTCCGCCTGTAACACCGCTTGTTTGATTGGGTTGTTGAAGTGAATGTGTAACATCTAAAACTACGGGAGCGTATTGTTGCATTTCTGGGATTCCTCTAAAATCAACAATCATATCTTGGTAACCAAACATGGTACCTCTATCAGTAATCCAAACCTTTTCGTTGTTGCAATCTTTTACTTTTTGAACGGCATGTTTCATTGCTCCAGGACTCATAAATTGCCCTTTTTTCAAATTTACAACTTTACCTGTGTTGGCTGCGGCAACAACTAAATCGGTTTGACGAACTAAAAATGCAGGAATCTGCAATACATCAACATATGCTGCGGCCATAGCTGCATCAGAAATTTCGTGAATATCTGTAACTGTTGGAACCTTGAAAGTTTCGGAAACTTTTCTCAAAATTTTCAAAGCTTTTTCATCTCCAATACCCGTAAAACTATCAATTCTGCTACGGTTTGCTTTTTTAAAACTTCCTTTGAAAATGAACGGTATTTCTAATTTATCAGTAACTTTTAAAAGGTGTTCAGCAATGCGTAAGGCCATTTCTTCACCTTCAATGGCACAAGGACCAGCTAATAAAAAGAAATTGTTACTTTCAATATGTTTTATGTTTGGAATCAGATTTAAATTCATTTTGCTTATTTTTATTTTTGCAAAGGTAGTTTTTTGGGTTGAAAAGTTAGAAATTTTAAAGTTAGAAAGTTAGGATTTTACATATAATGAACATTTAGCAGATAGAACTTTAGGTTTTTTACAGCAAAAAAAGTTGGCTTTTTTAAAAGAAGAAGGGTGGAGTGCCGTCCTTTATGGTTCATAATAAAATGTATGTTAATAATAAAGCATAAAAAAACCGCAATGAACTGCGGTTTTTTTTAAAGTATTTTGGGGTTTTAATTTTTAAGAACAAATTCACAACGTCTATTTAATGCATGTTCTTTTTCAGTGCAATGCACGTCATTGATACACTTGTTTAAAGGTTGGGTTTCTCCAAGTCCAATACAATTAATTTGTGTTTCAAGGACACCTTGACTCATTAAATATTCACATACGGATTTGGCCCGAAGATCTGATAGCTTTAAATTGTAATCATCACTACCTCTGCAATCGGTATGAGCTCCAATTTCAATAACCATATCCTTATACTTTTTCATGGTGTTAACGATATTATCAAGTTCTAGAGCGGCATCTTTGCGGATATTCCATTTGTCAAAATCAAAATAAATTGGAGCAATTTTAATTTGGGTTTTGTTGTTTTCAACCACAATATTATTTTCTGCATCTTCGTAAGATTCTAATAGTAAAAAGATGTTTTTATTAATATTTCCTTCATTGTCCGTTGCGAAATCAACTTCGTATGGAATATATAATTTATGGGTAGCTTTTAATGTGTAATTGGTGTTTTTTTCAATTTCAAAAGAATAGCTGGCATCACTATTAGTATCTAATGCTCCAATAATTTGATTGTTTTGGTCTAGTAAAGAGACATGGGCATCTGTTAATAGTTCTAGACTATTTTTGTTTTGAACCAAGCCTTTTACATAATAAATTTTTAGCTGGGTGAAATTATAGATATCATCATCTCCTTTTCCTCCAGTTCTGTTTGATGAGAAATAGCCAGTTTCAGCAGTCTCATCAATTATGAATGCAAAATCATCTAAATTACTGTTAATGACGTTGCTTAAATTTATAGGTTGCGAAAAGACTTCGTTTGTAATTTCACTTTTAAAAATATCTAAACCACCGAGACCAAAATGGCCGTCTGATGCAAAGTAAATGGTATTGTTACTGCTTACAAATGGAAACTGTTCTCTGTGCTCGGTGTTAATTTTTGCACCAAGATTTTTTGGTGTACCAAAAGATCCATCTGTTAGAATATCAACTACAAATAAATCGAAAGAACCAATGCTTCCAGGCATGTCAGATGCAAAATATAGTTGTTTTTCATCAGGACTAAGCGCTGGATGTTCTACAGAATAGTCATTGCTGTTAAAAGGCAATTCTGAGATATTTGTCCATTGATTGTCAATGAATTGTGCTTTATAAATTTTAAGATGGGATACTTTTTTTGAATCTCTCCCTTTTTTGCCATTTATAAAATTATTACGTGTAAAATACATTGTTTTTCCATCTTTAGTAAATACAGCATTTGACTCGTGCATTTTTGTATTTACACTATTTGAAAAAGATTTAACATTCACTAAATCACCCGTAGTTGTTTTTTCTGCTTGAAATAAATCTAAATAGGGCTCATTATTCCAGTCATACAATTCACCTTCATTTCTGTTAGAAGCAAATACAATAGAATTGTTGTAAAAACCTGTTCCAAAATCAGATTTAGCAGAATTAGAACTTATGGAATGAACCAAATAAGGTCTTTTGATAGTTTTGTTAAGTGTTTCAAAATAAGTTAAAGTTTCTAACCCATCACTTGAATCTAATTGCTTGGTTTCATAATAAATTTTTAGATATTTATCAGCTTTATTATAATTGCCAATTCCTTTAAGGGCTTGGGAATACCTAAATAAATAGGTTGGCGAAACTGTTTTTTCGTAGTTATCAATCAATATATCATAATAAATTACCGCTTGTTTCATTTTGGAATTGAAATAGTAACAATCGCCTAATTTTTGATAAATTTCTTGAGTTTTAGGCGCTTCATTTAAATATAATTCGGCGGCATTTAAATAAGCTCTTCTTTCAAATAAACTATTTGCGCGTTTTAAGTTTTGCGCTACTAACAGTTGCGTTGAAAAAGTAAGTATAAAAAGGGTAAGGAGTATTTTTTTCATTTTGTTAGTCGTTTTTTTTAAAAGAATCTAGGTGATTTATCAAAACCTTTATTTATGTTAAAACTATCTAAGTTGTATAGAATAAAAAATTCATGTGAACCTGAACTGAATGCATCTAAGTTGGAAATGGTATAATCATAGGCATAACCAATTCTTAATTCAGGCGTAATTCCAAAGTTTATTAAACCCATTACAGCATCATCTAAACGGTAGCCAATTCCAAGTTCCAAGCGATTTTGGAATAAAATATTTGCTGTTAAGTCAAGTGAAATTGGAGCACCTTCAACAGCTTTAGCCATCAAACCAGGTTTTAATTTTAGATTTTTATTAAGATCGAAAACATAAGCAGTAGTTAAGTATAAATGTGGTTGCTGTATATTCTGATATTGGCCATTTTCACTTATAAAATGAGTGGATTTTAAAAGATAAGGAATGGACAATCCAACATAATAATGTTCAGTATTGTAATAAACCCCAGTACCAAAATTAAAATTTGCTTGACTGATGTTTTCAGCAAAATTTGGATCTGTAGCCATTCCTCCGGATTCTAAGTTCAATCCTGTAAAATCCATATTAAAAAAGCTGGCGCCTACTTTAAGTCCAAATGATAGATTGCCTTTATTCTCAAAGTCTAATCTGTAAGCGAAATCAGCAAAAATATTGTTTTCTTTTACAATATCTCCAATGTTATCATTTACATAGGAAAGGCCAATTTCAACTTTTTCATTTATCGGAGTGTGAAAAAATAAATTTGAAGATGTCGGTGCTCCAACAACTCCAACCCATTGGGTTCTATAGAGGGCTCCCAAATTATAAACACCTATAGTTCCGGTTGTATACGCTGGATTTATTACACTCATATTGTACATATACTGGGTGTATTGTACATCTTGTTGAGACCACATTAGGGTAGCTGTAAGAAGTGTAATAAGTTGTAAATATATTTTTCTCATTTTTTATTTTTTGAAGTACGGTTTACTTTTATTTTTTAGAATTATCGGCTTAAATATAATCTGCCCTGAGTTGGTTTTCGATTTTCTTTATTGAAGTTTATAATAAAATAATAAACTCCAGATGGTGCAAAATTATCGTCTCCATTCAATCTGCCATTCCAATCCGGCCTATTTGCATCAGATGTATACATTAAATTCCCCCAGCGATTAAAAAATTCCACCTTGAAATCTGGATACAAAACTCTTAAATTTTCAATGGAAAAAGTATCGTTAATACCATCTCCATTTGGAGAAAAACCGTCAAAAATTACAATATCGTATTCATCACAAGCATATAAATCTACAGTAACTGCAAGTGGATTTATACTTGAGCAACTATTAGAATCTGTTTCAACAGCGTAATAAGTTTCTCCATCAATTAAAAATTGTGACAAACTTAAAACACTTCCATTAGGATATGCATCGTACCAAGTAATGGTACCGCTATTTTTTGAAGAAATATTGGAATCTAAATCAGCAAGTGTAGGATTATTGATGATACAAAATTCATTTCCCTGAGCATCTAAAATTGGTGTTCCTGGATCAGTTAATACTACATTTACAGAAACCCTGACTGAACTTGTACATCCAGTTGTTGAATCTAATACAGCTGCCCAATAAGTACTTCCATGTACGAGTAACTCTGTTCTATTTAAAGGAGTGTTATCGCTTTCTAATGCATACCATTCAATGGAGCTGCCACTGTTAACAATACCAGACGCCTGTAAGTCAGCAACCGTTGGTTCGTCAGAAGCACAAAAAGTTTGTGATGGATTGTTTATGACTGGTGGTGCTACATCAATAATTCTTGCTGTTATCATCAATCTAGAAAGGCTTTCACAGCCTGTAGTGGTGTCTGTATTTAAAGCCCAATACTCGTTGCCATCCACTAAGGCTTCAGCAGCACTTAATACCGTTGTAGAAGTTTCAGAACTAAACCATAAAACGGTATCCCCTGTTACTTGTAAACCTGCAATGGTTGGATTATTAGCTAAACAAAAAGTTTGTGTAGTTTGTAAAGTTGTTGCAATTGGAGGATTGACAATGCTCACATTAACAACCATTCTAGTTGCACTTTCACAGCCTGTAACATCTGTTTGTGAAGCCCAATATGCTTGTCCGTTAACTAAATTATCTGTTGTGTTTAATGCAATTGTCGAAGTTTCAGAATCGTACCAAAGTACGTTTGTACCAGTTACATTTAAATCAGCAATTGTTGGTGAATTAGGTAAATAATCATTCACGCAAAAAGATTGATTTGTTTGTGAAGTTGTTGGAGGTAAAGGTGCAATAATGGAAGCGGTTACAACCAGTCTCGAATTACTTTCACATCCAGCAACACTGGTTTGTGTAGCCCAATAATCTGCACCGTTAACTAAAATTTCTGTAGTAGCTAAAGCGGTTGTTGATGTTTCAGTATCGTACCAAAGTACGCCGGTTCCAGTAACAGCTAAATCACCTACAGTAGCCTTGTCAATTTCACAAAAAGTTTGTGTTGTTTCTATTGTAGTTGGTGGTAATTCAATTAAAATAGTTACAGTTACTACCAATCTTGAAATACTTTCACAACCTAACGCATCGGTTTGTGAAGCCCAATAATCGGCTCCATCAATTAAAGCATCAGTTGTAGCTAATGGAGTTGTAGAAATAGCAGTATCATACCATAAAATTCCAGATCCAGTTGCGCTTAAACTCATTACAGTTGGATTTTCAATTTCACAAAAAGTTTGGTTTGTTTGTGAGGTTGTTGGAGGTATAGGCGTTTGAATAGTTACTGTTACCACTAATCTTGTAGCACTTTCACATCCTGAGGCATCCGTTTGCGTAGCCCAATAATCTTCCCCGCTTATTAAAGCATCAGTTGTATTTAAGGGAATTGTTGAAATTTGAGTGGCGTACCATAAAACACCTGTTCCAGTTGCAGCTAAATCTGCTACAGTTGGATTGTCAATATCACAAAAAGTCTGATTTGCTTCTGAAGTTGTTGGCGGTAAAGGTTTAGTAATAGTCACAGTCACAACCAATCTTGTTGCGCTTTCACATCCCGATACTTCTGTTTGTGAGGCCCAATAGTCTTGGGTGTCAATTAAAGCTTCTGAAAGGCTTAAAGGCGTAGTTGAAGTTTCAGTATCATACCATAAAATCCCAGTCCCAGTTGCAGTTAAATTAGCAACTGTAGGATTGTCAATTTCACAAAATGTTTGTGTAGTTTCTACAGTTGTTGGAGGTAATGGCGTAATAATAGTTGCTGTAACGACTAATCTAGTATTACTTTCACAACCAGTAACTTCAGTTTGTGATGCCCAATAATCAGCACCATCAATTAAAGCATCTGTAGTTGCTAATGGTATTGTTGAGGTTTGTGTATCATACCATAAAATACCTGTTCCAATAACACTTAAATCAGCAATTGTTGGATTGTCTATATTACAAAAAGTCTGATTTACTTCTGAAGTTGTTGGAGGTAATGGTTTAATAATGGTGGCAGTAACGACCAATCTGGAAGCGCTTTCACAACCAGAAGTTTCGGTTTGCGTTGCCCAATAATCTTCACCATCAATTAAAGCATCTGTAGTGGCTAAAGGTGTTGTTGAAATTTGTGTATCATACCATAAAATGCTTGTTCCACTCGCTGTTAAATTAGCAACTGTAGGGTTGTCAATATCACAAAAAGCTTGATTTGCCTCAGTTGTTGTCGGAGGTAACGGAGCAATAATAGTAGCAGTTACTATTATTCGAGTAGCGCTTTCACAACCAGAAGTTTCGGTTTGCGTTGCCCAATAATCCTTACCGTCAATTAAAATATCGGTAGTACTTAAAGGTGATGAAGAGGTTTCGGTATCATACCATAAAACACCAGTTCCTGTAGCGCTCAAATCCGCTACAGTAGGATTGTCAATTTCACAAAAAGATTGGTTGCTATTTGTAATTGTAGGAGGTGGAACTATTAAAATAAGAACACTTACCGTTGCTGTTTGATTAGGGCAAATGCCTAAAGCACTTGAAACGGTGTAAGTATACGTTCCTTCCGTATTTACACCAGGTTCAAAAGTCCCTAAATATCCTCCAGATAAAGCACTTGGACCTGTCCAAGTTCCATTCATGTCTGGAGATCCACCAAGTAAATCGAATAAATTCGTTGTTACTAAATTTAATTCACATTCGGTGTAAGAACCATTGGTCCCTGCATTTGGAGCTGTATCTATTTGAACAGTTGTTTGAATACGTATGGTACTTTCGCAAGGGAAAGTATTCTGTGTGGCCCAATAATCCTCCCCATGAATTAAAGCTGTTGAGGTATTAAGTGGTATTGTTGAAGTTTCAGAATCATACCAAACAATATTACTTTCTACTGCTTGTAAATCAGCGACTGTTGGATTTGGAGGCGAACAAAATGATTGTATTGGCGCTACCGTTGGAGTAGGAGGATCAATTAAATTTACGGTTGTTGGCAATCTGCTACTTGTACATCCATTTTCCGTTTGTTGCACCCAATAGGTAGTTCCATTGGCTAAAGGCGTTGAATTGGCAAGTATGGCACCTCCAGTTTGAGCCGAATACCACTCAATAATTCCAGGAGCTGTTGCCGATAATTCAGCAATGGTTGGTTCTTCACTCGCACATTTTCCAACAAATACATCTACATCTGTGGGTACTTTCCCATAAATATTAACCATTACCGGAAAACGAGTTGTGTCCGTACAACTTGGGTCTATGTCAAGTGCATAGTATGTTTTTCCATTGATAAGACGTGTTGCTGGGGGATATTGATTACCTCCAGTGAGTGCATCAAACCACACAACATTTATACCTGTTGTAAAAACCAGGTCAGCTACAGTTTTATTGTCAATTGCACAAAAATTTTGGACAGGATCTCCAGTTGCGCATTGTGAATAAGATATGTGATAAAATAAAAAGGAGAAGAAAAAGAACAGCAATGTTACTTTTTTTGATAATGAAAATTTATTGTTTTCCATTTAATAGAGTTTGGTTATATTAAGTTAATTTCACCTTGAAATATTTTGGGAGAATATTTAAAACAAAGGTTTTTTAAATTTAAAATATTTTTTTCGACCAAAAAATTATAACCATAGCTAAATAGATAAGTTATAAACAAAGTTATTAAAAACTATATTGGATAGTTTTTTCATTCTTTTTAATAGTTTACTTACATTTGATTTTACAAAATAATAAGTTTTATGAACATACATTTTATTGCTGTTGGAGGAAGTGCAATGCATAATTTGGCTTTGGCATTGTTTCAAAAAGGATATGTAATTACAGGAAGTGATGATGCTATTTTTGAACCTTCAAAAACAAGATTGGAACAAAAAGGTTTATTGCCAGAAGTGATGGGATGGTTTCCTGAAAAAATTACTTTGAAATTGGATGCGGTAATTTTAGGGATGCATGCAAAATCTGACAATCCTGAATTAAAAAAAGCACAGGAACTTGGCATTAAAATTTATTCATACCCCGAATTTTTATACGAGCAGTCTAAAGATAAAACCCGTGTTGTTATTGGTGGTTCACATGGTAAAACAACGATTACTTCAATGATTTTACATGTGTTGAACTATCATAATATTGCGGTGGATTATATGGTTGGTGCACAATTGGAAGGTTTTGATACGATGGTGCATTTAACAACTGAAAACGAGTTTATTGTTTTGGAAGGAGATGAGTATTTATCGAGCCCAATCGATATGCGTCCAAAATTTCATTTGTACAAACCTAACATCGCTTTGTTAAGTGGGATTGCCTGGGATCATATCAATGTTTTTCCAACTTTTGAAAATTATGTTGAGCAGTTTTCAATATTTACCGATTCTCTAATAAATGGTGGGATTATGGTTTATAATTCAGAAGATGAGATTGTCAATAAGGTAGTTGAATCATCTGAAAATCCAATTAAAAAATACCCATATACAACTCCAAATTATAAAATTGTAAACGGAACAACATTCATTGATACAGCGGAGGGGGAACTTCCTTTAGCAATATTTGGGAAACATAATTTGCAAAATATGGCGGGTGCAAAATGGATTTGCCAACACATGGGTGTTGATGAGGCAGATTTTTATGAAGCTATTTTAAGCTTTAAAGGTGCAAGCAAAAGATTGGAGAAAATTGCTGAAAACAATTCCACTGTTGTGTTTAAAGATTTTGCGCATTCGCCTAGTAAAGTTGAAGCAACTACCAATGCAGTTAAAGATCAATATAGGAATAGAATCTTATTGGCTTGTTTAGAATTACATACTTATAGCAGTTTAAATGCTGATTTTTTGAAGGAATATAAAGGCGCATTAAACAGTGCCGATAAAGCTGTGGTCTTTTACTCCCCACATGCGCTGGAGATTAAACGGCTGGAAAAAATTTCTGAACAACAAATTAAGGAAGCCTTTGAACGTGAAGATTTGATTATTTATACAAATCCTGAAGCGTTCAAAACCTATTTATTCAATCAAAATTTTGAAAATACGGCTTTATTGTTAATGAGTTCTGGTAATTATGGAGGATTGGATTTTAATAAATTTAAAGACTTTATTTAAATTTTCTTCCAAAAGAAAGGTGTAAATAAAATCAATACAGTGAACAATTCGAGTCTCCCAATTAACATTAAAAATGAACAAAACCATTTTGCAGGAATTGTTAAATGAGCAAAATTATCAACAGGACTAACAGAGCCAATTGCAGGACCAATATTACCTAAAGAGGATGCAGCTGCTCCCATTGCAGATAAAAAATCTAGGCCGAAAAAGGTTAACAATACGCTACTGGTAATAAATATGAGCATATACAATATAAAAAAGGACAATATATTGTAAATAATTGATTTTGACACACCACTACCATCATAACGCACTGGTATTATGGCGTTTGGGTGTAATAGTTTTTTGAATTCATAAAAACTGCTTTTTATCATAATGATATGTCTTACAATTTTTATTCCACCACTTGTAGAACCTGCAGAACCACCTATAAAGAACAATGAAAATATAAGGGCTGTAACCATTGAATTCCACATCGTAAAATCAGCTGATACGAAACCAGTTGTAGTTAATACCGAAACTACGGAAAAAGCAGCATGTCTAAATGCACTTTCAGTTTCTCCCCAAGTATTTGAGTGATGGAGACTGGTTGCTAAATTTAGATCTTGATAATGAACAATTAAAAAAGTTATCAGGAGTATAATACCAATAGTTCCAAAAAAGTAATACCTAAATTCTTCGCTTTTAAAAACTTTACTAATCCTCCCTTTTAGCGCAAAATAGGTTAATACAAAATTAGCACCAGCAATGAACATAAAAATGATGATGATATATTGAATTACAG
>Ga0102815_10002344_pt1 | contig 11505 bp, 12 predicted proteins | sample ColrivemetaGS759_FD_79113 | JGI IMG/M metagenome (GOLD analysis project Ga0102815, IMG submission 79113) | Estuarine microbial communities from the Columbia River estuary - Ebb tide ETM metaG S.759 | ecosystem: Environmental > Aquatic > Marine > Intertidal zone > Estuary | place: USA: Columbia...
CGCAAAGCCTGTCGTAACGAAAGTCCGTTAGCGCTGGCTTTCGCTGCCGCCATCACCTTCGTCATTGCGGGGACAATCGGCATCAGCCTGCTCAGCGCGTTTCCGCTGTCGACCGAGTTGCGCACCAGTATGCCCTTTGTCGCGATTGGCTGGCCTGAGCTAACCTTACTGGTCGCCGCATTTGCACTATTTGCGTCTGTGCTTAACCTGACCGCCAACATCTGTATCAGCCGTGCCTACCAGACGGCCGATGCCAGCTGGTTGGCACCGGTGGACTTCAGCTACCTGATTTTTGCAGCTTTCTGGAGTCAGGTACTTTTCGATCAATGGCCAACCAGTAACGCCATCATTGGCATGACACTGATTGGTTCCGCCGGCATCATCACCGCCTGGCGTGAGCGAGTGGTCGCCAAACGCAGCCGACTTTCAAGCTAACGCCCGGATCACAGTAACCTGTAATAATTCGTGGCCGACTTACTAGTGGTCGGTGAGGGAGCGCAGGTGCATCACCAGCTGCCAGATCTCTTCGTCTGTCAGGTAATCAAACGAGGACATCGCCGTTCCCAGCGGGCCATTCTTGATAATCCAGTGCAATTGTCCGTCGCCAACACCATCAATCGCAGCGGCGCAGGAAAAATTGCGCGGTGGCGGATCGAACTGGTCAGCTTATTGACCGCGGCCATCGCCCTTATTGCCGTGGCAGGCTACACAACTCGGGTTCGACAGATCCTCGTATAATTCTTTTCCGGCCCGTCGATTGCGCCGGTTGACCTCCAGTGGATTAACCGTGGCATAGAGATCGGCGGGAGCCTTTAGTCTGCCTGGATCAGGCGATCACCACTCCTGGCAGAACCCCGCTCGTCATCCGCACTGACACATTCCAATCAGGGGGATTCTTGATTTTGATCATAGGCCTGCGCTAGTCGGGCTGATATAGTTCGGTGAATAATAAATCGATCGCGGATCTCAATGAAATCTTTACAGGCGGTGTCGCGCGCGCTTTTCGATAGCCTGCGTGACTTGCTGCCCATCATTATTGTCATCGGTTTTTTCCAGTTCGCGGTCCTGCAGCAACCGATTCCGAATTTTGGCGAAATCGCCCTCGGCATAGTATTTGTCGTCATCGGCCTGACCCTGTTCGTACAGGGACTGAACATGGGGCTGTTTCCGATCGGCGAAACCATGGCCTATGCCTTCGCCAGCAAGGGCAATATATTCTGGTTATTATGTTTCGCATTTTCGCTTGGTTTCGGCACCACTATCGCCGAGCCCGCCCTGATTGCAGTTGCCGATGAAGCCGCCAGGGTCGCCGCTGATGGCGGCATGATAGCGGCCGACAAAGTGTCGATGAAATCCTACGCCCAGGGACTGCGCTATACCGTCGCGGTCTCGGTTGGTATCGCCATCGTGATCGGTGTCTTTCGAATCGTCATGGGCTGGCCGATTCAATACCTGATCGTGATCGGCTACCTCGGAGTTGTCATCATGACATTTTTCGCGCCGAAAGAAATCATCGGCATCGCTTACGATTCGGGTGGCGTCACCACTTCAACCATTACGGTTCCACTGGTCACCGCACTCGGAGTGGGACTCGCCAGCTCAATAAAGGGACGCAACCCGATGGTGGATGGTTTTGGCCTGATCGCGTTCGCCTCACTGACGCCAATGATTTTCGTCATGGCCTACGGCATGCTGGTATGACGCATATTTTCGTCGACCTCTTTTACGTCATCCTGGACACTGTCTGGGATGTACTGCCGATCGCCTCGATAATCTTCGGCTTTCAGTTTCTCATTCTGCGCAAGCCTGTTCCTCATCTGAAAAGAATCCTGACCGGTTTTCTGCTGGTGCTACTGGGCCTTGGTTTTTTCCTGGAAGGTTTGCAGGCAGCGCTGTTTCCGCTCGGCAAACTGATGGCTCATCAACTGACAGATCGCGAATTTATTGCCGGTGGAGATACCGACAGGGTCCTGCAGTGGTGGGAGTACTACTGGGTTTATCTGTTCGCCTTCGCCATTGGTTTTGCCACCACCATCGCCGAACCCTCGCTGCTGGCAGTGGCGATCAAGGCCAACGAGGTTTCCGCCGGCGCCATCGGCACCTGGGGATTGCGCATCGCGGTGGCGATTGGAGTGGCCATCGGAATCGGACTGGGAGTGTTCCGCATTGTTACCGGCACGCCGCTTTACTGGTACATCATCAGCGGATACGTGTTTGTGCTGATACAAACCATGTTCGCGCCGCGCATGATCATTGCGCTCGCTTACGATTCGGGTGGTGTTACCACCTCTACAGTGACAGTACCGTTGGTGGCGGCGCTCGGACTCGGTCTTGCCACCACCGTTCCGGGACGCAATCCATTGCTCGACGGCTTTGGGCTGATCGCCTTTGCCAGTCTGTTTCCCATCATGTCTGTACTCGGTTATGCCTAGATATCTGCCTGGCGCAACCACCACAATCGGAAATCAAAAAATCCTGGGGAATCCAGCCCTGTCAAATCGACCCAGGCCAAGTCTAACCCGACGAAATCAATCAAATGAGAACATATCATGCACTTTAAACTCATCATTGCACTGACCGAGGATACGATCACCGACAAAGTAGTCGATGCCGCGAGAGAAAAGGGAGCGACGGGTTCGACCGTTATTTCGAGTGCGCGCGGCGAGGGTTTGCAGGTCGCAAAAACCTTCCTCGGCCTGAGCCTGGACACACAGCGCGACGTGATCTTGCTGCTGGTCGAGGAGCACATGTCACGCGACATACTCGAGACCATCGAGGCAGTCGGGGAATTCGAAGCCAACCCGGGATCTGGCATCGCTTTCAGTATCGATGTCGATGATGCGGTTGGCGTGTCACAACAGGTCAACAAATTATCAGCTCTAGTCGAGGACGAGATATGAAAACAAAACACATTATTCGCGTAGAGGATGTCATGAAGCCGGACTTCGACCTGGTGGATGGCATGCATACGGTAGCCCAGGTACTGAGGGATTCACAACATCCCGAATCCAAGTGCTTCATCGTCGATACGCGCCATGATAATGACGAATATGGCATCGTGCTGCTGTCAGATATTGCCAAGCAGGTAGTTGCCCGCAACAAGTCACCGGAGCGCGTCAACATCTATGAAATCATGTCCAAGCCGGTAGTCAGCGTTGATCCGAAGATGGATATTCGCTACTGCGCGCGCCTGTTCGAGAACATTGGCCTCGGGCGCGCACCGGTGGTCGAGAGCGGCAAGGTGGTGGGCATAGTTGGCTATACCGACATCGTGTTGCTCGGCCTGCGCGACCAACTGCTGTAACGGAATCCTCGCAGCCCCCTGAGGATATCTGCCTGGTGAAATTTGCCTGAAGACATCTGCTTGAGGGAATCTGCTTCGGCCCCGGGCAAATGACCGCTCCAGCGATTCAGCTGGCGCCACAGCAGCGTTTGAACTTGAGACCACTGCCACAGGGGCAAACCTGGTTGCGTGCCGGTCTCCAGGATGGGGTGCGCGGCGCCAACTGTTCGCCGTGGGTATACAGCCACTGCCCCTGATTCATTACGAAATCACTGCGTTCATGCATCGACGCGACTTCACCGGCGGCCAACAGGCGAGCCTCGAATTCAACCATCGCCGTTGCTCCCTGCTGTTGGCTGGCGATGATGTCGAGTCCGATCCAGCGGATCCCGCTGTCAAACTGCAGCTGTGCCGGCCTGAAATCGGCGTGCCACGTTGCCAGCAGGTAGTCACGATCCTCGAGCACATAAGCACTGTAGCGCGAGCGCATCAGTTGTGTTGCGTTTTCAGGCAGCTCGCGATGTGATATAAATCGCTCGCAACAGCGGTCATAGGTTTGGCTGGTTTGAGGCAGGCCGAATTGACAGGGACAGTTCATAAACGATCGATAAAGGGACGACTATATCACCATGACTAAAGCACTTGATATCCTGCGTAGCCGCTTTGGCTATCCACAGTTTCGTTTTCAACAACAACAGATCATCGACGCCCTGGTCGCGGGCGAGGATGCGTTGGTGTTGATGCCGACCGGTGGCGGAAAATCGCTTTGTTACCAGATTCCTGCCCTGATAAGAGATGGTGTTGGTATCGTCATTTCTCCGCTTATTGCGTTGATGCAGGACCAGGTCGACGCGCTTGCGCTGAACGGCATCAACGCGGCATTTCTCAATTCCACGCAAACCTCGCAACAGCAGTTTCAGATACGCCAGCAGGTTATGGCGGGCGACATCGATCTGCTCTACGTGGCGCCCGAACGCGCACTCAACGGGGATTTCCTGCAATTGTTGCGCGAATCCCACATCGCTCTGTTTGCCATCGACGAGGCACACTGCGTGTCGCAATGGGGGCATGATTTCAGACCCGATTACCAGAAGTTAAAACAGCTGCATGAGCAGTTTCCGCAGGTGCCGCGAATAGCGCTCACCGCGACCGCCGACAGGCGCACCCTCGGCGAAATCGAAGCGCAGTTACAATTGCAGGGTGCGGCACGCTTCGTGCACAGCTTCGATCGCCCCAATATTTTCTATCGCATCACCCAGGGCGATAACGGCCGCCAACGGATGTGGGAGTTTATCGAGGAGAACCACAAAAATGATTCAGGCATCGTGTATTGCCTGTCGCGCAAGAAGGTCGAAGAAACCGCCAAATGGTTAAGCGACAGAGGACGCCACGCCCTGCCCTATCACGCTGGCCTCGACAAGGATATGCGCGCCCGCCATCAGCGTATATTCCTGCAACAGGAATCGGTCATCATTGTCGCCACCATTGCCTTTGGCATGGGGATCGACAAGCCCGATGTACGCTTTGTCGCGCACCTGAATCTGCCCAAAAATATAGAATCCTATTATCAGGAAACTGGCCGTGCCGGCCGCGATGGCGATCCCGCGAACGCCTGGATGGCCTATGGCTTGCAGGACATCATCAACCTGCGCCAGATGATGGCGCAAAGCGACGCGGACGAGCAATTCAAACGCGTACTGCACCACAAGATGGAAGCCATGCTGGGGTTCTGCGAACAAAGCGCGTGCCGGCGCCAGACCCTGCTCGAATATTTTGACGAAACCCTGCCCGAACCCTGCGGCAACTGCGATAACTGCGTCGAACCGCCACAGACCTGGGATGCCACCGAAGCGGCGCGCATGGCGCTTTCCTGTGTTTTTCGCACCGGTCAGCGCTTCGGTGTGAATTACGTCATCGATGTTCTGCTGGGTAATGTGCGCGAGCGCATCGTGCAAAACGGTCACGATCAACTGAGCACCTTCGGCATCGGTAACCTCGACAACAACGAATGGCGCAGCCTGTTCCGCCAGTTAATCGCACTCGGCTATCTGTTTGCCGATGTCGACAACTACGGCGCGCTCAAGATGAACTCGAACTGCAAACCGCTGCTGAACGGTTCGCAGGAATTGCATTTGCGCCAGTTCGTCAAACAGAGCAAAGCAAAGAAAACCAGATCCGGTAAGATCAAGGTCACACTGCAGGCTGCCGACACACCGTTGTTTGATGCGCTGCGCCTGCATCGCAGCGAACTTGCCCAGCAACAATCGGTACCACCCTACGTAATCCTGCATGACAAGACCTTGCATGCAATCTGCGAGCTGCGGCCCGAAAATACGGCACAACTGGCCGGGATTCCGGGTATCGGTGCACGCAAGCTGGAACTCTATGGAGACGACCTGATTCGCATCACTCAGCAGCACTCGGGAAACGCCACCGAAAATAAAGCTCACCGTGACGAAAGTATCGAAAACCGGTAACCTAGCAACTACCTGTCAGCTGCCGAAACAACCACCCCACTGCTGACCGGGCGCGTGGAGTAATTACATTGTGACTAACAGTTTTAAAGCCCTCGACACGGTTGTCATCAAGGATGACTTTTACAGCAATCCCGACGACATCCGCCAGTTAGCCATCAGCAAGCCTTACCAGCAACCACCAGCGGGTACGCCCCGACTCGCGGTGACGGCAATCTGCAACGAGGACGAATCCAAAGCCATGTTCGACTTGCTACAACCCTACCTGCCACAGGAGGCTGACAATAGAATCGTAGGTGCGAACATATTATTTCGCTACACACTCGCTGCCGCGCAGAAAAAAATCTTCTGCCACGTCGACGGCTGCTCAAGTGCAGGTATTGTTTATCTGAGCAAACCTGAACATTGCGCGGGTGGTACCACGATCTATCGGCACAAAGCGACTGGCGATGAAAAATATCGCAAGGAGAATCGGCATTTGTATGATCTCCGTGACCCGCAACAATGGGAGATCATCAGCGAGATAGAGATGAGGTACAACCGACTGGTGATGTATCCAGGTCAGTTGTTTCACGCGATTACGCCGGTTTTCTTCGGTGACAGCATCGAAAATGCGCGCCTCACGCAAAACGTGTTCATTTATCGAGAGCACGACAAGGAACTCATGTAAGGCCACTGAAAAAAGCCTCCGCAATGTACACAGAGATCAGATTCTCAGCACCACTCAAGCCGTTCATAGAAATGCGGGCTGGCGGTCGCGTAGAGCAGGCCGGTTCGAATCACCCACGCTGATATTTTCGGGAATATCGCCACTCCAGCACTGCTTGATGCCGAGACTGTAGGTCAGGTAAAGCTTGCCATCGATAATGGCAGAACCGGTAACAGTGCCAATCTACCAGGAAATTCAACCCGGCCAGGGATCCTCGCTCCAGCAAGTGTCATGATTGGAGCGCGCCACTCCAATATATTTCAGCAGCATTTATAGAATTTTAAATTTCGTTAAAGTTGCTTCAAACGCAGCAGCAACTGGTGGTCAAGTTGCTGCTCGATCAATGCAGGATTCAGGGTATCGGCATTGATTGACAGGTAGCTGAACGCCTGTCGCCACAAACCATCATACTGCTCCCAGAATTTCTGTTTTGCCTGCGGGAACCGGCGGCCCTCACCGATGACCAGCGCGTAACAGCGCACGGCTTCGTCGGTAAGCCAGTGTCGCTGGACCAGCTCGTCAAAATCGCGGCTGTTGCGGATCGGTGCAATCAGCGGTTTATTAGCGTCGATCCACAGTATCAGCGTCGCCAATATCAAGGCGGCCTTGTCCGGAAAATGATTGTATACCGTCGCCTTGGACACCTTGCTCGTCTTCACGACCATATCGATCGAGGTTCCCTTGAAACCATTGTCGAGAAACAAGGGTAGCGCAGCGGTGGCAATCTGATCTTTTTTGGACTTCTGAGCCATATCAGGGTTGATTATCATGAAAAATTATGCAAACTATACTAAACCGTTTAGTATATGTCATTCATAATGTTAATTCAGAACCCGGGAGCCAGTAATGATTCGCAGTAATAATGGATTTTTTGGCGAGTTCGGCGGACGTTTCGTCCCCGAAATACTACTGCCAGCACTCACCGAACTCGAAGACCTGTTCTTCGGTCTGCGAGATGATCCGGCTTTCTGGCAGGAATACCTGACCCTGACCCAGGAATTCAGCGGCCGTCCTACCCCTCTGACTCCATTGCGACGTATTTCCAAACAGCTCGGCGGCGCACAAATCTGGCTCAAGCGAGAAGATTTGAATCACTCCGGTGCACACAAGATTAACAACGTACTGGGGCAGGGCCTGCTCGTACAGCGCATGGGTAAAAAGCGCGTTATCGCTGAAACCGGCGCCGGCCAGCATGGCCTTGCAACCGCGATCATGGCGGCACGCCTCGGTCTCGACGCCACCATATATATGGGCGCCGAAGACATTGAGCGCCAGTATTCCAACGTCTTCTGGATGCGCCAGCTGGGCTCCAGGGTCGTCGGTGTAACCACCGGTGCACAAACGCTGAAAGAGGCGCTCGATGAAGCGTTACGCGACTGGGCCGCATCGGTCGAAAGTACCCACTACGTGCTCGGCACCGCCTGTGGCCCGGCACCCTTCCCTGAATTGGTGTCCTATTTTCAAAGCGTCATCAGTGACGAGATAAAAGCTCAATCCATGAAACAGATGGGGCGCCTGCCCGACGAGGTCGTCGCCTGCGTCGGTGGTGGTTCCAACGCAATGGGTGCGTTTGCCTCCTTTCTTGAAGATCCCGAGGTAACGCTGGTCGGTGTCGAAGCCGGTGGTCTCAGTCTGAAGGATGGTGAACATTCGATCCGCCTGTCACAGAACACCGGTGAAGCCGGGATCGCGCAAGGCTACAAGACCCTGTTCCTGCAAAACAACGATGGTCAACTTGGCGATACTCACAGTATTGCTGCCGGCCTCGACTATGTTGGCGTATCACCGATACTCGCCCATCTGTCGCAACAGGGTCGCGTCGTTCCGGATTCCGCCACCGATACGGAAGTCACCGAGGCCTTCAGCCTGCTGATGAAAACCGAGGGTATTATCCCGGCACTCGAATCAGCCCACGCCCTGGCCGGTGGATTCAAACGCGCGCAACAAATGACGCCCGAGCAGAATCTCGTCATCAACCTCAGTGGTCGTGGCGACAAGGATATCTTTACAGTCGCCCGTGCCTTCCCGCAGGCCGAATGGGCCGGCTTCCTGCAACGCGAAGCGGAACGGTCGTCTGAAATCATGCAACAAAAAGGAGTGCTCTAAACATGTTCCCGGCACAGTATGAAAACCTGCAAATAATGTCACATGCGGTAATCGGATTTCCGAGTCTCGAAGAAAATGAAAAGGCCATCGCCGGCCTCGCCGATGCCGGCGTCAATCTGATCGAGTTACAGGTACCTTTCAGCGACCCGGTCGCCGATGGCCATACCCTGGTCAACGCCTGCTACGAAGCCTTGAAGCACGGCGGGTCAGTGCAGGCTACGCTCGATCTTGCAGAACGGGTTTGTGCACGTCACCCCGAGGTGACTTTTGTCTTGATGAGTTACCTGAACCCACTCTTCCGCTACGGCCTGGAGCGCCTGTTTGAAAAGGCGGCTGCTGTCGGTATCAAAGGCATGATCATCCCTGACTGGCCCGTTGAGGAGATTGAACCCTGGTTACCGAAACTCGATGAACTTGGCCTTTCCCCCATACTGATGGTTACTCCCAATACCGCGCCGGAACGCGTGGCGCGCATTACCAGCGCTTCACGTGGCATGATTTACGTGGTCTCGCGCATGGGCGTCACCGGACATGAAACCAATTGGGGTGAGAAATTTCAAAACTACATTGGAGAAATTCGCAAGCATACCAACCTGCCACTCGCGGTCGGTTTCGGCGTGCGCACCACTGACGACCTCAACGCCCTGTCGGGCAAGGCTGAAGTTGCCGCATTTTGTTCGCAATACATCGAATGGCAACGCGACGAGGGTAGCGACGTCGCAGCAAGCAAGATGAAGTCGATCGTGCAGAATATCGTGGCAAGCTGAGTGGGTCAGTGTCGATGCGCGGCACAATGACCGAACTTTCCCTCACCGCAAAAATAAAAAATGTTCAGCCTGGTTAACCTCTTCTGGCTGATCCTGCTCGGCACTGCGGCCCTTTACCTGTGGCGCAGTGGGCAGTTCAAAGGCAGGGCTCGCAAACTGGCGATCAATCACTGCCAGCAACTGAATTTACAGCTGCTTGATGACAGCATGGTAATAACCGGACTGTGGCCGGTACGCAGCGCCGCTGGCAGCCTGGTTTTCAGGCGCAGTTTCCGTTTTGAATTTGCCTCTATCGGTGATCGTCGCTATCAGGGTGAGTTAGTCATGATCGGCATGCGACTGCTGCACATAGAGCTTGAGCCATACAAGCTGCCATCCGACGAGTAGTCCGCGAAGGAGTCGGACAGCGACCAGGACAGGAGTCTGAACCGACGCGTAGAATAGTCGTTATTACCCTTCGCCAAACACAGCTGACCCTGATGGCACTTACTTAGGTCAAAGCACTGAGCAACCAGAGTCCGACTACGGTCGGATGGTTGAGGGCTATTCACGAATGCCTCGGCGGCTTCGCCGCCTGCGGTTTACTTCGCGAATAGCCCTCAACCATCCGCCTTCTTCCGACCAGAACGAATGTCATGGGATTGTGCTTAAGTAAGTGCCATTAACGTCTGGCCCGGGTCTTCTGACCTACCCCCTGGTCGCTCGACGCACGAGGCTTATTGTCTGGCAGGTGACTCGCTCAATGCGCGTCGAGTTCGTCCGGCGCTGGCAAACAGCACGACGGCGATTACTACTCCGAGCCACAGGGTCGCTGTTAGAATCGACGTCAGGGTGGACTCTGCTATCGGGGCGCCGGGGTCGAGGCCCCTGGCCAACATCAGTAGCAAAACAGCAAAAAACAGACGCTCTGCCAGACCCTGCAACGACAGATAAGTAGCTCGCTGGCGGCGCTCGATGCGAGGTGCAATGGCAGCGCGTACCGGCGCATGCACCAGCGACATCGGGAAGTTACGCAGGCAAACCAGTGACAGCACCAGAGGACTGACCGCTATGGCCATGGCGGCGACGATGCCCAGCTGAATCAACATCGCGACCGCAAGCACACCGATCAAACCCAGCTTTGCCTGCCAGGCAATACTCGCCCTGGCACCGATAGCACCACCAAACATCGACACCGAAATAACGATACCCGATATCAACGGCGCATAGGCAGAAGCTTCCAGCAACGGCAATGGCATCAACGTAATATAGGGCTGATAAAACTCATAAACGATATGCGCCATCGCATATAGTAAAATCACCACCAGGAAAACCCAGCCAAGAATCGGATCGCGCAAGCGCAGACAGCAATCCCATACCACGCGGGCAAAGCTCTGTGGTATGGCCGCGCTCTCGTCGGCATGCTGTGGCTCGACCATACGCCAGACCAGGAATGCCATCCCGGTCGCACTGAGCAGCGAGAAAACGTAAGCAAGGCGCAGATCGAGCAAACCAAGTACACCACCCGATAAAGTCGCAATTGCCAGCATAACCAGGCCCCATTGCTCAGCTTTCGCCTCTCGACTGGCATACTCGGCTTCGCGACCAAGCGCTTTCAGCGAATCATAGTGGAACGCTGTGTCGGTGCCGGACTGCATCGCAATACCCGTAGCCAGCAAGAACTGTCCGGCGGCAAACCACCAGTACCCGGCGCCAACGATGAAACAGCAATAGGAGCTTATCAATGCCGTGGCGGCGATCAGCAATGTGCGCCGGCGACCGATACGATCGGAAAAATAGCCCGAAGGAACCTCCAGCAGAAATACCGACAGGTAATAAACTGCGGACAACTCGATCACCTGGTCGAGCGGCAGACTCTGGCTCATGTAGAGAAAAAAAACGGTAATCCAGGCATGGCCATCGGATGCCGCGCGAAACCATGGATACAGGGTTACATTACGCTGTAGATTCGACACAACTCAGGGCTCGAATACGCAGCGCAGGCCGGGTCGGGTTACGCACCGGGTCTCGATCCGGATCAGGCGTCTCACCATTACTGCGAACTAAACGTTTCGCGAATCAACACATCGGCGGCAATACAGCCACTCGCGGTCACCATCAATGGATTGATATCCATCTCGACCAGGCAATCCCGGCGCGCCTCGGCCAGGTCGATCAGGCACCGAA
>Ga0102815_10002350_pt1 | contig 11488 bp, 10 predicted proteins | sample ColrivemetaGS759_FD_79113 | JGI IMG/M metagenome (GOLD analysis project Ga0102815, IMG submission 79113) | Estuarine microbial communities from the Columbia River estuary - Ebb tide ETM metaG S.759 | ecosystem: Environmental > Aquatic > Marine > Intertidal zone > Estuary | place: USA: Columbia...
CCTGAGCCTGGTGGAACAGGCCAAAGCCGCCGGCGCCGATGTGCTGTTGTTTCCGGAACTGGCCCTGAGCGGTTACCCGCCGGAAGATCTGCTGCTGCGCCCCGGCTTCCTGGCCGATTGCGAGCGTACCTTGGCTGAAATCGCCCCACAGGTGCAGGGCATCGCCGTGGTTCTGCCTTCGCCGCGTGCCGTGGGTGCGGTGGTATTCAATGCCGCCAACATCATCCAGGATGGTGTCGTGATCGGGGTCTACCACAAGCAGAAACTGCCCAACTACGCGGTATTTGACGAGCGCCGCTATTTCGCCGCCGATGCCGACCCCTGCATGTTCACGGTCAAGGGCGTTACATTCGGCGTGATCATCTGCGAAGACGTCTGGTTCGCCGAACCAATCGCCCAGTGCGTGGCCGCCGGTGCGCAGCTGGTGCTGGTACCGAACGCCTCGCCGTTCGAGCACGGCAAGACCGCCCAGCGCGATCTGCTGCTGAATGGACGCGTGCAAGAAACCGGCACCGCTATCGCCTATCTCAATACCGTCGGCGGTCAGGATGAAGTGGTGTTCGACGGATCCAGTGTGCTGGCCGATGCCGATGGTTTGATCCATGCCAATGCCGAATGCTTCGCCGAACACCTGCTGCTGGCTGACTTCGATCCATCCTGCGGAAAATTCCGTAAAATCGAATGGCCGGACGAGCGCGATGAAAGTTTCGAATCCCTGGCCTACCGCGCCATGGTGCGCGGCATCCGCGATTATTGTGGCAAGAACGGCTTTTCCAAGCTGCTGCTCGGGCTGTCGGGCGGGGTCGATTCTTCCCTGGTGCTGGCCTTGGCGGTGGACGCGCTCGGGGCCGGCAACGTCACCGCCGTGCGACTGCCCTCACGCTATACCGCCGATCTGAGCAATGATCTGGCTGAAGTGCAGGCCGGCAAGCTGGGTGTCGCGCTGGAAACAATTGCCATCGAAGTGCCGTTCAGCGGTTTTCTACAGGCTTTGGCGCCGTCCTTCAGCGGACTGCCTGCGGATGTCACCGAAGAGAATCTGCAGTCGCGCTGCCGCGGTACCCTGATGATGGCATTGGCCAACAAGAAAGGCGGTCTGCTGCTGACCACCGGCAACAAGAGCGAATATGCGGTCGGCTATGCCACCATCTACGGCGACATGTGCGGCGGCTATGCGCCGATCAAGGATCTTTATAAAACCGAGGTCTATGCCGTGTGTGCCTGGCGTAATCGGCAGGGCGGCGGTGAGGTGATTCCGCAAGGCGTCATCGACCGCGCGCCCTCGGCGGAGTTGCGCGAAAACCAGGCCGATCAGGATTCATTGCCGCCTTATGCGCTGCTGGATGCCATCCTCAAAGCCAGTATCGATCACGAGCGTAGCCCGACTGAAATCATCGCCGCACTGACGCCACAATGGCCGGATCACGATGTGGCGCACGAGACCGAGCGCATGCTGCGCTTGGTGAGGATTTCGGAATGGAAGCGCCGACAGGCGGCGCCCGGACCGAAACTGTCGCGGCGCGCCTTCGGCCGTGAACGCCGTTACCCGATTAGCTCGGGTTACGGCATCTGATCAGTTCTCGATTTCACCCGCAAACGGGTTGAGATAGTTCCAGCGCGAGCGGCGACTTGGCCAATTTCCGGTCAGGTACGGGTGTTCGGGGTAGTTGCTTTCCAGCACGCGGCGGGCATCCTGTGACAGACCGTCCTGTCCGAGTTTCTTGTAGGATACCGCCAGCAGGGCAACGGCATCATCGTCAAAATCCGATTGCGGATAGGTTTCCAGCACATATTTCGCGCGGCCGACCGCCGACACATAGGCATCGCGTTCGTAGTAGTACATGCCGACGGTGAGATCGTGCTGGGCCAGGCGATTGCGCAGATAAATCATGCGCTGGCGCGATTCCTCCGCGTATTTGCTGGTCGGGAAGCGACGCACCACATCATTGAAGTCGTTGTAACTCTGTTGGGCGGCACCCAGATCTCGGGCCGAGGTGTCGAGGCGGGCGATTTTCGCCAGCCAGCGGTTTTCACGGTCGAAATTGATCAGCGCCTTGAGGTAATAGGCATAGTCAATGTCCGGATTGGTCGGGTAGGTCTTGATGAAGCGGCTGATGCTGGAGGTCGCTTCTTCTGGCTTGGCCAGTTTGTACTGTGTATAGGCCAGATTGATCTGCGCTTTCTCGGACAACTCGCCGTAAGGAAAGCGGGCCACTAGGCGGGTGAAGGTGCGTTCGGCGGTGTCGTAATTCTGGCCTTCGAGTTCCTTGACACCCAGCGCATACAGCGGCTCGAGCTCCAAGATTTCGGTTTCCGGCTGCTTCTTGGCGCCGTCCATGCCGAAAAATTCCTTCGTCGTCTGGCAGGCACTTAGCGAGGCCAACAAAAACAGGATCGCAAGCAGACGGGATGGGGCGGAAAGCGTCATAAATTTCATAGTTAAGCGCCAAGTCGGCAATTAGTGGATAATACCCTAAGCTCGCATCGAGCTCCACGATTATTTCCCGCGCGAAGCGCTAAACCATTGATTCCATGAACCAGACCGCGCCAGACGCCATCGAAGAAAACGAACCCGAATGCATTGAAGCCACGGTGCCTGAGCATGTGGCGGGCAAACGTTTCGACCAAGCCCTGGCGGAAATGTTCCCTGAGTTCTCGCGCTCGCGTCTGACCGAATGGATCAAGTCCGGCGATGCCCTGCTCGATGGTGAGATCGTCAAGCCGAAAGTCGCTGTCAACGGCGGCGAAACCGTCAGCCTGGCCGCCCGCCAGCAGGTGGAAACCGATGCCGTAGCCGAGGATATTCCGCTAGAGGTGCTGTACGCCGATGCCGATGTGCTGGTGGTCAACAAACCGGCCGGTCTGGTAGTGCACCCGGGTGCCGGAAATCCGCGCGGCACCATGGTCAACGCGCTGTTGCATTACGATCCGGAACTGGCACAGCTGCCGCGTGCCGGCATCGTGCACCGGCTCGACAAGGACACTTCCGGGCTGATGGTGGTGGCGCGTTCGCTGCGTGCCCATGCCGGCCTGATCGAACAATTGTCGTCGCGTGCCGTGCATCGCCAGTATGTGGCGGTGGTTCAGGGTCCGATGGTCGCCGGCAATACTGTTGACGCACCGATTGACCGTCATCCGCACGACCGCATCCGCATGGCGGTGGTCAAGGAAGGCGGCGGCCGCGAGGCCATCACGCATTACCGCGTCCGTGAAAAATTCCGCAGCCATACCGTGGTCGAATGCCGCCTGGAAACCGGCCGCACACATCAGATCCGAGTCCACATGGCCTATGTCAAACATCCGCTGATCGGCGATCCGCTTTACGGCGGCTCGTTCAAGCTGCCGAAGGCCGCAACCGAAGCTCTGGTCGAAGCACTCCGCGGTTTCCGTCGGCAGGCCTTGCATGCCGAAAAATTGTCATTCACCCATCCGGTCAGCGGCGACACTTTGAGTTTCGAATCGCCCTTGCCGGCCGACATGGTCGCCCTGATCGACACCCTGCGCGACGACACTCGCCAATTCAACGCGGCATGAGCGACATCCTCCGGCCCGACTGGCCGGTGCCGGCCAATATCCATGCCTTCACCACGACGCGCTTGGGTCCCGGGGTTTCCGAGCTGCCGTTTCATCGTTTCAATCTCGGCGCCCGCTGCGGTGATTCGCCGTCAGCCGTGCGTGCCAACCGTGAGGCCCTGAATCGGGAATACGGCTTGCCCGCTGAACCGCTCTGGCTGCATCAGGTACATGGCATCGAAGTCGTCAGCGATGACGGCACTCGGGGCAGCGACCCATTGGCCGATGCCGCGGTGACCAGCCATGCTGACAGCGTGCTGGCAGTATTGACCGCCGACTGCCTGCCGGTACTGTTCTGCAATACGGCCGGCAGTGAGGTTGCCGCCGCCCATGCCGGTTGGCGCGGGCTGGCCGCGGGCATGCTGGAAGCCACAGTCACGGCCATGCGCTCGCCGCCGGCCGAACTGATGGCCTGGCTGGGACCGGCTGCCGGTCCGGAGCGCTACGAAATCGGCGAAGAGGTCCGTCAGGCGTTTCTGGCCGTCGATGCCGTCGCGGCATCGGCATTCACGCCGACCCGGCCGGGACATTACCGTATCGACATGCAGGCCATTGCGCGCCAGCGTCTGGCAACCTGTGGGGTGTCACGGGTCTACGGCGGAGAACATTGCACGCTGGCCGACATCCGTTTTTATTCGTACCGGCGCGAGCAACGCACCGGACGCATGGCCAGCTTGATCTGGATGACATGACTTCCGGCAGTGAATTAGGGGGCGCCGGTGGATACACTGCATGCAACACATATCGGAATCTGCAAAGCGAATCGGTAATGGCCAGGCAATGACTCAATCCAAGCTGAACGGCGGCCTTGAAGAGCGACGTCGGCACCCCAATTTCATGTATTAGGCGCCTTGGGGCGTAATCCATGAAAGGGGTAGAGCATGCGTATCGATAAATTCACCAGCAAATTCCAGCAGGCTTTGAGCGACGCCCAGAGCATGGCCGTTGGCCGCGACCACAGCCTGATCGAACCAGCTCACTTGCTGTTGGCCTTGATTGACCAACAAGGCGGCAACAGCCTGCCGGTGCTGCGCCAGGCCGGTGTCAACCTGCCGGTACTGAAACAGAAACTAGCCGAGGCACTCGAGCAGTTACCGAAAGTGGCCGGTCAGGACGGGCAGGTCTCGGTGGGCAATGAACTGTCGCGCCTGCTCAACCAGACCGACAAGCTGGCGCAGCATCATCAGGATCAGTTCATCGCCAGCGAGTGGTTTCTGCTGGCGGCGGCCGGTGACACCGGTCCAGCCGGGCGCGCTTTGAAAGCCGCCGGAACGGACAAAGCCAAATTGGAGCAGGCCATTCAGGCGCTGCGCGGCGGCGAAACGGTGACCGATGCCAATGCCGAGGAAAACCGGCAGGCGCTGGAGAAATACTGCATCAACCTGACCGAGCGCGCCGAAAGCGGCAAGCTCGATCCGGTCATCGGCCGCGATGAAGAAATCCGCCGCACCATTCAGGTGCTGCAGCGCCGCACCAAGAACAATCCGGTGCTGATTGGCGAGCCCGGCGTCGGCAAGACTGCCATCGTCGAAGGCTTGGCCCAGCGCATCATCAACAACGAAGTGCCCGAAGGCCTGCGTGGCCGGCGCGTGCTCGCGCTCGATATGGGCGCGTTGATTGCCGGCGCCAAGTACCGCGGCGAATTCGAAGAACGTCTGAAAGCAGTGCTGAGCGATCTTTCGAAACAGGAAGGCAATGTCATCCTGTTCATCGACGAGCTGCACACTATGGTCGGCGCCGGCAAGGGCGAGGGCGCCATGGATGCCGGCAACATGCTGAAACCGGCGTTGGCCCGTGGCGAGCTGCATTGCATCGGCGCCACCACGCTCGATGAGTACCGCCAGTACGTGGAGAAGGATGCCGCGCTTGAACGCCGCTTCCAGAAAGTATTCGTCGGCGAGCCCTCGGTGGAAGACACCATTGCCATTCTGCGCGGCCTGAAAGAACGTTATGCCGTGCATCACGGCGTGGAAATCACCGATCCGGCCATCGTAGCGGCGGCGACGCTTTCGCACCGTTACATCGCCGACCGTCAGCTGCCGGACAAAGCCATCGACCTGATGGACGAGGCGGCATCCCGCATCCGCATGGAAATCGACTCCAAGCCCGAAGAAATGGATCGCATGGAGCGCCGTCTGATCCAGCTCAAGATGCAGCGCGAAGCCCTGAAGAAAGAGAAGGACCGCGAATCCAAACAACGTCTGGACGATCTCGAGCAGGAAATCGAAAAACTCGAGCGCGAGTTCAGTGATCTGGAGGAAATCTGGAAAGCCGAGAAGGCCACACTGACCGGCACCACCCGCATCAAAGAGCAGCTCGAGCAGGCACGCCTTGAGTTGGATGCGGCGCAGCGCAAGCAGGATATCGCCCTGATGAGCGAGATCCAGTATGGCCGCATTCCGGATCTGGAAAAGCAATTGGGTGCCGCAATGGCTGTTGAAACTCAGGGCTTCAAGCTGCTGCAGGATAAAGTCACTGCCGATGAAATCGCGGAGGTGGTCTCGCGTTGGACCGGCATCCCGGTCAGCAAGATGCTGGAAGGCGAACGCGAGAAGCTGCTGCGCATGGAAGGCGAATTGCACCGCAAGGTGATCGGGCAGGACGAAGCGGTGACTTCGGTGTCCGCGGCCATCCGCCGTTCACGTGCCGGCCTGTCCGATCCGAATCGGCCGAACGGCTCGTTTCTGTTCCTGGGCCCGACCGGTGTTGGCAAGACCGAGCTGTGCAAGGCGCTAGCCGAATTCCTATTCGACAGTCCCGATGCCATGGTCCGGATCGACATGAGCGAGTTCATGGAAAAGCATTCGGTATCGCGCCTGATTGGCGCGCCTCCGGGCTATGTCGGCTATGAAGAAGGCGGTTACCTCACGGAAGCCGTGCGCCGGCGTCCGTACTCGGTGATCCTGCTTGACGAGGTCGAGAAGGCGCATCCGGACGTATTCAACATCCTGCTGCAGGTGCTCGATGACGGTCGTTTGACCGACGGCCAGGGCCGGACCGTGGACTTCCGCAATGCGGTGATCGTGATGACCTCCAACCTCGGCTCGCAGCACATCCAGGAAATCGCCGAGCGTCAGGGCCTGAGTCCCGAAGCCTACACCCAGATGAAGGCGGCGGTGATGGGTTCGGTGCAGTCGCATTTCCGCCCGGAATTCATCAACCGGCTCGACGACATCGTGGTGTTCCACCCGCTGGCGGCCGAGCACATCCGCGCCATTGCCGAAATCCAGACACGTTCTTTGGCCAAACGTCTGGCCGAGCGTGGCATTACCCTGCAACTCAGCACGGCGGCGCTGGATTTGCTCGGCTCGCAGGGCTTCGATCCGGTATACGGTGCCCGACCGCTCAAGCGCGCCATCCAGCAGTTGCTGGAGAACACGCTGGCCAACAAGATCCTTGGAGGCGAGTTCATCTCCGGCGATACCGTGCAGGTTGATGCCGAAGGTGCCGGGCTGATTTTCCGTAACTAAGCCGATGGGCATGGCAGGGCCGGCGTTTTGCGCCGGTTCTGCCGCCGATGGCTTGACCGGCACCTGCGCTAACGCCACAATGCAGACTGTTTGATTGCAGGCGCCCTCCGGCGCAAAGGGTGCAGGGTGTCGTCATCGGATCTTATGGATAAAAAGGGCGCCGAACGGCTGGCCGTGTGGATCATGATCGCCATGGGACTGGGTATCGTCTTTGGCTGGCTGGTCAACACCAAGGCGATCAGCATAGACATGTCCTATGTGACACTGATGGCCACATTGTTCCTGCGTGCCATCAAGATGATCATTGCGCCTTTAGTGTTCTCGACTCTGGTCATTGGCATCGCGCACATGGGCAACACCGGCGGCGTTGGCCGCGTCGGGATGAAAGCCTTGAGCTGGTTCGTCATCGCCTCCCTAATTTCCCTGGGTATGGGTCTGATATTCGCCAATTTGCTGCAGCCCGGTGCCGGAGCGGGCCTTGCACCGCCGACCGCTGAAATGATCGCCGCCAGCCAGGAAAAGCTGGCCAATTTCCAGAGCGGCGTCCATGATTCCGGATTCGTCGCCTTCGTCACCAACCAGCTGATTCCGACCTCGATCATCAATGCCGCCGGCGGCAATGCCCTAGGCGAAAACAAACTGCTGCAGATCGTCGTATTCTCGCTATTCTTCGGCGTTGCCCTGGGCTCGCTCGGCAAGTCCGGCCAGGCCCTGCAGGACATGATTGAACAGCTTTCGCATGTGATGATCAAAATCACCGGCTACGTCATGAAGTTCGCGCCGTTCGCGGTGTTCGCCGCCATGGCCGGTGCCGTCGCCAATCAAGGTCTAGGCATCCTGCTGACCTACCTGAAATTCATCGTGTGTTTCTATCTGGCGCTGGTCACGCTCTGGCTGCTGCTGGTCGCGGTCGGCCACTTCTTCCTCGGACGCCGCGTCTATTCGCTGCTGCACGAAATCAAGGAGGCCTTCTTCCTGTCGTTCGCGACCGCCTCTTCGGAAGCGGCCTATCCGAAAATCCTCGATGCGCTCGACCGTTTCGGGGTCAGCCGCAAGATCTCCAGCTTCGTGATGCCGCTGGGCTATTCCTTCAATCTCGACGGTTCGATGATGTACTGCGCCTTCGCGGCCATCTTCATCGCCCAGGTGTACGGCATCGAAATGACGCTCGGCACGCAGATCGCCATGCTGTTGACCTTGATGGTCACTTCCAAAGGCATGGCGGGCATTCCCTCGGCCTCGCTGGTGGTCATCGCCGGTACGCTGGCGCAGTTCGGCTTGCCGGTGGAAGGCATGGTGCTGATTCTGGGCATCGACCGCTTCCTCGACATGGGCCGTTCGGCCACCAATGCCGTCGGCAATTCCATCGCTTCGGCAGTCATCGGCAAGTGGGAGGGCGAGCTACTCAGTGAGGAAGACGCCGCGAAACGACGCGGCGCCCTCGGACCGGATGCCTGAATGCAAAAAAAGCCGGATTTGATCCGGCTTTTTTTGGCCAATCCCCTTTGAATCAGGCGTGATACGGCCGGCTGAGTTCATGCACGGCATCCACCAGCACTTTGACGTGATCCGGATCCATATCGGGCGACATGCCGTGGCCGAGATTGAATACATGGCCAGAGCCATGACCGAAGCTGGCCAAGGTGCGTGCCACTTCGGCGCGGATGGTGTCCGGCTGGGCATACAGCGTGACCGGATCGAGATTGCCCTGCAGCGCGACCTTGGCACCGATGCGGCGACGGGCTTCTTCCAGCGACACCAGCCAATCGACCCCGACGCCTTCGACGCCGCTGGCGGCCAGTTCTTCCAGATAGGGGGCGTTACCTTTGCCGAACAGGATCAGCGGGGTATTGGCGTCACCTTCGCCGCGCGGCAGGGATTGCGCGATGCGGGTCAGGTAGCGCAGCGAGAATTCACGGTAGATATGCGGGGCCAGCACGCCACCCCAGGTATCGAACACTATCAAGGCCTGGGCTCCGGCTGCGCGCTGCGCAGCCAGATAGGCGATGACCGAATCGGTGACCACCTCCAGCAGCTGGTGCATCAATTTAGGTTCGTTCAGGGCCAGCGATTTGATGCAGGCGAAGTTATCGGAGCCGCCGCCTTCGACCATATAGCAGGCCAGTGTCCAAGGACTTCCCGAAAAACCGATCAGCGGCACACGGCCATTGAGTTCACGGCGAATCATGCTGACCGCATCGGTGACATAACGCAGCTCGGTACCGATGTCGGGAACCGTCAGCTTGGCGATATCGGCGGCCGTGCGCACCGGGCGCGCGAAACGTGGGCCTTCACCCTCGGCGAAACTCAAGCCCAGACCCATGGCATCGGGCACAGTCAGGATGTCGGAAAACAGGATGGCGGCATCCAGATCGTAGCGCTCCAGCGGCTGCAGGGTGACTTCGCAGGCCAGCTCCGGGTTGGTGGCCAGTCCCATGAAGCTGCCGGCTTTGGCGCGGGTGGCGCGGTATTCCGGCAGGTAACGGCCGGCCTGGCGCATCAGCCAGACGGGAGTGGCGTCGACCGGCTTGCCGGCGATGGTATCGAGAAAACGGGTATTCATGATTTCGGTTCCGCCACGCCTTGGATGAACATGACCTGATAGCCTTTTTTCGAGTGGGCGGCGCGGGCTTTCTCGAATGCCGCAAGGGCTGGCTCGTCGTCGAGGAACTGTTCGCGTTTCAGCTGGCTTTTGCCGCCGATCAGCCCAGACTCGCGGACCAGCAACCAGCCACCCAGTAGATCCTGCTGCAGGCTGATGCTGACATAACGGGGCGATTCAAGGCCTTGCGGGGGTTGTTGCATGAGAACGCGCATGGCCGCTATTGTATCGCGGTTTCAGGCGTTCCGAGCCGCTCAGCCCTTGAACAGGGCGTAGTAAATCACGTAAATCCAGGACAGAAAGCCATGCACGAAGGCCCACAGAATGGATTTATTGATGCTCCAGGAAATCGTAATCGCCAGCGCGGTACCGAATCCGATACCGGCTTTGATGGTGGTGATGGCGCCGTTCATTCCGTTTTGCAGGTGGAGATGCCGAATGGCAGGTAGGCCGGGCACCAGCGCATGAAAGCGGTGGCCAAGGGAACCAGGCCGATGGCGCCGAGCCAGTTGGCGTTCATGACCCCCCAGCCGATGATGACGAGACCGAGAACGATACGGATGCTGCGATCCGTGCTTCCGACATTGGCTTTCATAGTGCGACTCCGATGGTGGATGGTGTGTTCAGCATAGTCCAAATCAACAGTATCGGTTTGATTCAGATCAATCCAGGCCGGCACGGCTTTCCAGAAAGCCTTGAAGCTGGGCGGCATCGACATTTTCGGCAATGAAGGCTTTACCGATACCACGCCACAGAATAAGGCGCAGATTGCCGCTGATGGCTTTCTTGTCCAGACGCATCTTGGCCAGCATGCGTCCGCTGTCCACGCCCGCGGGCATGGTGGTGGGCAGCCCGAAGCGGGACAAGAGCTGCTCGAGGCGGATCCGGTCCGATTCGGGCGCCAGACTGTGTTGTGACGAATACGCGGCCGCCAGACGCATACCGATGGCGACGGCTTCGCCATGTACCAACATGCCGTAATCCCCGAGGACTTCCAGCGCATGTCCGAAAGTGTGTCCGAAGTTGAGCAGCGCGCGTTCGCCCTGTTCGGTTTCATCACGGGCCACCATGCCGGCTTTTTGCGCGCAGCAATGGGCGATTGCATGGACCAAGGCTTGGGAATCCTTGGCCAACAGGGCATCGGCCTGTTGTTCCAGCCAGGCAAAGAAATCGGGATCGGTAATGGCGCCGTATTTCACTACCTCCGCCAATCCGGCGCGGAATTCACGATCGGGCAGGGTGGCCAGAACCGCGGTGTCGATCCAGACCGCCTGCGGTTGATGGAAAGCACCGACCAGGTTTTTGCCGGCATCCAGATCCACTGCGGTCTTGCCGCCGACCGAGGAATCGACCATGGCCAGCAGGCTAGTGGGAATCTGGATGAAAGCGATGCCACGCATGTAACAAGCGGCCGCGAAGCCGGCCAGATCGCCGATGACACCGCCGCCCAAGGCCAGCACCGTGGCGTTGCGGCTTAAGCCCTGTGCCGCCATGGCCTGCAGCAGTTCGGCAAAACGGCCCAGATTTTTTTCCGGCTCGCCGGCGGGCATCTGCCAGAGCGGACAATCACTGCGGCCGACAGCCTGCTTCAGACGTTCGGCATACAGGGCCCCGACATTGTCGTCGGTGACGATCAGACAGGGTCCGGTAACCGGCAATCCGGCTGCTGTTTCGAGCAGGCCATCGGCAATGCGGATGGGGTAGCTGCGTTGGCCGAGGCTGACGGTCAATTCAGGCATGCGGGATTTCCATGTCATTGCGATATTCGGTGATGGACTGCAGCAGATGCGGACGGATCCGTGACATCGGCATGCGGCTCAGATCCAGACTGAGGTCGGCGCAG
>Ga0102815_10002353_pt1 | contig 11480 bp, 9 predicted proteins | sample ColrivemetaGS759_FD_79113 | JGI IMG/M metagenome (GOLD analysis project Ga0102815, IMG submission 79113) | Estuarine microbial communities from the Columbia River estuary - Ebb tide ETM metaG S.759 | ecosystem: Environmental > Aquatic > Marine > Intertidal zone > Estuary | place: USA: Columbia...
CCGCCGAAACAGCCACGCATGATGTTGACGGAAAAACGAATCATCTCGTAGGCCGGGATGCGTGCTTTACCATAAGCCGGATGTGGTACACGGGCATAGTCAAAGCCGAAGACGTAATCCATTTCTTCGGTGGTCAACGGAATTGGCGGCGGGTTGAACCAGATCTTCTGGCCACCCTGATTTTGCACCAGCGCCCGCGCATTGCCCGGATTGGTTTCGAGATGCAAAACGCGATTAGCGTGTGCGTAAAGTACCGGATCACGTTTGACATCGTTAAACGATGGCAGCCGCACCACAGTCTTCAGCCGTTTTTCCAGTTTTTGCTGAACGCGCGCTAGTTTCCCTTCGAGACGGATGTCGGCGCTCGGAGCCTGAGCCTCGTCCGGGCTTGTCGCGCAAACCGTTTCATCGATGATGGCGTAGGGACTGAGTGGCTGTTCTACGCGGCCGGGTTTGTCGACATTGGTGGAATCGATCACGGTCCAGTCGGCAGGCAGGTCCTTGATGAAAAATGCGGTGCCGCGAATGTCGGTAATGTCTTCGATGGGAGTGCCACTGGCCAGTCGGGCAGCGAGTTCCACGAGCGCGCGTTCGGCGTTTCCATATAACAGGATGTCGGCTTTGGCGTCGGCGAGAATTGAGCGACGCACTTTGTCCTGCCAGTAATCGTAATGCGCGATGCGCCGCAATGAAGCTTCGATACCGCCAATGACGATGGGCGTATCGGTAAACGCCTCGCGACAGCGCTGCGCATAGACGACCGAACAACGATCGGGACGCCTGCCGCCGACATCGTCGGGGGAGTAGGCATCGTCGCTGCGAATTTTGCGATCAGCGGTATAGCGATTGATCATCGAATCCATGTTCCCGGCGGTTACACCGAAGAACAGATTGGGCTTGCCGAGCACCTTGAAGGGTTCAGCAGAATTCCAGTCAGGCTGGGCAATGATGCCGACACGATAACCTTGCGCCTCCAGCAGACGACCGATGATCGCCATGCCGAAGCTGGGATGATCCACATAGGCATCGCCGGTGACGATGATGACGTCGCAACTGTCCCAGCCGAGCAGATCCATTTCGGCGCGTGACATCGGCAGCATTGGCGCCGTGCCAAAACATTCCGCCCAGTACAATGGGTACTGGTTCAGGGGTCGGGCTTTGGAGGAGAGTTCGATTTGCATGAGGGTTCCGGCTAGTGGTACCACTAGGCGCGCGATTCTACCTGATAACCGGAGTAAATGTTTGTATCTGCCTTAAAAAACCTGCCTAAAGCACGAGATTAGACAGTGCCAGGCACAACAACACTCCTATCGCACCGCGCCGAAACAGCTTTTCGCTGACATTGTGAAAGCCCAGTGAACCCAGCCAGGTGCCGAACAGATAGGCGGCGGCACCGGGGGCTGCAGTAACAAGATCGTCGACACCCGTGGTGCCACTCAGCACGGACATCAGCGCAAAACCGAGTACGGTGAAAGACGACCAGGAAATGATCAGGGTGCGCCCCTGGTTTTTGTCGTAGGGGCCGAGCAGAATAACCACGGCGGCGACCAGTGCGATGTAACTGCCACCGAATACGATTCCGGCGCACAAACCGAGCACGATAAGGCCCACGGCGGACAAGGGGTTGCGGTAGCGAATCCCGATCAGCATGAATACACAGGCAACGGCGATGATCATCGCCATACTGCGTTTCATCCACAGTGGATCCATTTCCAGCAGCAACCAGTGGCCGAGTGGCATGGCCAGCAGGGTCGGGATAGTGAGATATGCGGTCGAGCGCCAGTCGATCTGGTGGTAGACCGCCTTGAACAGGTACATGCTGGCGAGAAAATCGACTATCAGGATCTTGGAGACAATACTGTAAGGCGTAAAAAACAGGGTCAGGATAGCAAGAATAAAAGCGGGTCCACCAAAGCCTGTGAAGCCGCGTACCAGACCAGCCCCAAAAGCGACGATGGCAATAATTGCCATTCCGGGCTCACCACTGAAGCTGATGTTAACAAAGTCCATGTGGGATAGTGACGACAATACCTCCGTCCTGGTGGTTGTTAGATATCGAAAAAATCCCGCAATCGGTAAAAACCCATACCAGCGCGAAGGTATTGGCGGCGCAGAAAAGCAAGTGGAAATCTGGGTGGACGCCCCTGCATGATAGCGGGTAAATGCCCTGGCAGCAGATCTTTTGAGGAAGGCTTTCCCGCAAGCCAGCGCGCCAGCTCTCGTCCACTCCAGGTGGCGCTGTTGACACCGTTGCCATGATAGCCGTAACCGAAGTAAACCGACGGGTCTTCGGGCATGCGTCCAATAGACGGACGAAAGTTCATTGTGAAACAGACCAGGCCACGCCATTGGTGGGTATATTCAAGGTCGGCAAACTGTGGCCACATTTGCGCGATGGATTGCTTTAATCCGGCAAAGGTTTTCTCCGCCCCCTCGGGGTCGCCCAGGTGATTGGCACGCCCACCGAGCATGAAACGTTTGTCGGCGAGCAGGCGGTAATAAAAAAACATGTGCTTTGAGTTAAAGGTCGGATTCTCGGTATGCCAGCCCTTATCCTGTAATTCGCTGTCGCTCATCGGGCGCGTTACCACGATAGCGCTTTGCAGCGGCAAGGGTCGTCCCTCGACGCCGCGATGCAGGTGCTCGGGCATGAAGCCATTGCCGGTGAGTATGACCTGCTTAGCTATCAGGCTGCCGTTTGCGGTTTCCAGTCGATGCATACCATCCTGTTTATGCCAGCTGAGCACTTCGCTGTGGGGATGGATTCCGGCGCCCCGGCGTTCTGCGGCAGCGGCCAGGCCGAGTGCATATCGTAGTGGATGTAATGCAAACGAAGGACGATGACAGACGGCACCATGTTGGTGGGGTGCGTCATAGCCAATCTCGGCAAATTCTTCACGACTGTGCAGATCGACCTTGAGACCAAGCAGGCGGCGCTCGATGTCTGCGGCCTGTTGCAGATCGGCGAAATGCGCCGGACTTTCAGCAACCATGAACTCTCCGTCACCCTGTGCCAGGAAATCGATGTTTTCATCCTTGCCGATGCTGCGCACCAGGTTCACCGCATCGGCCTGACTTTGATAGAAATGACGGGTCTGTTGAATACCGAAACGAGCAATTTGTGACTTGAGCGATAATTTGGTGGCACCCATGGTGCAGAACCCACCATTGCGTCCGGAAGCTCCCCAGCCGACGTGTCCGGCTTCGAGCACGGTAACGTCGATATTGAAATCACGTGCCAGGTGCAAGGCCGCCGACAAACCGCTATAGCCGCCACCGATAATCGCTACATCACAGCTCTGGGTTCCAGCCAGCGGCTTGCCCTGCGGGGTCACGTCGCCAGCGCTTGCTTCCCAGTAAGAAGGTTGCGGTTGATCGAACTGATAGAGACTCGGATCAAATAAGGGCTTCATGTCTTTATCCTGGTGAATACGAAATAGGAGATGACACCTGCTACGAGGCCCCAGAAGGCAGCGCCGATACCGAACAGGGTCAGGCCTGAGGCGGTGACCACGAAAGTGATGACAGCCGCTTCGCGTGCCGCATCATCGGATACGGCCGTTTAGAGACTATTGGCAATGGTCGACAGCAGTGCGAGCCCTGCTAGTGCGAGTATAAATTCACCGGGGAATGCACTGAAAAGTGATGCGATTAAACTACTGAACACGCCCAGCAACAAATAGCAGATGCCGGTACTCAGGCCCGCGATATAGCGTTTATCGGCATCGGCATGCGCTTCTGGGCCGGTACAAATGGCCGCTGTGATAGCGGCGAGATTGATCGCAAAGCCACCGAAAGCTGCGATCAACAGTGTAGTGATCCCCGTCCAGCTGATGATTGGTGAAATCGGCGCTGTATAGCCAGCGGTGCGCAGTACCGCGATGCCGGGGATATTCTGCGATACCATGGTGACCACGAATAGCGGAATACCGACGCCGATCAGGGCGCTAAGCGAGAACTCGGGAGTTATCATTTGCGGTGCCGCGAAACTCAGGTGGACCTGTGAAAATTCGAGCAAGCCCTGCCATTGGCAAAGAGCAAGGCCCGTCGCGAGCACCAGTATGATGGCATATCTTGGAATCAGTAACTTCGCGGCCAGGTAAACCACAAACATGGTGAGCACCAGCCCGAGACGGGTTTGCATGGACGTAAACGCATCGATGCCAAACTGAAACAGGATTCCGGCGAGCATTGCTGCGGCCAGTGGCAGGGGAATGCGCGCCATTATGCGTTCAAACCAGCCAGTGACACCGGATAAGGTGATCAGAACCGCCGAGAACATAAAGGCGCCGATGGCTTCAGCCAGTGAAATGTCGCCGAGCGAGGTAACCAGTAGAGCGGCACCGGGTGTCGACCAGGCGGTGATAATCGGCATTTTGTAACGCCATGACAGCCCGATCGAAGTCAGGCCCATGCCGAAGCCAAGCACCATCATCCAGCTGGCAAACTGTTCAACGCTGGCACCTGCGGCCATGGCCGCCTGGAAAATGATCACTGCCGAACCGCTGTAACCAATCAGGACGGCTGTGAAGCCAGCCGCTATCGCCGGTGGATGAAAGTATTGTCGTAATGACATGGAACTTGGACTGGACATGGTCGGTATGGTCTCGGCCTGGGCGGCAATGATAATTGGTGAACCTGGCGTGCGTGAAATGCCTAGCGTGCGCGAAATGCGAGCACCACCCCCGCCATGATGATCGACGAGGCGAGCAGGAAAATCAACGATATACTTTCCGCGAGAATTAACCAGGCCAGAACCACTCCGGATAGCGGTTGCAGGAACTGGAACAGTCCGACTCGAGCAATGCCACCGGTGCCGAGCGCCCAGTACCACAGGATGTAGGCTATCACGGTGACACCAATAGCCTGATAGAGCAGTCCCGACCAGGCGTAACTACCGGCGCTTAACAACGCGTCGAGATCGACAACCAATATCAGTGCGGGCATGAGCAGCACAGCAAACAGGCCGACGCCCCAGAAAGTGGTGCCGCGGGCCGAGTAACCGCTGCGCTGCAGGCGCGCACCGGAAACGTAACCAAGCGAAGCAAACACGGTCGAACTCCACACCAGCAGGTCGCCTTCAATGCTGGCGCGGCCGTCAACGGCCGCGGGGTCGTAGAGCAGGAGTATTTCTCCGCCGAAAGCGATGGCGCATCCCAGCCACCAGATTGCCTTTGGCGCTTGCCGATCCCAGAAATGTGCAATCGCACCGGTCAACACCGGCAATATGGCGAGGATCATGGTCGCGTGATGGGCGGTGGTCAGGTTGACACCGAGGGTGAACAACAACGGGAAAGTAATAAAACCGCAGAAACCGGAAATCAGCAGTAAATATCTTTGTGATGTCGAAGCCGGCAGTGGGATGCGCAGTACGAATGCCAGAGGCAGTGCCACAGCGCCCCCGATGATGGTGCGCATGATGGAAACGTCGAGGGCGTTGATGGCAGATACTGCGACCTTGGTTGCGATCGCCGAGCCGCCGAAAATGATCACACCGGCGAGAGCCGAGACAAATACCAGTGGACTCATTGCACAGCGGCTGTTGTGGAATGAATGATCGAGTGCTGTGGGTTTATTGTTGTTTACTCGGGACTGAAGAACCTGAATCCATCATTTCGTCGCGCTGCTGGCGTACTTCGGGAGTACGGTGGGCGCGAGCCATAAAGCGTTTCCAGCGACGATTTATCTTGTGACGTACCAGCCATGGAAAACGATCTAGCCAGTCGATGGCAACAACATCGCCAAGGCCATCGATGGCGACTAGCTGAGCCGTGCCCGTCGAGGACTTCTGGAACAGTATATTGCCGATAGTCATGTCGTGATTGAATATGATCAGGTTGTCCAGAAAGGATTGCTTCAGCTCGTCGAGAAACGGGTCAAACTCTTCGATAGGGACACCCTGTGCGAGGTACCAGTTTAGTGGTCGCGAGATTTCACCATCATAATTGCGAATCAGGTCGACCACGATACCCCGGCCCAGGTTGGTGTCGCACAGGCCGTGAAAATCGGGCACGTGGGGGATACCCTTTATGCCGCGCTTTTTCAGCTTGCGATAGAACTTGAGGTCGCGTTCGGTCTGATCGCTCACCTCGCCCATCGGCATTTTGATCGCCAGTCGCGGGTCTTCAGGGTGCACGTAACAGGCACGTTCACGACCTGTGCCGATCGGTTCCGAGATAATTTTCAGCATTTACAGTAACCGGCTCAGGCGAGAGTGGTGTTCAGCTCAGTGAGTAACCCGGCAAGAATAGCACGAAGTTTATGCGCGCTGGTAAGGTCGTATTCCCAGGGCGCTTGTTCCTGCATGTAGTTGCATTGCGCCAGCTCCATTTGAATCGCGTGATAGCCTTGTTGCGGTTGTCCATAGTGACGCGTGGTCCAACCTCCCTTGAAGCGCCCGTTGAGTACGGATCGATAGCCCACGGCGGCCTTGCAATGATGTTCGACAGCCTGTTCAATGACCGCGTCGCAGGTGTTACCGTTATTAGTTCCAATGTTGAAGTCGGGCAACTGGCCGTCAAACAGGTAAGGCACAACCGAACGTATCGAGTGGCAGTCATAAAGAATCACGTAGCCGTGTTTTTGCCGAACCCTGTCGAGTTGTTCGTGCAATGCATCGTGGTAGGGTTGATGGTAGTCCCGCTGGCGCTGCCCGATTTCATCGGCGGATGGCGTTTGGCCATCGAGATAAATCGGCGCGCCGTCGAAGGTCGTCGTCGGGCACAGACTGGTGGTGTTCTGTCCCGGGTACAGTGATTCATCGGCCGGGTCACGATTGGCGTCGATGACATAGCGATGTACCGGTGTGCTGACGATACTGGCATCCGGCAGCAGATCGGCATACAGGCGGCTGATATGCCAGTCAGTATCGGCACGTGCCTGCCCCTCGGAGTTGAGCCGTTTGAGTATGGAATGCGGAATTTCGGTGCCGCCATGCGGTTGTGCGAGCACTACCGGACCATTACCTGATGTTACCTTTGGATTCATGGTTTGAGTCTCATGGTTCGAGATTGGGCAACAGCTCGCTGTCGTCGAGTGCCGCAATGATCTGGCGCTCGAATACCATTTTTTTGATTGCTGCGATGTCATCGGCCAGGTAGCGGTCTTCCTCGAGCGGCGCAACATCTGCGCGTAGCCTTGCCATCACGCGGCGCAACAGCGAACTGGTTTCAATGGGTGCGCGAAACTCGATGCCCTGGGTGCTGATCAGTAATTCGATGGCGATGATATTGGCCAGGTTGTGGTTCATTTCGGTGATACGCCGGGCGCCGTGGCAGGCCATCGATACGTGGTCCTCCTGGTTGGCGCTGGTCGGAGTCGAATCGATCGAACAGGGGGTCGCGCGTTGCTTGTTCTCAGCCATCAATGCGGCTGCAGTCACCTCGGCGATCATGAAGCCGGAATTGAGCCCTGGATTCGGCGTCAGGAACGCCGGCAGGCCGAAATTTTGCGCTGGATCGACAGTAATTGCGATGCGGCGTTCGGTGATCGAACCAATCTCGGCAATGGCGAGCGCGCACTGGTCTGCGGCAAACGCGACGGGCTCGGCGTGGAAATTGCCACCCGACAGGATAGAGCCGTCTTCGATGACCACGATCGGGTTGTCGGTGACGGCATTGGCTTCAATCTCGAGTGTCTGTCCCACCTGGCGGAACTGGTCGAGACAGGCTCCCATAACCTGGGGCTGGCATCGAATGCTGTAAGGATCCTGCACGCGTTCGTCGTCGTCTCGATGCGATTCTCGAATCGCCGAATCCTGTAACAGCTCGCGCAACGTGTTGGCAGCATCGATCTGGCCGCGTAAACCCCGCAGGCTATGGATTTCGGGGCGAAAAGGGGCGGTCGAATTCATCAGAGCGTCGGTGCTCAGTGCGCCCGAAATCAACGCGGTTTGAGCCAGGCTCCAGCCGTCAAACAATCCAGCCAGCGCCAGTGCCGTCGAAACCTGAGTGCCGTTGATCATTCCAAGCCCTTCCTTGGGACCGAGCACCAGCGCTTCGAGTCCACAGGCCTGCAGAGCCTCGGCGGCGGTCATTCTGGTGCCCTTTAAATGCACCTGACCTTCACCGATCATCGCCGCAGTAACATGCGCGCGCGGCGCCAGATCGCCCGAGGCGCCGACCGAACCCTGTCCGGGTACGACGGGTATCAGGTCGTAGTGCAGGAATGCCTGCAATTGTTCGATCACGCGCCAGCGCACGCCCGAAGCGCCGCGCCCCAGTGACAGCATCTTGAGGACGAGGATGAGGCGCACCACGGGTCGAGCAAGTGGCTCACCGACACCGCAGCAATGTGACAGGATCAGGTTGCGCTGTAATTGTGATGTGTGTTCAGAAGGGATACGTGTGCTGGCAAGCTTGCCGAAACCAGTGTTTATGCCATAAACAGCGATATCACCACTGGCCGCGGCGGCGACCACGGCCGCCGCTGCGTCGACACGTGTTTTGCAGGCAGGATCGATTTTCACCGCCATATCTTCGCGGAACACCCGCCGCAGTTCGGCTAACGACGCCTTGCCCGGAATCAGCGTTATTTCTTCAGTCAAGTTGGTATCCTCTTTGGACTCTTTCAAGGTGATATCACCTTGAAAGAGCACTAGTTGGCCAGTTGATCGAGTGTCGCGCGGTAATTGCGCGCGATCTCGTCCTCGTTGGCATGATGACCGTTATCGATGACTTTGTTGCCACCGACGTAAACATCACGCACCAGATTTTCGTTTCCGGAAAAGATCCAGCTATCCAGCAGGTCGTCCTGAGCGCGTCCATAAAGGCGCGGATGGTTATCGTCGAGCACGACAAAATCAGCGCGCTGGCCGGCTTCGATACGGCCAATATTTCGGCCGCAGGCGCGCGCGCCTCCAGCAAGCGCACCGTCGAGAAGGTTGCGCCCGGTGTTGGTCATAGTCGGCGATACCAGCACGTTGCGACGCCGGGTCTGCAGCCGCATTCCGTACTCGAGCCAACGCAGTTCTTCGACCGGATCGATCGAGATATGGCTATCGGATCCAATAGCCCAGGCGCCCTGGCGCGCAAAAAATTCAGTGGCATTGAAAAAGCCATCACCGAGATTGGCCTCGGTCGTCGGGCATAGCCCGGCGACACAGCCGCTGTCGGCCATCGTTGAGGTTTCGGCGTTGGTCATGTGTGTGGCGTGAATCAGGCACCATTTCTGGTCAACGTCAAAATGGTCGTAGAGCCATTCCACCGGGCGTTGACCGCACCAGGCAATACAATCGTCGACTTCCCTGGTCTGCTCGGCGATGTGCAGGTGAATCGCGGCGAGATCATCGAGTGAACCGATGACTTCGCTAAGTAATTGACGATCAATGGCGCGCAGCGAATGGGGTGCGATACCGACCGAGCAATTACCGTCACCGGCGCAGGCGGTCTGCAGTCTATGCACGATATCGGTAAAGCCGTCGGCGTCATTCAGAAATCGTTTCTGGCCATCCAGCGGGTCAGCACTACCGAAGCCTCCATAGCGGTAGAGCACCGGCAAGGCGGTAAAGCCGATGCCTACCTGGCGCGCTGCCTGCAGGCACTGCAGGCTCATCTCTGCCGGGTTTTCATAGGGCTTGCCGTCGAGGCCGTGATGCAGATACTGGAATTCACCGACGCAGCCATAGCCGGCCTTCAACATTTCAAGGTAAAGCTGCGCGGCGATGTGAGTCAGGTGCTCGGGCTGAATGCGTTCGAGGTAGTGATACATCACCTTGCGCCAGGTCCAGAAGCTATCGGCGCTGTCACCGGCGCGTTCACCGAGGCCCGCCATTGCGCGTTGATGAGCATGCGAATGAACGTTTGGCATGGCGGCGATGAGCAGTTCGACGCGGTCGCCGGCGGTGTAGGGGGTTGCCGTTGAAATGTTGCTGATATCACCATTGGCGTCGATATCAATTTCAACCGAACTGGCCCAGCCGTCGTGTAGCAGGGCTGACGCCGCCCAGATCCTGGATGTCATGTTTGAACCCGTGTTGCAATTGTTTTGCGGGCAGCGTATCATACTTGTCTATACAAGTATAGCGCGACCAAAGTTTAATGTCCCAGACCTTATTGACGAATGCAACACTGGCCTGTATCGATGGCACGGCCGGCTATGGTCTGCGCGAAAACGCCGCACTACTGGTCGACGCTGGACGCATTGCCTGGATCGGGTCGACGCGTGATTGCCCTGTTTCAACTTCGAGCTCAACTGCGAGTTCAAGCGCGACAACTGCGGCTGGTGATGTCGAGGTGTATGACTGTGGTGGTAAGCTGGTGACACCCGGTTTAATCGATTGCCACACCCACCTGGTGTATGGCGGTGATCGTGCCGACGAGTTTGAAATGCGCCTTGAAGGGGCAAGCTATGCCGAGATTGCCGAAGGTGGTGGCGGCATTGTTTCGACCGTCAATGCAACGCGTGCGGCGAGTGTCGAGCAGTTGTTCGAGCAGGCCCGGCCCCGTGTGCTGCAGTTGATGAGCGAAGGTTTGACCACGGTCGAAATCAAGTCAGGGTACGGGCTCGATAGTGAGCATGAAATGAAGATGCTGCGGGTTGCGGCGATGATTGAAAGCGAGCTTGATTTGCGTGTGGTTAAAACCTTTCTCGGTGCACACGCGCTGCCGTCAGAGTACGCAGGCCGAAGTGACGCTTATATTGACCAGGTCTGTAATGAAATGTTACCCGCGGCTCATGCTGCCGGGCTGGTGGACGCGGTTGATGTGTTTATTGAATCGATTGCCTTCAGTGTCGAGCAGGGTGAGCGAGTTTTTGCAGTGGCGCAGGAATTGGGTTTGCCGGTCAAGGCGCATGTCGAGCAACTCAGTGACCTCGGTGGCGCCGTGATGGCGGCGCAGCACGGCGCATTATCGGTCGATCATATCGAGTATTTGCAGGCAAAGGACGTCGCGCACCTGGCGACCCATAATTGTGTTGCCGTTTTGCTGCCGGGCGCGTTCTATGTGCTGCGCGAGCAGCAGTTACCACCGCTGGCCGCGTTGCGTGATCACAATGTGGCTATTGCATTGGCCAGCGATTCCAATCCCGGCAGTTCACCGCTGCACTCGTTGTTATTGACGATGAACATGGCCTGTACCCTGTTTCGCATGACCCCTGCCGAAGCATTGCGCGGAATCACCTTGAATGGCGCACGTGCGCTTGGTCTCGAACATAAAATTGGTTCGCTTGAACCCGGCAAGCTGGCCGACCTGGTGGTCTGGGACGTGGACCGGCCGGCCATGCTCAGCTATCGCATTGGCATGAACCCCTGTGTTGCGGTAATGCAGGCCGGCAACTGGCGTCAACCAGTACAGGAAGTGTCGACATGAGTGCGATTCTCGATAGCTTCGACGATATCAGCAAGGGTGCAGCCGAGCCGATTTACCAGCAGATCAAGAAAACCATTCAGCTACGCATTGCCAGTGGTGAATGGCCGGCAGGGCAGAAGCTGCCCTCTGAAAACGAGTTGGTTGGCGCGCTTGAAGTGAGTCGCATGACCA
>Ga0102815_10002354_pt1 | contig 11479 bp, 6 predicted proteins | sample ColrivemetaGS759_FD_79113 | JGI IMG/M metagenome (GOLD analysis project Ga0102815, IMG submission 79113) | Estuarine microbial communities from the Columbia River estuary - Ebb tide ETM metaG S.759 | ecosystem: Environmental > Aquatic > Marine > Intertidal zone > Estuary | place: USA: Columbia...
TATTGATACTATTGTTTTCGGTATAGCCCCCCCACAAGATATTAGCAATACGAGCCATCCACAATTTTGAAGAAGGTACTGGTATAATATTTCTTAGCCAAGGTGCACTAATAATAACACCTGTAACCCTAGGATTATGCGTTAGTGCGTGATTAATAGTAATATTACCACCCATACTATGCCCATAAACAAACTTTGGGTCGCCTGGAAAGCGTTTACTAGCTTCTTCTACCAATTTATCGACTTGGTTTAGCAGCACCTCAAAAGAATCGGCATGCCCCCTTGCACCTTCCGACTGCCCATGTCCTCGTAAATCACAAGCCATTAAAGCAAAACCATTTTTAACAAAGAACCTTGCCATATGTTCATATCGACCACTATGTTCACCCAAACCATGTATTAAACAAATAACACCTCTCACCTTAACCCCTATTTCGGGCTGCCACGTTCGGGCAAACACTAATTTCCCATCACTACCGTACCAATTAAATTGCGTATGTTTCATTACCTACTTTTTAGAATTTATGTTTCAATTCTTCTAATTTTAACAAAATAACACTTAAATTCGTGCTGTTTCATTACTTACTCAACAAAATAAGTGTTTTAATTAAAAATAAAAAATGAATTTATCATTAACCCATAAAAATGCTTTGATTTGCGGTAGCAGTCAAGGTATCGGAAAAGCGGCAGCCATAGCTATAGCAGCATTAGGTGCCAATGTAACTTTATTAGCACGTAACGCCAGCAGTTTAGAAAATGTTTTAGGTGAGCTTGATCATTCTAAGGGGCAACAACACAACTACCTAGTAGCCGACTTTAGCAACCCCACATCCGTACAACAAATTGTAAAGAACTATATGGAACAGCACAACCATGCTTTTCATATTTTGATTAACAATACGGGTGGTCCTAAGGGCGGTCCTATTATTGAGGCAAGTGCTAGTGCTTTCACCCAAGCCTACCACAATCATTTGATATGCAACCATTTACTAGCACAAACAGTATTACCTGGTATGCAAGCAGCTGCTTATGGGCGTATTATTAATATTATTTCTACTTCGGTAAAAGCCCCCATTGATGGTTTAGGCGTATCTAATACCACTCGTTGGGCAGTAGCTGGTTGGGCAAAAACTTGGGCAAATGAAGTTGGTCGTTTTGGCATAACCGTTAACAATGTACTTCCTGGATTTACGGCAACCCAGCGTTTATATAATATCATAGAAAACAAGGCTGCTAAAAGCGGTAATACCCTAAGTACTGTTGAGCAAAACATGAAAAACAGTGTACCTATGCAACGTTTTGGGCAGCCCGAAGAAATTGCGGCCGCCATTGCCTTTTTAGCTTCGCCATCGGCAGCCTATATTAATGGCATTAATTTACCTGTAGATGGTGGTAGAACACGTAGTTTATAATTAACTTCGCGTTGTACTTTTTGTGGCACCCCATAATATCTAGCATATTTCATAACGACATTGCTAGCTTTACCTTACAAAATCACATAAACTCATGGCATTATTTGGTAAAAAGAACAAAGATCAATACAAAAACTACATTAACGGCAACCTACAAGCCCCCATATCTGAGCAATATATTCCGAACTACAACCCCGCTATTGGCGAGGTATACGCTCAAATCCCTGATTCTGACGAGCGCGATGTAGATGCCGCTGTGCTAGCAGCCAAAGCAGCTTTTCCGGCTTGGTCAAACACATCAGCCGATATGCGTTCGCGGGTATTAATGCGCATTGCCGACATGATAGAGCAGAACATTGATCTTTTGGCCGCCGCCGAATCGGAAGACAATGGTAAACCCTTAAAACTGGCCACTAAAGTAGATATACCTCGGGCATCGGCCAATTTTCGTTTTTTTGCTACAGCTATACTGCACGCCTCTTCTGAATCGCACTATATGCCTAAAAACGCCCTAAACTACACCCTACGCCGTCCTATTGGCGTTGTAGGCTGCATTTCGCCTTGGAACCTTCCTTTATACCTTTTTACTTGGAAAATAGCCCCTGCATTAGCAACAGGCAACTGTGTTATAGCCAAACCTTCGGAGATAACCCCTCGCACTGCCTTTATGTTATCGGAAATATGTATAGCAGCAGGTTTACCCGATGGCGTCCTAAACATAATACACGGTTTAGGTCCTAAGGTAGGGCGTGCTATGGTACTACACCCCGATGTAAAAGCCATTTCATTTACAGGAGGTACTGCAACGGGTAAAGAAATAGCCAAAACGGCCGCTCCGATGTTCAAAAAGTTATCATTAGAATTAGGAGGTAAAAACCCCAACATCATTTTTGCCGACTGCGATTTTAACGAGATGCTTACTACAACGGTAAAATCATCGTTTAGCAATCAGGGTCAAATTTGCCTGTGTGGTTCTCGTATTTTTGTAGAACGCCCCATTTACGAGCGTTTTAAAAACGAATTTATAGCCAAGACTTTTTTACTAAAAGTAGGCGACCCCAACGACGACCACGTACATGTAGGTGCAGTAGCCTCAGAAAGTCATTTAAAAAAGATACTAAGCTACATAGACCTAGCACAGCAAGAAGGTGGAAAAATACTAGTTGGTGGCAAGCAAGTACAACCCAAGGGTCGGTGTGCTACTGGTTGGTTTATAGAACCAACCATAATTGAAGGCTTAAAATACGACTGTAGAACTAACCAAGAAGAAATTTTTGGGCCCGTAGTAACCATTACCCCCTTTGATACTGAAGAAGAAGTATTACAATACGCCAACAGCACCATTTACGGTTTATCGGCTACCGTTTGGACAAAAGATTTAGACCGGGCACATAGGGTATCGGAACAACTAGATTCGGGTATTGTTTGGGTGAACTGTTGGTTACTTCGTGATTTGCGCACCCCTTTTGGTGGCACTAAAAGTTCGGGTGTAGGCAGAGAAGGTGGTTGGGAAGCTCTTCGTTTCTTTACTGAAGCCAAAAATGTTTGTATCAAATTAACTTAAAAAAGCAATACAACATTTTTTTATTATAGGGTGGCTATTTATGCATTACACCCATAAATAGCCCCTATTATTTTTTGTAGGAATACCATACTCTTTATTCTATTATCATGGCTTTTTCGATAACTGTAACAAAATCTGTTTTATAGCCATACGGATTATAAGACTGCGCATTATTGACCCAATCTATTACGCCATCATACGAGCACGTACCCATATAAGCAGAATTTCGCAGCAACATGCCAAACCCTGCCACACTAGCTGCAAAGCGAAAATCTTCTGATGCCTCGTTCCACAATTTATCTTCATCAAAGGCATCGAGGCTAAGCAGCACACTATTATCGCTATCGGGTAATTTATAACGAAAATCGATGGTAAACGGATAAGAATCTTTGGTACTTACACTTTGAGGTATAATTTCGTATATAGCCGTAATAGTTTGCCCTGCTCCTATTTCGCCAGCATCTTCAGTATCATCTACAAAATCGTCACTATTTAGCAAGCGATTAACATAACCAATAAGTCGATATTGATCTACAAGCGTACTATCAAAAGTCATTTGCACCTTTACATCTTTAGCGACGGTATATAATTTGCCAAAATCCTGCACAAACACTTTTTCAGCTTCTTCTATTCTATCAATATATTCGTAGGTACCATTGCCATTATCAGCTACTTGTTCCATCATGGCATCGTTATAATTACCTGTACCCACACCAACAGCCGTTAAAAAGATACCTTGATCTCGTTTTGTTTTGATTAATTCTACCAATTCTTCGGGTGTAGACAAGCCTAGGTTAAAGTCTCCATCCGTTGCCAATATAATTCTATTATTTCCACCTTCCACAAAATTTTCGGCAGCAATATCGTACGCCATTACAATACCCGCACCACCAGCCGTACCACCACCAGAATCTAGCATATCGATTGCATTTTTTATGAGTTCTTTTTCACTAGCTGCAGTAGCATCAAGTACTACGCTCACATTGCCCGAATACGTTACGACAGCCACCCTGTCTTGCGGTCTTAGTACATCGACCAACAACTTAAAAGATTCTTTTAAGAGGGGTAATTTATCGTCATTACTCATAGATCCCGAAACATCGACAAGTAACACCATATTAGCAGCAGGTAAATCCTCAAAAGCAACATCTTTGCCCTTCAATCTAATTTGCATCAACTTATGTCCTTGGCTCCAAGGGCAATTAGCAATTTCTGCTGTTACGCTAATAGGATCATTACCTGTTGGATTAGGATAATCGTAGCTAAAGTAATTAATCATTTCTTCTACCCTAACAGCGCCATTAGGTGGCAGCCATCCATCATTAATAAAGCGCCTCACATTGCTATAAGAAGCCCCATCCGCATCAATAGAGAAGGTTGATACAGGAAAAGCTGTTGTACTTAAGAAAGGATTTTCGCCATAATCGTTATATTGTTCTCCGTCATAAAAGCCATCATCATAAGGAGCAGCATCAAAATCTTCGGTCCTTTCGTAACTACAAGCAGTAAACAGCAACAACACTACAAGGATCCATTCAGCTTTCATAAACATTTTATTTGGGTTTCCTTCTTATTAACGTTTAACCCTTATATCTAGTTGCTTATGTTTATCATTCTATTTTACTTCAGCTATAAACTTTCTAGGTTAGGCTGCCAATTTACGGCACTTAATACCGAATTTTGGTAAGCTATTTTAGCCCACACCTCTTTAGTTGTATTTTCTTTTGTAACCACTTTCACCAAGCGATAAACACATATTGTATTAGGTAATTCATCGGTTATCTTTTCGAATACATCAGGTTTATTTTGCACACTTGAATCAGTATATTTTAACCCATAATAGTGTAACTGATTAATAAGTACTGCTTCTTCTTCGCCAATATCTTCGTAGTGACTCACATACTTACGATACACGATATATACGATAGTAAGTAAAATAGCGGCCATTAGCCAGAAGAAAGGATCAGAAAATATTTCGGCATATTTACGCAACATACGAGATAAGTTTTATTTTGGTCACAAGCTACAAATGAATAAGGAATTAACAAAAAAAGGGCACAATAGATTAGCCAAAAGTTTATTTTTTGACGGGTGATACCTTTTATTTTGTAATTTTCTTTCTAAACCAACCCTTTTTCATTTTAAAAATCCATTTTTTACTAGTACTCAATCCAGTCACACCTATTACTGTAGCACAATTTTCACACATCAAATTAGGTACATCCCCTATTACCTTATACATTTGGGTTAGTTCATTCCATTTTTTAGGTAGTTGAATTTGTTTGAGGTACAACCGTACAATTCCTTTACCATCGCCATATTTATGATAGGTGAGTACATACATTTTGCACTGTGCACAACTAATTTCGATTACTTTAAATTTTTTAGCCATATAAAAAATAAAAAAAAGCCTACAAACTTGATAAACAAGTTTGTAGGCTTCTACATTTAAACGAATAAAATCGTTTTAGTAGGTAACAGTTGAAAAGCATGATGCTTTTCAACCATTACAATTTAAGCTTACTTTTTAACAAACTTAGTAGTTTGAACACTAACACCATCATTAAGTGTTAAGAAGTAAGAACCAGCAGGAAGGTTATTTACATTAATTTGCGCTTCATTAACACCATTAACAGCATCAATAGTAGCTGTTTGAGCTAATTTACCAGCGATGTTGTAAACCTCAAGTTTAACAGGAACATCAGTGATAGAAGTGAAAGTAACATAAACATTATTTACTGCAGGAACAGGACGGATATTAACAATACCCAATTCAACGTTACCACGAACAAGTGTTACAATACCATAACCAGTAACTGTACCGTCAAAATCGGTAGCAGTAAGTTTATAGTAGCTTACGCCCGCAGGAGCATTAGCATGTAAGAACTCGTAGCTATTAGTAACAGCAGTAGTACCATTACCTTGAACATCGTATACACGGTTAAAGTTAATACCATCTACAGAGTGCTCTAAAGTAAAGTAATCGTTGTTAATCTCAGAAGCAGTAATCCAAGTTAGGAAGTTACCACCTTGTAACACTTCACCATCAAAGCTAACAAGCTCAACAGCAACAGTTTTACAAGCCTCGATATTAGACTGATCGATAACAACTACATTACCACTAGCATCAACAATAGTTACAGAATAGCCTTGACCATCAGTAATATTTTCGATTTCGTAGTAACCAGGTGCATTTAATGTTTCGTTAATAGTTAAGCCAGCAGCCCAACCAGTAATGGTATAAGGAGCAGAACCGCCATCAACAGCAACGATTACATTATAAGTATCTTCGTTATTGTTATCACAAACTCGGTTATCAACAGCTTGTAAGCTACCAGTAACACCATTTACAGAAATTGTAACACTAGCAGTAGTAGTAGCACCTACACCATTAGTAATTTCGTAAACAATAACCTCAGTACCAGCGAAACCATCGTTTGGTACATAAGTAAAGTTACCTTCAGCATCCCAAGTAATTTGACCGTTAGTAGGCTCACTTACGATACCACTTACAGCTAAATCAAAACCAGTATCATTATCTAATACGTTGAAGTTAATAGACTCACCAGCCAATGTTAATTGAGCATCGTCAGAACCATATAAACCACAAGCATCTAAAGGAATAGTAATATTTTGTGAAGCTTGACATAAAGAGCCATCACTTACAACACTTACTGCAACAACAGAACCAGGTGTAAATGGTGCACCACCATTAGCAATCATACCAGTTACTGCACCACCATCAAAGGTTGTGAAATCATTGGCATTCATTGGAGCAGGAACCATACCATAGCTACCAGCACCGTAGTACTGAGGAGCACCACCAGAAACAGTAGCTTGAATTACGTAACCACCTAATGTTGCATCACAAACAGCCTCTAAAGAAAGCGTAATAATATTCACGATTTCAACATCAACAGGACCAGCAACGTCTAAACCTTCAGTACTACCAGCTAAAGCGATTAACTCATCACGGCTACCAGGTAAAGTAATATCAGCAGTACAGTAGTTAGCTGCCCATGCTTGGAAAGCACCACTTGGTGTACCAGTAAACACACCACTAGCAGAAGTACTAACAATATTACCAGCAGCATTAGTTAAGATATACAATTGAGCAAGACCATCGCCCATTGCATAACCAGCACCAATTACAGTAGCACCAGGATCGCTACAGAACAAGCCTGTATCGCCAGGATTTAATGTACCAGCATTAGCCACACATGCAGGAGCATCTAAAGGACAATCGATAGGACCGCCAGTTACAGAAACAGGGTTACAAGCACCATTAGCATTGAAAGAGAACGCATAAGTAGTACCGTCAGCTAATGCATTAGAAGTAAATACATTACCAGCGATAGAACCAGCACTTGCAGGCTCAACAGTATAACCAGAAAGGTCACCAGGTAAGGTAATTGTAACAATGCCAGCACCGCCACCATCAACACAAGCAACACTTACATTAGCACCAGGAATAACAAAGTTAGTACTTACAGCCACAGTAACAGTGCCAGAAGAACCACAAGCTCCACCAGTATCGTAGCTTAATACATAAGTACCAGCACTAGCAGGATCGAAAGTAGAACCTGTAACACCGTCGCCACTCCAAGTAGCACCAGCAGGTAAAGTAACCGCACCATCAACACCGATACAGAAAGTAGTAGCAATACCACTTACATCAACAGTAGAAGTAGCAGAAACATTAACTGTTAATTCGTTAACATCAGCACAAGCACCCATACCAACAGTATAAGTTACTGTGTGTGTACCAGCACCCGCAAGCGTAGCATCGAAGCTAGAACCGATAACACCGGCACCAGAGAAGAAACCACTAGCAGCACCATCAACGTAATCTAACAAGTTCATTGGTGCATCACCAACACATGCGTCTAAAGAACCAACAGTAAAGTCAGCATCAGCAGCACCTAAGAATGTCATTTCTTGATCACGGATATTATCATTATCATCATCTAAGCAAGCTAAGTCATCAGTAACATCATCAGCTTCGATAGTGCTATAATTGATAACATTATAAGTTACTTCGATATCAGAAATACCATCAGGAATTTCTGCAGGATCCATTTGCCAGAATGGGTTATCCCAATCTTCTTGGTTTAAGGTAATAGGACCTTCATTAGCATTAGGACCGAATACGCCAGCATTACTAGGAGTATCTAAGCTAGTATGGAAGTTACCCGTAGGTAAACATTGCTTGTACTGGATAGAGATAGTCATAGTTACGGTATACTCAGTAGGCTCACGTACAATCACTTTACAAGTATCAACACCAAGCGCACCACCACCGAAGCAGCTAGGGTTAGGTAATTGATCAGCACTACTAGGCGATTGGAAGTCATTATTTTCGAAAATATAAGCCGTTAAGTTACTTACATTATAGTTAGTCATAGCTTCAGAAGTACACTCACCAATATAACAATCGTTATTAGGTGTATTTTCTCCATTACCATCACCAAATGTTTCGTTATAGTAACCGTTGTTTCCAACATCTTGGTCACCACCATTATTATCATCAGCAGATAAACCTAAGTCGATATACTCACCTGGGATACAAGCGTTATCACTAACATTTGTACAATCAGCATCGTAATCAGTTTCATCGTGTGCATCCCAATCGCTGCCACAGTTATCAGCATCAATTGTGAAAGTATACACTTGGAAATCACCACTATCACCTGTACCAATTTGAACTGTTACTGTATGACCAGTAATAATTGCATTATTAGGTAAGATACCAACTGGGTTAATAGCTGGGTTAGTAGGGTCTAATAAGTTTAATGCGAATGCATCAGCAGGTTCAGGTAAAGCATGGTTAGTATTTAACTGACAGTTATAGAAACCGAAAGTATTACTATATGGCTCATCAGCGATAACCGTTTCAAAGTTACAGCTAGGAACACTTACAGCACCACCAGCATAAACTAAAGCCCAAACAGCGTTATCTTCGTCGCAAGCATCACAGCCAGAAAGACCTAAAGCATCACAACTCATTAACTGAATAGAACGTAAATCACCTAAGATACTATTTTGTGTTGTATCGATACAGCTAGAAGTTAATTGAGAGAAAGGACCAGCTAAAGAGAAATCAGCTGCATTTTCTACACATAATTTACCACCCCAGCTTTGGAACTCAAGAACCTCACCAGTACAATCATTCCAGAAACCGATACCACCAATTGTGTCAGGTAAGCCTTGGATAGGGAACCAACGAGCACCAACACCAGCTTTATTACAAGCTTGGTCACGCTCCCATGGGAAGTTCATAGCATCAACAGCAGTATCAATACCTTCGTCATACTGATCGTTACCATTTACATCTTCGAATAAACCGCTAGCAGCAGGCTCATTACCAAGACCATAAATTTGGTTAGGTGTAGTACCTACCGGAGGAGGTGTAAGACCAGCGTAGTAAGGATAACCATTCCACTCAGGGTTAGTTGTCCAGTTTTGGTAAGCAAAAGTAGGCACATACATTAACGAGCCTTCAGCTTGGTTGCTACCAGTATCTTCGTCAATCATACCATAAAGGTCGATATAAACACCGTTAAGACCATCAGTTTCTACTAATTGACCTTCAGCATTAATATAAGCAACATCATGCATTAAAGCATTAGTACAGCTTGTAGAATCAGCATCATCATGGTTACTATAAACGATTAATTTGTAGCAAGATAAGTCTGTTCCTACAGGAGCAGAAATCTCGATACCAGTACATAACCAGCTAGTTTCGTAGCTATCATCTGTATCGTTAAATGGTGTACCATTATCTTCTAAGTAGTTATAAGCAATACAGTGACCATCAGCAGCTTCGCCTTCATAATCATAGTATTTGTAGTGAATCTCAGATAAGAATGGTGGTTTAACATTCTCTTCGAAAGTTTCAGTATAGCTAGCTTGGTAAGAACCTTCACGATCATAACCTTGGATGTAATGTACATCATCAGAGATAAGGTCAGTTAAACTGAACGCATCTTCGTTAGCACAGATAGCATCTTTAGGTGCATGCCAATCTTCTTCTAAGTCCATTAATACTGTTAAGTAGAAAGTAGCAGGAGCAGAGAATCCACATTGGTTGAAAGTTTGGTAAGCGAAAGGAATTGAGTAAGTTGGGTTAGAACAGTTGAAGTAAACAACTTCATCGTCTTGACCAGCTTCGTTATCAACACCAGCTTCTTCTAAACCAGGAGTATACGCATTTAAGTGGTAATCACCACCAAATTCAGCATCACCTACATTTTGGTTAACAGCAAATAAAGACCAGCAGAAGCGATCTAAGTCAGCAATATCACCATCAGGAGCGATATAATCGAAGTAGAACTCATCAGCACCAGCTTCAGTCATACCCCAGTTGATAACACCAGCGTTACCAGTAGTTGGGCTACTTTGACCAACAGCGTCAGCATCAAAAGTATCGTAAGGAGGCGTATCATCGTAATCTAACGGTTCGTCAGTTACGTTAGGTATTTGCCAGCAAGCATTAGTAAATTGTAATGAACGAGCAGCACCATCTTGATCAATAACGTTAATATCAACACTAATCATGCTAGCAGCAGGGCCATCACAACTAGAGAAAATACCGTGGTTAGTATGATCAGCATCAGAACCATAACCGATAAATTGTAATACATCATCATTATTACGGTAATCTAATTGATCTAATTCAAGATCAGCTAATTCAACATCCATACGCTCAGCAGCTTGTGCAATATTTACTAAAGCAATACCTGCAGGACCTTCTTTAATATCGAAAGATGGATCGAAAGCGATAGCACCGTAGCTAACACCATTAGAAGCCATCATAGTTTGACCACTAGCGATAAGGTCAACTTGACCATCAAAAGCAGTATAATCGTTATTGTTAGATTCAGGGTTATCTTGTGTAGTACCTACAATACCGCTTAAATCAACGATACCATAAACACGACCACTAGTTTTACCAACTTCAACACCACCATCGATAGAAGTATTACCTAAGCTGTTATCATCTTCAGCAGTAGTACGTTCGTAGAAGTATAAAGCATAGTTAGAAAGATCTGTACCTTCTGGTGCAGTAATTTCAACAAACTCTTGGTTATTAGGACCATCGTATTCTAACTCAGAGATAAATGGACGGATAGCACCTAAAGTGAACACACCACCATTAGCATTATCAGGACCGATGTTACCATCGCCGATATACTCAGTTAAATTGATAGAGAAATCATCTTCTGATTGACAAACGAAACCATATTCTTCGGTAGCTGCAACAGCAGAAGCATTAATTTCAACGATTTCGCCATCACTAGAACCACAAGAACCTTCACCTACTGTATAAGTAATCGTTACTAAACCTGTATCATCAGGAGCAGTATACATGTTACCATCGATAGTACCTTCACTAACTGTGAATGAACCACCTGTGCTACCAATTACATAAGCAGATAAGTCATAAGTATCACCTGGGCAAAATGCGCTAGGTAAGTCTAAATCAGCATTAGTACTTGTTACA
>Ga0102815_10002357_pt1 | contig 11474 bp, 10 predicted proteins | sample ColrivemetaGS759_FD_79113 | JGI IMG/M metagenome (GOLD analysis project Ga0102815, IMG submission 79113) | Estuarine microbial communities from the Columbia River estuary - Ebb tide ETM metaG S.759 | ecosystem: Environmental > Aquatic > Marine > Intertidal zone > Estuary | place: USA: Columbia...
GTGTTATCTATTAGTGCATAAAGACCATTTGCTGTGTTAAGATTTCCTTCGGTGTTATTACCAAGCGCTGCAATTCCATTTGCGGTATTTCCCCATCCTATTGTGTTCAAGAGAAGAGCTTGATGTCCATTTGCAATATTCAAGTTTCCTGTAGTATTACTGTAAAGTGCTTGGTAGCCAATTGCGGTATTCCAGAATCCTGCAGTGTTATTATTTAGGGCATCAAATCCAATGCCAACATTTCTATTATCTGAGCCATTATCATTAAGCCCAGCATTTATGCCTATAAATACAGAGGAACCATCAGCATCAGATTTACCGTCAATTAAATCATTTATTTTTTGTGATCCTAAAGAAGAGCTATTTTCCCAAGTTAAAGCACCATTTCCATCGGTTTGTAATATTTGGTCACTTGTTCCATCTGCTGTAGGAAAGGAAAATCCCGCTCCTGAAGGATTGCCTATTTGAAACTCGCTATTGGTTCTTAATATGTTTGTATCGAATTCACCATAAATTAATGCGTTTTCAGAGTCAGCATTAGAGTTTTCAATATAAAGTTTATTGCTGTTAATTTCATTATAACCTGATTGATAACCAATAAAAATGTTGCCACTTCCGTGAGTGTTATTCGCACCTGCTCCAAAACCATATGCTGTGTTATTGTTACCATCGACATTGTTGAAAAGAGTCGAATGTCCATTTGCGGTGTTTTTCAGTCCTGTGATATTTTGACGAAGTGAATTTAGACCATTTGCAGTGTTACCAATACCTGTGGTATTGCTATAAAGTGTTCCATAACCATTTGCAGTGTTACCAGCTCCTGTGGTATTACCCTGAAGTGATTTAAACCCAATTGCGGTATTAAAATTCCCCGTGGTATTACTGTCAAGCGATTGATATCCCATCGCTATATTTCCATAACCATCACTATTCAGAAAAAGTGTCTGGTAACCAATTGCTGTGTTTGAGAATCCAGTTGTGTTACTTTTAAGGGCTTCATAACCAATGCCTACATTTTGATTATCTGTGCCATTGTCATTAAGCCCTGCATCCGTCCCTAAAAATACTGACGAGCCATCTTCGCTACCATCATTGTCAGATTTTCCATCTGTTAGATCGTTTATTTTAGTAGCAGAATTATCCGCTGTTAAAGCATTATTCGCTTTTAAGGCATACAAAGCGTAGGGTGCTGTTTTAAACTGTGTGGTGCCCATATCTGTTAAACCGTCTCCAGTATCTATTTGAACATTTAAAAAATGGTTGTCACTGCCCCAATCAATATTTGCAAAAACGCCGTAAACGAGGTCAGCTTCTCCAATATTCACAATTACAATACCATTGGCATCGGTTGTTGGCCAATGAGTTTCCTCATATACAACAGTCCCTTCAACTCCTTTCAATATGGAAAATTGTATCATTATACTTTGATTAGCAACTACTGTTCCTGTTCCGTCTTTTACCATGGCTTTGTAGTTGATCCCTTGTTGAGAAAAACAAATGCCAATAGATAATAGGGCTAATAAAATAAGTTTTGTTTTCATACTACTTTGTTTAAAACACAAGTAGTTTTATAGACAGTTGTAGGAGATTTGAAGCGAGTATTTTAGAAGTAGTATTGAACAGTTAAATTACAAAAAATATTATTAATGTATCTGCTGCAAGATATTTTCATATGAATAAAATGGAATTCGTTAAAGATGAAAACTATAAAAAAGCACATAAAGAATACTTAGAATTTTTAGATGTTAATTCTGATTTCCCAAGTGGTCAAATGCAGATTGCAATTCATCATCAAGTAAAAAATGAAATTAATCTAGCAATTGAAGCATATAAAAAATCAATATCATTTGATGTATTTTTTAATCAGTCAAAAATGAATTTGGCTTTAATATATTATCAGCAAGGAAATATAGCTGGAGCAGAAGAACTTTATAAGCAAGTAACCGAATTAGAGCCAGATTTTGGCTACTCCTATTATATGCTCGGTTTATTATACAATGAAAAAGGAGACAATGCAAACGCTAAAAAGTATTTAAAAGAAGCTTGTGTTAAAAATCCGCCAAACCCGAATGCATTCTATAATTACAGCTTAATTTTACAAGGTGAACAAAATTTTGAGGCGTCTATTACTGAAATTAATACGGGTTTAAAGCTATTTCCAAATAACGAACGATTGCTTTATATTAAATTGCTAGCATATCTTAATTTAAAAGATAAGGCCAAAGCATTACCAATTAGTCAACTTTTAATACAAATAAATCCAAATAATCAAGACTATATTAATATTTATCAGTCACTTATTAATGAATAAAAAAAGGTGAAACCTTTCGATTTCACCTTCTAAATATAGTATTCAGGGAAGTTTTACTATATAAATAATATTTGTGTACCTTCTTCATTAGCTCTTCCGTAGAAATCACCAATAGTTAAGACTCCATCAAGATCTTCAATTAAATCATCTTCTTTTAGATGGAACATATCTACTGCTAATTTACAGGCCCAAAGCTTACACCCAGAATCAGATAAAATTTCTAAAAACTCACCTACTGGAGGCATATCAAGTTTTTCCATTTCTTTTTTCATCATTTTAGTTGCAAAGGCTTCCATTCCTGGTAAACCACCAAGCATTGTTGGTATATGCATTGCAGGATTTCCTACAGTAGCAACATGTAAATGTTCTAATTTTTTCTTTTGAATCGCTTCTAATCCAAAAAACGTAAAGAATATTTCAGATTCTATTCCTTCCATTCTTGCCCCATTTGCCATTACAAATGCTGCATAAACATTTTCTATTGTTGCTTTTGAAAGGATGAAAAGCATTTTTTTAACTTTTGTATCACTCATGTCTTTAGTTTTTGATTTTATTATTTAAATACAACTTTTTGGTTTTGGTACTCCTGCAATTTTAGTTGATATCTTTAATGGACCACCTGGAAATAAAGCATAGAATTGCTTTATATCTATTACGCCACTCTTTTTTATACCTCTTACAGAAAGTGCAACATCATTTTTTACTTGTTCTTGAATCCAAGCTATTACTTCCCAGTGCTTGTCTGTCAATTCTATACCTTCTTTTTTAGCTAATTCTGTAGCTATTTCTTCATTCCATTGTGATAAATCAGTTAAATACCCATCTTCTGTAACATCTAATCTAATTCCTGCTATGTTTAAATCCATAATTTGTAATTTTTAATTTTTATTTATTTTTTGTCTGCTTTAATATCAAATACTTTCCCTTTAAAACTCATGTTTCTTCCTACAAATGGAATTGGAATTCCTTTTAATAACATGTTCCAATATATCCATCTAAAAGCTAATTTTCCCCAGTGATTAAAAATGCTTTCTTTTAATAACTTAAGTGGACCTATTATTGCAAAAGGGAATGTTCCATGAACGGGCTCTTGTTCGTAATTAAAATCAATTAATAGGGCCTTATTATTTCCTGTTTCAATAAAACAATTTGCATGTCCATCAAATTCTTCTTTTAATTTATAGCCTTTTGTGTAAAGAATAATGTTATCTGTTAAGGTTTCTGCTTCAAAATGCGCTACAGATCCTGCTTTAGAGGCTGGTACATTTGTAGCATCTCCAATTACAAATATATTATCATTTTCTATAGATTGCAAGGTATGCTTATGAGTTGGCACAAAATTTAAATCGTCTCCTAATCCAGATCTTTCTATTACTTCGTCTCCCATATTTGTTGGGATAGTGACTAACAAATCAAAAGGTATCTCTCTATCAATATAATCAACTATTGCCTTTTTTTCATTATCGACTTCCATAATAGCAAAGTCTATTTCAATTTTTATATTTTTTTCTTCTAAAAGGTAATTTAATGCAGTTGTACAAGTTGGTTTTGTAAAGGCTCCAGATAAAGGCGTTACATAAGTAATTTCAACTTTATCTCTCATTCCTTTCTTACGGAAATACGAATCTGCTAAAAATGCAAATTCTAATGGCGCAACTGGACATTTAATTGGCATCTCAGTTAAATGAACAACTAATTTACCACCTTCCCATTCGCGTAACTTATTACGTAATGCTAAAGCACCTTCATACGTATAGAAATCGAAAATATCTTTTTTCCATAAAGGCCCTAATAAACCATCGGTTTCTTCAGGAGCGATTTTTGATCCTGTAGCAATAATTAATATGTCGTAAGGTATAGTTTCATCTTCTAATTCGACTTTATTATCTTCAGCAACAATTTTTTCTATTTTCTTCTGAATGTAATTAACGCCTTTGGGGATAAACTTTTTACCTGTCTTTTTAACTTGATCTTCGGTGTAAGTATCAAATGGTAAGAACAAAAATCCAGGTTGGTAATAATGTGTTTTATATTGATCTACAATACTAATATTCCATTCCTTTTTTGGAAGTTTTGAAACCAAGTGATTTGCCATCATAGTTCCTGCTGTTCCTGCTCCTAATATAACTAAGTTTTTCATAAATTCTAAACTAAAAATACTGTAGTTTAAACACTTTCAGTATTAATTATGGTGTAAAATTATAAGATATGAAATGAGTATATCATGACAAAAATCATGTTATTTAGTTATGTAACATTAGTCACATTTATTTAGGGAATTGGAATCAATTTATTTGTTTTCTCCAGTATCTTCCATGACGAGATATGGGATATGAATATTAAATCCAAATTTTTCTACATTATGTCTTGTAAACAACCTATCAAGAAAAGAATATTTTCTACTTGACATGGCTACCAATTTAATGTTATTTGAATCTACATAGTTTTGAACTGTTTTAAAAAGTTCCTCATCTTCTACATCTACAAATTCATGTGTTAAACCTTGAAATATTTTATCAAGATAAGCTTTGTTCTTTTTTTGAGTAGCACTAAGTTTTTCGTCTTTAGTTAAATGTAAAACATCAATTTTAGCATCAAATAAACTTGCTATAGTAAATAATGATTGTAATTCTTTTGTTTTATATTGAGACAAATAGTCTGAAGTAAATACAATTTTATCAATATCTTGATATTTACAATTTTCAGGAATTGCCAATACTGGTGTATGACATCTTTGCATTACTCGAACAGTATTACTGCCAAATAAAACACGTTCTGCTCCAGTGGCTCCTTTTGTTCCCATAATAATTAAATCTATAGATTTTGCACTACAGATTTGGTTTATACCATCAATAAAATTATCGTAATCTACAACAGAATAAAAACTGTGCTTATTATTTTTATAATGAGCTGTTAGTGTATTTATTACATTTTTAATTGATTTTTGGGCAGTATCAATTATGGTTTGATATATAGTAGCTGAAGACGACATTGTCATCAAATCATCTGAAACAAATGATGATGCTTTCTGAATATTTAAAAAATAGAATTCACATTCTTCATTTCTAAATAATTCCATAGTATAATCAATAGCATTCAAAGATATCTTTGAAAAATCTGTAGGTAACAATATCGATTTCATTTTTACAAAGATTTTAAAATTATGGGATAAATGTATTTTTAATGTCAGCAATAAACAATGATAAAAATCAGTTAGGCATTATTTTGTTTAATTTAAGAATTACTAGTTTTTAATAATCTAATATATTTGTAAATTGGCACAATAAATGATTATTGTTACAGTATATATTAAAACAAAATTTAATGAGACAACTAGTTTTTTTATTTTTATTAATTACTTGGTTTTTTGTTAATAGCCAAAATAATTCTATTGGTTCTTACGAAAAGCTAAATTTTACAGCATCTTATAACATGTCAGGTTTACTTACAGATTTGGCACAAGTTACTATGGAAACAAAAGAAGTAAAAACTTCTAAGTCAACATTATTACATTTAAAATGCAAAGCAAGGACCTATAGTAAATGGGATAATTTTTTTAAAATTGATGATACTTATGAAAGCTATGTTAACCCAAATACTCTTACTCCTTATTTATATAAAAGAGAGATAAATGAAGGCGGACATTATAAGTTTATGAAATATAGTTTTAATCATAAATCTAAAACTGTTGAAAGTCAGATGCGTAAAAGAAGAAGTGACGGCACTTTTTGGGATGTTAACAAATCTTATTCTTTTGGAAATTCTACTAATGATATCGTAACAACAATTTATAAAATTAGAAATTTGGATTTAAAATCAATGTCAAAAAGTAGTTCTAGGCCCTTTTCAATTCTTTTTGACAATGAAGGTCAAAAAATTACGATTAAACTTTTAGGAGAAGAATCAATAGAAACTAAAATAGGTATTAAAAACTGTTATAAAATTGCAATAGCAATAAATAATTCAGATTTATTAAAAGGAACAAATACTAATTTACTTTGGCTTACTGCAGATAAGAATAAAATACCTGTCTATGCAAAATTTAAAGTTGCTGTAGGTAATGGTGAATTAAGAATTAATAGTGCAACAGGATTAAAAAATTAAACACATGAGAATATTATTTATTTTATTAGGAATTATATCTGCTATATTAGGTTTAGCTTTATCGATATTACCATTTGGTAAAATTGCTCTTTTTCCTATTATTGGATCTCTTATTTTTTGTATAATAGCTTTTAAACTTTCACAAAAGGAAAGGTTAAACACTACTGTTATTAAAATCACTTTTTTAATAACAATAATTGGATTAGCTTTTAATATATACAATTCTTTGAAACCAAATGAAATTATAGTAGAACAGAACCAAATTGAAAATGACCTACAAGCAGAAGAAGAAGACTTAGAAGAACTGGAAGACATAGATATAGATATAGAATAAAATTAGAGCTAAAATATGTTAAATAGTGTTAAATAAATTTTGATTTTAGTATAGTCATTAACTTTTTTATAATATCGTGAAATAAATTATTATTCACATCGCAATATTATGAGAAATTACCTTTCTTTTTTAGTTGTTTTATTTATTATAACAAGTTCATGCAAAGCTCAAGTTGAAGTCAATACATTCGCTGAATCGATTACTTCTGAGAATTTAAAAAATCTTCTGTACACCTATTCATCAGATGCCTTTGAAGGCAGAGAGACTGGACAAGCAGGTCAGAAAAAAGCTGTAGAGTTTATTAAAGAATTTTATGTTGAGAATGACATTCCATCTGCACTTGAGAGCAATTACTTTCAGGAAGTTCCTTTACAAATTGTAAAGACTCCAGAAGTTAATTTCACTGTAAATAATACAACTTATACTTATTTTGATGATTACATTTCCTATTCTTCTGCTCCTACTGTTTCATTAAATGAATCTGAATTAATATTTGTAGGATATGGAATTGACGATAATAAATATAATGATTATCAATCTGTAGATGTAAAAGATAAAATTGTTTTAATTAAAGGTGGTGAACCAAAAGACAATACTGGTAAGTATATAATTAGTGGAACAAAAGAAATTTCTAAATGGTCTAACGGAAGGCAAGCTATTTCTTCTAAAAAAGAAGCGGCTTTAACCAATGGTGCAAAAGCAGTACTATTTATAGATCAAGAACTGTTTAATAGATATAGTCCTTATTACAAAAGACAGTATCGTAAAGGTGACAGTAATAGACTTTCGCTTTTAAATTTAGATAAAGAAATTCATTTTTTCTTATTAAGTAAGAAAATGGGAGAAGCTATATTACCAAAAAGTGATATCGATAATCCATATTCAACAATTGCTGCACAAATACATATTGATTACAAAAGCATTACAGTTCCTATGTCATCAGAAAATGTAGTTGCATATATAGAGGGAAGTGAAAAACCAAATGAGTTTTTAATTGTTTCAGCACACTTAGATCATATTGGGATAAGTAGTGAAGGCGAAGTATATAATGGAGCAGATGATAATGGTTCTGGTTCTGTAGCTGTTCTTGAAATTGCAAAAGCATTTAAAAAAGCTTCAGATATTGGTTATAAACCAAAACGATCTATAGTTTTTCTTCATGTAACAGGTGAAGAAAAAGGAATGTTAGGCTCTAATTATTATACTGATCAGAATCCAGTTTTCCCATTAAATCAAACTATTGCAAATCTTAACATTGATATGATTGGTCGTATCGATCCTAAAAGGAAAAGTACTAATAGAAACTATATCTATTTAATTGGTAGCGATAAATTAAGTACTGATTTGCATAATCTATCCGAAGACGTAAATAAAAAATACATGAATATTGAATTGGATTATAAATTTAATGATGAGAATGACCCAAATAGGTTTTACTATAGATCAGATCATTATAATTTTGCAAAAAATAATATTCCAGTAATATTTTATTTTAATGGTACTCATGATGACTATCATGCTATTAGTGACACACCAGATAATATTGAATACGATTTATTAGAAAAGAGAACACGTTTAGTATTTCTAACTGCCTGGGAAATAGCAAATAGAGAAAAAACTATAACTGTAGATAAAGACCAATAAAAACATTAATTGTAAGCACAAAAAAAGCCTTTCGGAAATCGAAAGGCTTTTTTTTTGGGTGGAAGACGGGATTCGAACCCGCGACCCTTGGTACCACAAACCAATGCTCTAACCAACTGAGCTACAACCACCATTTAATAGCGTCTGCAAATGTAAATTATTTCATATTTCTTACAAAACAATTTTTTGTTTTTTTATTTTAAATCAAATAAAGAATTTACTCCAAGATAACGTTCGGTTGTAAAACCCTCTGCATAGTCTACTCCTATTAGACGTCCTAAATCTCTTGCTCTATATTTAACACTATCTGTAAAGTTTTTGCTTGATATTAAGGTTTCTGGTTCATCACTATTAGGATTATAAAACTGTGTTTTATACGCTAAAACTGCTTCCATTTTCTTATCTATTGAATTTGAGATATCTACTACAAAATCTGGCTCTATATTTTTCCATTGTATATAATGGTATACAAATTTAGGTCTCCAGGGTTCTTGCCAACAATCATCATCTTCATCACATTTTGTATCAATTTTTATTAAGCCACTCAAAAAGCATGAATCACTTACTAGATTGCTGCCTTTTGCATGATCTATATGTCTATCCTCTATGGCGTTACATAATACAATTTCAGGTCTGTATTTTCTAATTATTTTAATAAGCTCTATTTGATGTTTTTTATCATTAACAAAAAATCCATCAGCAAATTCCATATTTTCTCTAATATGAACACCTAGAATTTTTGAGGCATTATCAGATTCTTCATCTCTGGTTTCAGGAGTTCCACGAGTTCCAAGTTCACCTCGAGTTAAATCTAAAATACCAACTTTTTTACCCGATTTTATTTCTTTAAAAAGTGTTCCACCACATCCTAATTCGACGTCATCAGGATGCGCTCCTATTGCTAAAATGTCTAATTTCATGCCTTTTTATTGAATTTTTTAATTTTTATTATCTAAAAACTGCAAAATCTTTTCAATATTGACAATTCGCACACGTTTTCGTATATCGTTTCATTACTTTATTATTTTCTTTTTTAAGAATAATTGAAAAATAATTTTGCAGCTCTAAAATATGATATAAATCATAAATTTCAGCTTATATTAGATAGTAATTTTACATTATAAATTTTTACCAAAAATAAAGCTTTATGTTAACAACAATGTTCATCATATTATTTGTAACAATAGTGTTATTTATTTGGGGAAAATATCCACCAGATATTATAGCATTAATTTCTATGTTGAGTCTGTTCTTAACCGGGATTTTAGATTTAAAAGAAACTTTAGCCGGTTTTAGTAATCCTACAGTAATAATGATTGCAGCACTGTTTATTATTGGTGAAGGTTTATCAAAAACAGGTTGGACAGCACTTGCAGGTAAAAAGTTTATACAACTTGCTGGTAGTAGTGTTACAAAGCTTTTAGTTATTGTAACTTTTGGTTCTGGTTTTTTATCTGGTATTGTAAGTAATACAGGAACTGTTGCAACTTTATTACCTGTTACAATTTCTTCTGCATGGAAAATTGGTACAATGCCTTCTAAGGTATTAATGCCAGTTGCATTTGGTTCAAATACAGGAGGATTATTAACACTTACTGGTACACCTCCTAACATTATTGTTAGTAATGCTTTAATTGAATCTGGTCAAGCTGGGTTTTCATTCTTTGAATTTGGTTTAATTGGAGCGCCTTTATTAATAATCGCTATTCTATATTTTAGATACGTTGGTTATAGGTTGTTACCATCTAATAAAACGAATAATAAACCTGTAGATATAGAATCTACCTTACACCATTGGATTGAAGCATACAAAGTAGAAAATGACTACTATAGATTAAGAATTAGATCATTATCTCCTTTAATTGGGACTACTCTAAGTGATTGGCATTTAGAAAATAAATTTAATGTACAAATAATTAGAATAAAAAGACGTCATCCTAACAGACTTAAAAAAAACAGTCGCCCTTTTATAGAATTTCCTGATCCTAGTACAGATATGAGGTATCATGATATCATAACTGTAAAAGGTGAAACTAAGGCTATAAACAAGTTAATGATTACTTTTAGATTAGGTCTAATTCCTTTGGAAGCTACCAGAGATGAGTTAAGACATAACCTTATAAATCAAGAGGTTGGAATGACAGAAGTAATCGTTACACCAAAATCTTTTCTTGTTGGCAGAAAAGTAACAATAGGAAACTATTTCAAGAGATTTGGTGTACAATTAATGGCAGCATCTAGGTATAATAAACCCTTATTAGAAAAAGAAATAACTATAAAAGCTGGTGATGGGTTCTTGGTAAGAGGAACCTGGTCTGATATAGAATTATTAAAAGATCAGCATGAAAATTTAGTAATCTGTGGAAGTCCAGAAGGTTTAGCTAAAGATGTCGATAATTTAACATACAAATCTTATATAGCTTTAGGAGCTTTAATTCTAATGATTTTAATGTTAGTATTTAAAATTGTTCCGGGTGCAATTGCAGCATTAATTTCGGCTGGAATTATACTTATAACAGGATGTGTTCCTATATCTAAAGCATATAAAGGGATTAGTTGGGTTAGTGTCGTTATGATTGCAGCTATGATTCCAATGGGTTTAGCTTTACAAAAAACAGGAGCCGCTCAAATGATAGCAAATGGATTAGTTAATTCACTTGGGGATATGCATCCCGTTTTTCTGCTAGGTGGAGTGTTTTTATTAACCACTTCATTTAGTCAAGTAATTAACAACTCAGCAACTGCAGTATTAATGGCTCCAATAGTTTTATTAGCAGCAAGTTCACTAGGTGTTTCTCCTAAACCATTTATGATAACTGTAGCCATAAGTGCTTCAACAGCATTTTTAACTCCAGTTGGAACAACTACTAATGCAATGGTAATGGCTGCAGGTGGTTATAAGTTTAAAGATTATTTTAAGGTTGGAGCGCCATTATTGTTAATATTTATGATAGTCGTATTAGCTCTAGTGCCAATAATTTGGCCATTATAATAACCAAGCCTAACAATCTATAAAAGTATCTGATGCCACTCTAATAACTATATTATTCTGGTTAACAATATAAATTTACCATAACAAAA
>Ga0102815_10002360_pt1 | contig 11465 bp, 9 predicted proteins | sample ColrivemetaGS759_FD_79113 | JGI IMG/M metagenome (GOLD analysis project Ga0102815, IMG submission 79113) | Estuarine microbial communities from the Columbia River estuary - Ebb tide ETM metaG S.759 | ecosystem: Environmental > Aquatic > Marine > Intertidal zone > Estuary | place: USA: Columbia...
TCAAGATCAGCAAGACCGGCCGGCGCTACATGCACATCCCCTTCCGACACTTCGCCTATGCCAAGCCCAAGAAGGCGACCGACTCGGGACTGTCGACGCACACGATCAAGCAGATGATGCCCCCGACGGTCTACAACCGAGCCGAGCAGCTCAAGGCCTCGACGCAGTTGCTCCAGGGCCCGCAGTACGACACCAAGGGGCGCTACCACGCCGCCGACAAATACGAGTGGGGCGACCGGCTGCACGTGAGCGGTAGCGAGGGCTTCAAGGTGGATCCCAAGGTTAGCCAGCCCTTCGAGCATCAGCGGAGCGCCCACACGGTGCCCAACGTCCGCATGTCCGACGGCTCCATCGGACAGCGCACCAACCCCGCCTGGCAGGCACCCAAGCATGAGGGCATGTTTCGCACGCCACGCCAGCCCGGCGGCGGCTCTCGCTACTACACCATCCGAACCATCACCCAGGACAGCCCTGGGTGGAACATCCCGGCGCGCGCCGGCAAGCACATTGCGGCCGACGTGGCGACCATCCTGCGCACCCCCGAAGGCATCGCAGCGCTCCGGCGCCGCATGGTTGCCGCTGTACAGGACAACATCACGTGAGCGACCAGCAGTACAAGACGGCAGGCGCCGCCCCCACGCGATCTAGCCGCCACCGCGGCTCTGGCATGAACATCGTGCCGGAGCTCGCCGTGATGGAGACCCTGGTGATGGGGCTGCAGCTCCTCGCCGAGGACCCCAACGCCATCGCCGAGTGCATCGACCGCATCGACGCCATGGAGCAGAACGACCCGGAGGACTGGCGCAGCAGCATGATCGCCGCTTTGCAGGAGATGCTCACCCCAGGCTCCGACACCTACCTCAACGTCTTTGTCGGGTTCGATGCCGCTGTGGCCAACATGCCCGCCATCCACCTAGAGAATGCAGGGGGTGGAGAGAACACCGGCGAGGCCGAGGTGGGCGACATCATCGGCGTCTACTACTCGCTGCGCAACCCGGTCGACCCCGACGCCGACCTCGCCGACGTGGACCTCGACAACCCGCGAGGGCTCACCCCTCCCGTAGAGCTCCTAGACACCGAGCACCTAGCTGTGCGTCACCAGGTCAAGGGCGTGGGGCAAAGCACCCAGGTCACCGTGGGTTGTTGGGATCCGGCACCGGAGCGGGCGCTGCTCATCCAGGCCGCCGTTCGATGGGCGCTGTTCACGGGCAAGGCCCACCTCGGCTCGCGCGGCGTTCACGAGGTGAGCTGGAGCGAAGGCTCTGTTGTACCCTCGCAGGAAATGCTCCCGCGACCCGTGAGCTACGTGCCAACCCTCACCCTCACCCTCCGGTGGACGTTCCGCGCTACAGAGCCGCGGGTCGTTCCCAACCGTCTCCGCGTCACCACCAAGTTCAGCAACTAGGGAGCGTCCATGCCTTCCATTTTCTTCGACGGCCGCCAGCAGTTTGTGCCCGGAGCCTACACCAAGACCGAGGTGCGATCTAGCCTGCCCGGTCCCCTCCCCGCGCTTCATGTCGCGGTGCTCCTGGGTCAGGGCCCTGTAGGCAAGCCCTACAGCGTGGCAGCCTCCGCGCTCGACGTAGAGGGCGATCAGGTGCCGTGGGAATACTGCGGGACCGCCACCAAGGTCGCCCGCGAGAACGGCTACGAGTCCGAGCTCGCCATCGGTGCGACCTACGGATGGCGCCACGGCCTCCCCGGCGCCTACGTGGTGAACCTCGCGCCCCTCACGCGCCCCTCCATCGAGCTGGACGCCGCGGCCTCCCTTGCGCAGGTCGACGTATACAGCAAGGCCTACGGCGCCCCAGCCAACGCCCTGCAGTTGTCCTACGTGGCCAGCACCGACATCCTCACCATCGTGCCGGTCAAGGCCTTCGCGATGCTCAGCGCCAACACCTCGATCTCCGACACACGGGTCTACCTCAGCGGTTCGCACGGCTGGCTCTCGGAGAATGCCAAGGTCTACATCGCGGACAACACCACCACGACGCCCGTGCTGGTGACCGTCTCCGACAGCGGCGTCGAGATCGACAGCAACGGCCAGCGACTCTACTGGGTAGAGCTTAGCGCTGGGCTGGCCGCCGCCTACACCACGGCTGACTACGCCTTCGTCTACCAGATGGACACGTCCAACACCATCACCGGCACCGGGCTGGGCACCCCCCAGGCCGTCATCGACTTCATCAACAACGACGCAGCCGCATCACAGCTCCTGTCGGCCGAGCGCAACGCCACCTACGACGGCTCTGACCTGGTCGACCTCACCATCGACAGCCTGGGATGGAGCACGAACAGCACCGCCGGCACGTCGCCGCCCATGACGAACACGCAGCTGCAGGCGTTCGTCAGCAACATGAACGCAGGCGACTGGGACAAGTTCGTAGAGGCCGAGCAGGTGATCCCCCACAGCTACCTGCTGTTGTCTGGTGACTCCACCCTGCAGGGCACCCTGCGGGACTACGCCATCGCCGAGCGCACGCGCAACTACCCCATCGCGGCCACGGCTGGCGTCTCCTGGGGAGACACCGTCATCGGAGCGGGCGACAGCACTGACCCGACCTTCCGCTCGGGCGCGCTGAACAGTCAAGACTTCTGCCTCGTGGCGGGTGGCCTCGACCGGCGGGCCGCCTACCTCACGCTCGCCCCTGCGGTGTTCGCGCGTCGCGTGGCTGGAGGCCCTGGACACAACCTCACCAACGACACCTTCATCTACGAGGAGCTTGAGAAGCTGTGGGATGAAATCGACAGCGGCGAGCTCACCGCGCTGCTCAAGGCCGGCGTGGTCAGCTACAAGCTGTCGGTCGGCCAGAGCATCCAATACGCCGTGTCGCAGGGCCTCTCGACGCTACAGGCCAACGGCGGGGCGATCTGGAATGAGGTGGACAGCACCACCTACTCGCTCATGCAGCGCGACCTGGCTGACTTCGCCAACATCGTGATCAAGCGCGACATGGAGAGCCTGCAGGTGGGCGCCAACGAGGTGACCGCCACCACCGTGGGCGCCGTCCTGTTCCGCCGTGCGGCTCGGTCCCTCCTCAAGCAGGGATTCATCACCGACTTCGCCATCGAGAGCATCACGCTCAACGATGCCGGCAGCGGCTACGACGTGGTCTGGAACGTGCGGCTACCCACCACGGCCGACTTCATCACCATCACCACCATCATCCTGTTGGGGGATTGATCCATGGCTTACAGCGATTTCGTACAAAGTGACGGGTACAACACGAAGGAGACCGGCGCGGCCTACAGCCTCGTTCTCATCGACGTTCAGAACCCGTCGGTGCCCATCCTTGAGGCAATGGGCGGCATCAACTGGGCCGACAACTTCCCCGACAGCCCTGTCGAGGAGGCCGGCAACGACCGGGTCGAGGAGTTCGTCAAGGAGCGCCACAGCGGCTCGGGCAACTGCAGCTTTTTCCACACGCCCAAACGCAACGACAAGATGCCGACCGTCGAGACCTTCCTCGGCCGCGACTTCGTCATCGTGCAGTCCGTCGCCCCCAAGCGCGAAGGCGCTGGCAACGTGATCAACTACTTTCAAGGCGTGAGCGTCACCGGCTACAACAGCAGCCACGGCGCCCGTGGTCTGGTCAACGGGTCCTTCTCGTTCAACTACATCGAGCGCAAGAACGGCCAAGAGCACGCGGACAGCTACGGCAGCAGCTGATCCAGCCCCCCCCCACGGAGGCATGGCCCCGTTGACGCCCCGCGCGTCAACGGGGCTCTCTCGTGCTGGCCAGGGTATGCTGCGAGCGCCCAACACCGGAGCCCACCATGCACACGTTCACGTTCACCGTGCCCCTTTCCTACCACGAGCTCGACGGCGTCTTTGCGCCCAAGACCTGGCTCACCCAAGACGGGGGCTCAACCGAAAACGAAGCCGAGGCCGCTAAGTTCACGTTCCGCACCAACACGACCTATGGCGACGACCTGGCCATCGAGCTCGCCCTGGATGACCTCACCGGCGGCGTCGGCAACACCGTGGACCTGCAGCGCGGCGTCGACAACGCATTCAGCGCACTGGCGGCCAGCGCTCTCACCGTGTGGCAGACCCGCCACCCCGATGCAGAGGAGAAGCCCACAGACGCCGAGCTCAACGAGCTGCTCAGGGGTGTGACCTCCAATCCCCAGACGCCGGAAGAACATCACGTGACTCGTGTGGCCGCGGGCTTCGAGCGCATGCAGGTGCTGCTCGACAATCTGCGCGTGGCGGCGCTGTGGCCCGTCATTCGGGTGGCGGTGCCGCCCGGCTGGGAAGACTTCGCCACCAAGCCGCTCCCCGACAGCGTGAAGGCCAAGGTGGTCGCCACCTTCAAGGGCTCGCGTGACGAGGCCCAGTCGAGCCTGGGAAAATAGAAGTGGTCGCCGCTCTGCTCGGCGAAGCCCCCCCGCCGACAGCCGACGACCACGTGGTGCTACACCGACTGCACAAGCGAGCGCATGCCCACATGGTCACGCTCTGGCGCCTCGCCTACGACATCCCCGCCAACGACCCGCGCACCCTGGCGGTCACCGAATACGATGCCGCCTGCGACCTGCTAGAGCGGGCCTACCACCGCAACCGCTTCCGAGCCGACCGACCCGACCTGCGGATCGATGCGACAATGGAGGAGCTTGACGAGATGCTCGACGAAGTGGTTGAGGCCTACGAAGACAGCGGGCTCAAGCGCCACCTCGTGGCCGAACTAGACAGGCGCGACAACCCTCAGACGGCTACCATCAGAAGCATCAGGATGAAGCCCAGGAGTGAGCCGTGAGCCAAGACAACGAGGTCAGCATCAAGGCGACCGCCACGGCGGACATTCAAGACCTCGTGGCCTGGACGCAGGCAATGAAGGACGCCACGGCGGCTTTGTCGGACTACACCGACGTAGCAGCCAAGGCCAGCGCCATAGGGGGGGTCGGCGCCCCCGGCTCGGCCGCTGGTGGCTCCATAGGGCCCGACCAGCTGCCATCAGGCCCCACGGCCCCCACGCCTCCCTCGACGCGGCCAGCAGCCCCGGCAGGGGCCACCAGCGCAGGAGCGGGTGGCGGTGGCGGTGGCGGTGGCGCCGACACTCCCACCGGTGGAGACGGAGATGGGGGAGGCGACAGCACACCACCGCCCCCCACGGCCGCCCAAAACTTTGCCACTGGCTACAAGCGCAGCCGGCGGTCGTCAGTCATGCAGGCCGCCGTCGACGGCGGCGTGCAGGGGGGTTTCTGGGGGGCCATAGGTGGATCCGTGGCCGCCAGCATGGCCAACGACGCCCAGGGCGGAATCGGTGAACGTAGCGGCCGTTTCACAGGCCGCATCGGTGGCATGCTCGGCGGGCCCCTTGGCTCTTGGATTGGCGGCAAGGTCGGTGGTCTCGTCGGCAAGGGTGCCGACGTGGCCGTGGGCTTCGCCGGCCAAGTGGCCTCACAGGGCACGCAGCTCGCATTAGGGTCTTCACTGACCGGCCTCCCCATGGCCAGCGCTCAGAAATACATGGCGCTTTCCCGCACCATCGCGCAGATGAATGCGAGGTTCCGCGAGGTGGAGGGCAGCGTCAGCAGCTTCGGCGGCGTGCTGAGCTACACCGTAGAGCGCAGCGCAGCCATGGCAGCGGCCCTCGGTGAAGCTACCGACAGCTTCACCAAGGGGACGTTTCGAGGCTACGCCGGTTTCGCCCGCTTCCGCGGCCTAGACGGCGGCGCTGTCATGCAGTCGTTCGGTCAAATGCAGGCGGTCAACCGCGGCACTGGCCTGAGCACCGGTCAGATGGCACAGGTGGATCTCGCGTCCAGCGCCATGGGAATGAATCAGGGCCAGAAAGGGCAGGCGCTGCAGCTCATCGCCAACCTGGCCCAGTCCCGGCTAGAGCAGACCGGCTCAGGTGACGTGGGGATGGCCGCCAAACTCGCCTCTATGCCTCGCGACATATTCCAACCTGGCTGGCGCAACGAAAACGACGTTGACCCACGGGGCCGCGGCAGCATGGCCATGGGTTTTCTCGGCCAGATGGACCGCATGATGACCAGCCGGAGCGGCGCGGGCGCGTCGACGATGATGCGCGCCATGGGCTACGGGAAGAAGGGCGGCCCGACCTACCGCGAGATGCGCAGACGGCAGGACGAGGGCATCAGCAACCCGCAGAACCTGATCGACCTACAAGCACGCATCAGCGGGCTGGCCGAGGGCATCAGCCCTGACCGCAAAGAGGACTACGTTTACAAGTACATCGAGGCCTTGGGGCGCAGCACTGGCGCCGACTTCAAGGCCAACCAGGTCGACGCGCTCACCAACCTATTCAGCGACGAAGATCGGTTTGCCGAGTTCAAGGACCGATACACGACGAGCGGCGACTCCGATGCCATGGAGTTCGCCATGAAGGGCATGACCAAGGCAGAGCGGGAGTCCTTCAAAAGGGATGGCTACTTTGCCGCCGGCCAGGGCAGCGCGGGCATCGGCGAGAGCATCGAGGTGCGCATCGAAAGGATGATGCTGAAGATCGGCGAGCCTCTCGCCAAGCTCATACCCGACCTGCAAACCATGTTTGAGAACATCGTCGATGGCGTGAGTAGCCTGTCAACGGTCGACTGGGCCAAGACCATGACCAACATCGTGCTGTTGCTAGAAGGCAAATCCTTGGACTTCAAGAACTGGGCCGAGGGTGCCGATAAAGTGCGCCAGTTCCAGACGGACCCCGTCGGGGTCATGATAGACGCAGCAGGCACGACAGGACGAATCGGACAGCGGGTCTATGACAACTTCACGCCGAACCCCGACATGGGGCCCGTCAAGCTCAACCTGCAAGGCAACCCCCTATATGACGGCAACAACTCAGCAGGAGGGGGCCGATGACCCACCGCCGCCGCCAGCTGCCCAAGGTGACGATCTGGCCAGACCCCGACAGCAGTGAGTCGGTCGACGTGTCGCCCTGGGTCCAGAGCTTCACCCACACCAAGCAGATCAGTTCGCCCATGGGGCAGTGGCAGCTCAACCTGCTCCCCTACGCTCGCGACGACCAGCGGCAGGTGCCCGTGAACACGGCGCTACCCGACCTCTATAGACGCTGCAGGCCCAACGGCCTCGTGTCATTCGGTGTGGACACCCTCGGGGGGATCGGGCTGGGCATGATCAACAACACGAGCAGAACCACCAAACGCGCAGGGGGGCGCACAGCTCAGGGGCTGTCGCTATCTGGCAGCGACCTCGGCAAGGTGCTCTACAATGACAACGTCGTGCAGGCCTCGCTGACCGTCGAAGACTGGAAAAAGTTCAACCTCCACATCAGTGACGTCGTGGGGGAGGACAACGTGCTGCTGCAGAACATTCGGGGGGTCTGGGGGCCCACCGATGGAGCCAGAGACGGCGCCCCGGCGTTCCCTGGCCGCACCCTCACCCAGGTGATCGAATGGATCATCGAGAACGCTCCGAGTATGACCGTGCCGCTTCTGGCGGCCCGCGGTGGCGAAGGCCGCCCCTCCGAGTTCATCGACACGTCGCGCAGCGTCACCTCGTGGTCCAACGCTATCGTGTTTAGCGAGGCCCCTGCCGACTACCAGGGCACCGTGTGGGGCTTTCTGGAGTCCATCCTCGACAAGGACGTGTATGAGTTTTGGTTGGATACCATCCCCGCCAACCCGTTCACCCCCTCGCCCATCCCCACGCCCATATTGGTGCTCCGCCCGAAACCCTACGACGAGTTCCGGCTCGACTTTCTGCCTGTGCCGTTCAGCATCGGCAATGGATGGAAAGAGCTGGTCACCCTCGTCGACTCGAAACACGACCACGTGTTTGAGATCGACGACGTGTTCAGCGAGCGGCTGTCACACGGCGACGACGACGCCTTCGCCTACTACCTGATCACTTCCCAGCACGACGTGATGGGCAACACGCGGCTCGTGCAAGACGGCCTCATGTACCCGCTCGTCGACACCTACAGCCTCATCAAGTACGGCCTTCGCTCTTACACGGGCGACCTCTCGCTTGTCAGCGGCGACAAAGCTGCAAAGCAAGATGGCGTCGCCGAGTTCGACCCCATCCTCGCCTCGGAGATCGCGGAGTTCCGAAACCGCATTTTCAACTGGTACCGACTCAACCCATTCTTCGAGTCGGGCAACCTGTCGGTGGCTGGCCGCGACGAGATCCGGTGCGGCGACCCGATCTCGCTGCCCTACCTCATGCCCGCCCGCGGCCTGCTGCCAGGCGTTCGGTTTTATTGCACCGGCGTCACCCATCGGTGGGCCGTGCACGAGCCCTACACCTGCGAGCTCCAGGTCACCCGTGGGCACAATGACAGCGTGATCGACCTGGCCAAGATCGAAATCAAGAACGACGCGCGGAAGCGGGGCGTTGACCCTAGCCACCTCGCAGAGGCCAGCCGATGAGAGACCCGACCATCCCGCGGAAGGGCCAGAACGCCCACAGCCGACAGATCGCCCAACCGGGGATCGGATGGCTCGTGCAGTATGGCGACGAGGTGGTGCTCACCGACAACAGGGGCAACAAGTGGCATCAGGACCGGTTCCGCATGCTGCTGGGATGGGGGGGCAAGCACGACGGCGTGCAGCGCTCCCCACGCCCCTACGTCTTCGCGCCCGACGGCGAAACCGTGCTCACCGAGGGCGACCAGGGCCTCATTGTGTACATCCACGGCAGCCCGCAGAACCCGCTATTCATTCCTGGCGCGCGGTCGACCAAGCCTAACGACCCCCTGGCCTTGCCAAGCCGCGCCCACCAAGCAGACCCCAACAAGCTCCTCATTCGACAGGCGAACATCCCCCTGGGCACAGACGTGCCAACGGCCTACTTCGACATCGACTACGACCCTTTGGGCAACGCGGCCGAGATCCGCATCCAGCCGGCCGCCGGGCTCCCGCTCCGCATTCGGGTCGACGGCACCCTGGGCCAGGTGCAGATCGACCAGGGAGGCCTACGCAAGGCCCTCGTCAATGAAGACCTGCTATCCGATCTGGGGGACGCGCTCGCCGAGCTGTCCGGCAAGGTGGCAGGGCTGACAAGCCCAAACCTCACCACCGACGCGCTCGTCCTCCAGCTGGCGCTCGGCACCCCGTACCTCACGACGCGACTGACCTCGGAGTAGCCCATGCCCGTAGCCGTGAATGGTGGAGGAAACCTCAACCTCATCATGTTTGAAGTGGTGCAGGTGCGGGTCCTAGATCCGACGGTGGCCGCCAAAGTGACCACCGTTGCCATCCATCCGCTGGTGGTGGTGCCCTCCACCATCCGCTACAGCGACAGCAGCCGCGGGGCCATCCAAGAGACGGCGTTGACCGTCACCGACGAGATCGCCGGCCGGGCTATGCGCTCGATCACCCTGGAAGGCACGTTTGGCGTCGAGTCCCGCGGCCTGGGGTTGTACATCGGCACGGGTGAGCTCCGATTTAAACGCTTCTACCACGAGGTGGTGCGGCTCCCTGACGCCGTGAACAAGGAGCAGGTCGACGCCAACAAGGACCTCACCCGCAGCCCGCTGCTCAACTTGGTGCTCGCCAGCTACGACGAGGGCGACAGCTACTTTGCCATCAACTTCTACGACTTCTGGAACGACCGCAGCTTTGCCGTGCGCGTGCAGCAGTGGCAAGACAGCCGCGGCGCCTACGGCAACGCAGACGGGGCCGTGCGCTACACCATGCAGCTCAAGGAGGCCGGGCCGCTGGTGACAGGGGGGATCGGCACCGCCATTATCTCGGCGCTGTTTGACGTGCTCACGGGGTGGGACAACATCAACGAGCTGTTCAAGAGCTACACCCTCGACGTGGTCATCGAGAGCCTTGGGAACGTGGTGGCCATCGTGGCCGGACAAATGTTTGAGACGGTCGACGCGCTCAACGACTGGTTCGGCGCAGCCAAGGACGTGCTTGCGGGCAACACCGGCCCGGTCGGCGGCACCATCCCGATCTCATCGAGCGCAGCACAGCGTGAGGCCACCGAGGAGGAGGTGGCGGTAGCGGCCGGCGTGTCGGCCTACCTCGACGAGTCGCAGAAGCTCGCCGACCAGGCCGACGAGGTGCTCGCCATCGCCGCCGCCTCACGGTCTGGCGCGAACACCGAGCAGGGGGCTGTATCGTGGTCGACCCAGAACTCTGAGGGGGGCGTCGCCGGCATGGAGCAGGCGCAAGCCATTGACGACGTGTACACCCTGGGCTTCGCTGCACGCTACCAGCAGGCCGTGGGCAAGTTCGCCGGCCTCAGCCGCGCTGACTACCAGGGACTCATCGAGTCGACCGGAGAGGCCACCAGAGGCGCCAACAGCGGCACAACGAAGGCCCTACACCGGGTGGCCATCACCGACACCGCCGCAAGCATCAGCGCCCGCTACAACGTCAGTTGGCGGCGCATCCTCGACGTGAACCGGCTGCTACCCGACGAGGCCTTGCTGCCTGGCACTGAGCTCCTGGTGCCCACCCTTCGGACGGCTGGACTGCCTGAGCGCATCAATGGGCTCCCGACGTTCGACAGCCACGGCGGGCGAAGCTCGTGGGGCAAGGACCTCTCTGTTGACCTGCGCGCCGAGTCCAGCGGACAGCTCGCGATCGTGCAAGGCGAGGAGGTGCTCGTGCAAGGTTCGCAGTGGCTGCTCAAGGCCTTCGAGGGCCAGCTGGTCGAGCGACTCAAGCAGACCCCCGAGCCAGGCAGGGAGAAGTTCCTGCGGGCGCAGATCGCACGCATCTACCAGTCCGACGCCCGCATCGAGGGCGTGATCGAGGTACGAAGCTCCGTCAACTCGGAGCGCGTCCAGCTCGACGTGGTCGCGCGCGCCATCGGCGGCGTCGACGTTACCCTGTAAGGAGCCCCCTCATGGCCGACAAGACGACCCCCGAGCTAGTGCAGGACGCCGTCCAGCGGCTCGTCACCTACACCGACGAGCTCACATACTTCGGCGAGAACAGCGCCAACCTCGCCATCGCCAAGCTCAACGCCGAGCACACCAGCATGGCCTACCAGTTGCGCCGCGGGCTTCTGCGTCGCTTCACCATCCTCGCCAGCCGCGGGGAGGACCTCGACAAGGTCATCGAGGAGCAGGGGGGCATCCGTCGGCGGGGAGCCCAGCGGGGCCGGGTGCTGGTCGTGGTCAGGCCCCAGACCGCCACGGTGCTTGGCATCGTAGCGAACGACGTGGAGATCAGCGACGACGACGCCGCCAACTTCGACGTGTCCGATAGCGTGCGCATCCGATCCGAGGACGGCACCACCACCGAGGTGGTCACCGTCACAGCCAAGGGCACCGCCTCCGCTGGGCCCAACGGCGGCACAGAGCTCACCATGAGCGGGCTGGTCAACACCTACGCGCCCGACACCGAGAGCGTAAAGGTGCTGCTACGGCACACCTTGCTCTCCGGCACAGAGCTCACCACTACCAGCGGTGTCAACTACCAGCTGGTCGACGACCTCACCGCGGGCGACGCCAACCCGGTGCTCGACGGGGAGTCAACGGCGCTGGCGCTCGCCGACAAGCAGTGGGCCGAGGCCA
>Ga0102815_10002362_pt1 | contig 11458 bp, 14 predicted proteins | sample ColrivemetaGS759_FD_79113 | JGI IMG/M metagenome (GOLD analysis project Ga0102815, IMG submission 79113) | Estuarine microbial communities from the Columbia River estuary - Ebb tide ETM metaG S.759 | ecosystem: Environmental > Aquatic > Marine > Intertidal zone > Estuary | place: USA: Columbia...
GAACAGCGTCGCGAAAACTATATTCACTATCACTGCCGTCATCTACACGGCATCGATTTCGTAAACCTGACCAACAGGATTCATCGCAATGGTGCGGCGGTGGCTGATCTGCCAACCATCAATGGTCATGTCGAGCCGCGCGGCGACCATTTTCTCGATCGCGATTTTCGCAGTGCGCAGGGATTCAGCGACAGGCCGGTCAAGGTTACAGTGCCTGGCCCCCTGTCGATTATGGACACCACCACCAACCGCTATTATGGTAGCGACCGCGAACTCGCCTTTGACCTCGCCACAGCGCTTAATTTCGAAATTCGGGCGCTGGCAGATGCCGGTTGCAAATACATACAGGTTGATGAACCGCTGTTCGTGCGCAAGGTGGATGACGCATTGGACTTCGGCATTGAAAGCCTGGAACGATGCTTTGACGGTATACCCGCTGATGTCACCCGGGTCATGCATATGTGCTGCGGATATCCCGGGCACCTCGATGACGAGAATTACCTGAAGGCTGATCCTGACTGCTATCAGCAACTGGCGCGCGCCGTGGATCGCAGCAGCGTGCAGCAGGTATCGATCGAAGACGCGCATTGTTTGAATGATTTGCGACTGCTCGAAGATTTCGACAACACTGCCGTTATTCTGGGTGTCGTCACGATTGCCAGTAGCCGCATCGAGAGTATCGATGACATCGAGCAGCGCTTGCGTCTGGCGCTACAACACATCGACAGCACACGCCTACTGGCAGCACCCGACTGCGGTTTGATGATGTTGGGCCGTGAATTGGCCATGGCAAAATTACACAACATGTGCGCCGCTGCAGCGCGCATTTGAATCAAATTGACAACAGGCGTATAAACAGGGCCATTCATTGCCGTCTAATCAATGCCAGAACCATGGCTAGCACCAATGGAAAGTGATATGTCAGCCAACCTCAGCAATAAAAAAATCATCATGATCCACGGCCTGGCAGCAAAGCCAACACCGGAAATCACCCACGAACTTTGGCGCCGAACGCTAATCGAAAATATTCGAGTGGGCAACCCTGAACTGGCACGCAGTCTGGAAACTCATCCGCAGGTTTTCGAATCTGCCTACTGGGCGAATTTCGTTCCTCACCACATCCCGGATGATGCGGCTTACAGCAAGAAACTGAGCAAACAGGTGGACAGGGTCATTGCCGAACGTCGCGAAACGAAGGGTCGTTTTCACGTGGGTACCGGCGAAAAGCTGGCAGGGTTCTTCAAGGACCGTGGTCTCGACCTGGTCAAATTACTGGCCGGTGCGCTGACGGTAAAGGACGACGTGATGACTCACTTTCTGCGCGAAACCGAACTCTACGATCAGGATCAGTTTATCGCCGACCAGATCCGCGCCCCGTTGGAAAACGCTTTGCGCCGTGCCTGGGATGAAGGCCGCGAGCCGATCATCGTCTCGCACAGCATGGGCACATTCATCAGCTACGATGTCTTATGGCGCTTTGCCCACCGGCGCACACCCGGCTTCGAAAAATACAACAAATGCAGAGTCAAAATGTTCGTCACCATGGGCTCACCGCTCGGCGACGAGACAGTGCGTAGCTTGCTGTTTGCACAGCATCACCAGGGTCATGTTTTGCGCCGGCGCCGCTACCCAACCAATATCGATTACTGGCACAACTACGCCTGTCTTGGCGACGTGGTGGCGCACCAGAAGAATTTTCACGATATTTTTTATGCACCGATGCGTGAACTCAAGTTATTCCCGGGCAACCGGAAATTCCGCACCATCGATTACATCGACTTGCATAACCCGTTCGAAGTGGTCACGCACGCCGATAACCGCAAGAGCGAGAAACGCAATCCGCATAAGTCCTATGGTTATCTCGCGCAACCCAGGCTAGGCAGCTGGGTATCCGACTACCTGCTGGATCAGCTTAAGTAGGCCAGGGTCTGAGCTGGCCTCAGGTCCACTCATCGAAGCTGCAGAACCGGTTACGACCATTCTGCTTTGCCTGGTAAAGCGCAACGTCTGCCTGCTCGATCAGCATCGTGCTGCTCTTGTCGTGTATCGGCAGCATGGCAGCCACGCCAATGCTGACAGTGACATAAGGCTCTACGTCCGAATTGACATGCTCCAAACTGGCATTCTTCAGCGCTTCCAGACAGTCTTCCGCAACTGTCAATGCGCCCTTGATATCCGATTCCGGCAGCAGCACGACAAATTCCTCACCGCCATAACGCGCGACCAGATCGGAGGGGCGCTGGGTGCAGGCATCCAGAATCCGGGCGACCGCAATCAAACACTCATCACCTCGCAAATGACCATAATGATCGTTGTACTGCTTGAACTTGTCGACATCAATCATCAACAGTGCCAGGGATTGTCCGGTACGTGCACCACGACTCCATTCAGCCATCAAGCGCAAGTCAAATTCGCGCCGGTTGCAAATCGAGGTCAAACCATCGACCCGTGCAATATTATTGAGTTGACGTTGCGATTCTCGCGCCTGTAAATGCATATTCAGGCGCGCGCGCAACACGCGCGGATGAAATGGTTTGGCAATAAAATCAGCAGCACCTGACTCGAATGCGTCAACTTCGGCCTCGGTCGATTTATCGTCTGACAGGAAGATAACCGGTATGGGGGTATCCAGGTCCGAATCGGTAGAGTTTCGCCACCAGTCGGTTCCTTCGGTATCGCCGAGCAAGGCTGTATTGACGACAACCAGGTCGGGCATACCATTATTGCGGGCAGCAGCCACCAGGGCAGCGAAATCCTCGACAATTTCAACCTGGGCGGCTCTCATCTGCTGGATGAGCATCTGCAGGCCATCCACATCATCATCGAGCACCAATATTCTCTGTAGCACCCTGGGCTCAACGCTATCATGCAAGGGCTGATCAGACACCAGAGAACCCGTTTTCAGAAATGAGTTCAATTCAGATTCGAGAGGAAATCCTATGACTTTTTCACCGCGCTCACTGATAACGACGGGGATCTTACCCTCAAACTCACTATCGTTACTCCATTCCGTCTGCCACGCCGACAAGGCCTCGCTCGAGCCTGTCTTGACTAACCCCAGATCGATATCCTGCTGCAACAGCAGAGAATCAAGAACCTCGGGCAGGGAAATATCAAGACCTTCGACCCATAGGGCCTGAAAAATGGCGCGCCGCAACCGGCTCGCATACTGGGGACTTTGCCTGGACACTCTGTCGAGTAATTCCGTCGCCGCTGCTGAACTCGGACGAAACAAGGGTGTCGCAATCTGCACCGAAGGTGCCCGGCGTCGCACATCGGCGACCTCACGGCTGAGCGCGGCAAGAATTGAAACTTCGCTTCTTTCACTGGATGCCGCCGGCGCATGTTGCACGCTGCGGTAGTCAATCTGATCCTCCAGGCCCAGGGCCTGCAGACGTTCGTTTAACGCATAACAGAAAGGACAGTTGAAATCGGCATAAATAACGAAATCGCCGGCACCGACAAATCGCTGTTCTTCCACCGTTTTAGGTGCATTTTTCATGCCCTGGCTTGTTGCTCCTGATGGCTGGCATTGATTAACATTGAATATTAACGAAAAGTCATTGTTAACAAGGCAGTATAGTTTATTCCAGTCGTTTCGGGGGTCTGTTTCGGGGCCTATTTATGGGCCCGTGCAAGCCTGTCGAATTCGCTCTGCAGGAATGAAAAGCTGGCGCAGCAGATACTCGATCAATGCCAGGGGATAATCCTGCTGATTCAATGCGCGACCCATGCATTCGAGCCACAGATCGCGTTCAAGCTCGGTCACCTGCAGGTGCTGATGTACGGCGGGGATGCTGATCGATCCATACTTTTCGACAAAAGGTCTGGGGCCTCCCATCCAGCCACACAAGAACAGCGCCAATTTGTCGCGAGACTCTTCTCTGTCAGCTGGATGCCAGTCATAAATAGTCTGGTAACTCGGATCACTGCCCATAATGTCGAAAAAGCAATCCACCAGTTTGCGGATTCCCGTCTGTCCACCTGCAGCCTGATAAGTGTTGTCTCGCTCACCGTAGGCCTTCTGTTGTGTCATCACCTGCCTCATGATTAGTCCGGGAGCGCAGGAAACGCTGCCAGGGAAAACATCGCTACGCCCTCAGGGGTCAATGGGCTCGGCGTAAACATAAGCATTTTCTATGGCAAAATCCAGCCCCATACCAGGGTAACTTTCTGCTTAACTACCAGTGATCTGGCCCAGGATCAGAACGACCCATGATATTGCCGTGGATTATCCTGCCCATTTTACTGGTCGCGCTAGTAGCACTATCTCTGTATTTTTTGACTACCCTGCCCCTGCTGCAGGACCTCGACACCAGGTCGAAACGACACAAAACTGCACACACGTGAACCGTTGCACCACCCGGCGAACATGAAAGAATTCGATAATCCGATTACAATGGCGCGAATCAACCTGCAAGCCACTCATGACAGAAAATGCTGACAATTGGTCGCTATACATCATCGAAGCAAGTGATAGATCGCTGTATACCGGCATTACCACCGATGTAGAACGCCGTTTCAGCGAACATTTGCAAGGCCCGCGCGGTGCGCGTTATTTTAACGGTCGACGCCCGCTGAAAGTTCTTTACCGCGAAGATGGTCACGATCGCATCAGCGCCAGCCGCCGTGAAGCGCAGATCAAGAAACTATCGCGTCGCGCCAAGCAGCAACTGATTGCCGAGGCACAGCGACTCACCGGAGAAACCAGCCCGGAATGAACAGTCAATTGCTCGAGCAAATCGACAGCGAGCGACTACCGGTGGTCGATGGTGAGCTGTTGTTCTGGCCGCAGACCGAGCTCGGCATGGCTTATGAGCATCTGCTTGAGAGGTTGATCGCAGAAAGCCCCTGGCGCCAGGAAGAGATCACCGTTTATGGCAAGGCCTATCGACAACCCAGATTGAGTGCCTGGTATGGAGATCTCGGCTACAGCTATTCGGGTATACGCCTCGAACCAGAGCCCTGGACCAGCACCTTGCTCGACATCAGGGCGCACGTAGAGAAACTCGCCGGGCACCAATTCAACAGCGTTTTACTCAACTACTACCGTGATCAGAACGACAAAATGGGAATGCACAGCGACGACGAAACCGAACTTGGCCGACAACCGGTGATAGCGTCGCTCAGCCTTGGCGAATCCCGCACGCTGCTGCTCAGGCACAAAACGCGCAAGGATCTGGCTACCATCAAATTACCCCTGCCCTCCGGCAGCCTGTTAGTGATGCGTGGTGACACCCAGCATTACTGGCGCCATGGGATCAACGCCGAGCGGGCCCATTGCGGCCCACGTATCAATCTGACTTTTAGAACCATAAAACCCCTGGCAGGAGGAGGTACCGCCTGATGAACGCTTCAATGTTACTGATCTGGTTGACTGGCGCCCTCGCTGGCAGCATGTTGTTTTTTGCGATCGCGGTGGCACCCACCGTGTTTCGCGCGCTACCTGCGGAGGCGGCAGGCAGCTTTCTACGCAGGCTGTTCCCGCTTTATTTCCTGTGGGGCCTGTTAATGTCATTACTGTGCACGATCACCGCGATCTACGCAGAGGAACTCGTCATCGGCAGCATCTGTGCACTGGTAGCCATACTGTTCGCCTATGCGCGTTACTCACTGCTATCGCGGATAAATCGCGCCCGCGATCGCAAAATGGACGGCGATCCCACTGCGGACCGGCAGTTCAAACGCCTGCATCTGCAAAGCGTACTAATCAACGCCGCGCAACTTCTGTTGCTGATCGGCATCAACTTTGTTGCCGATTGATCCGCTGGAGCCTGTGATGACCGAAATCGAGGCAACTGAACTCGCCCGCGCTTACGTGGCCCTGTCGAATGCGCATCGCGTTGATTTGATCGGGCCGATGTTTGTAGATGATGCCGTTTACTATTCCAGCGCCGTCGGCGAATATCGGGGCATGGAATCCATCAGAGAAATGATGCAAGCCTTCTTCGCCCGCTACCCTGATGTTTTCTGGCTATCTGAAGACTTTCGCTACGCGTCGAACCGTGTCAGCTTCAGTTTCAGCTTGCAGGCAATCGACGCGCAAAGTGGCAGCTCGTTACAGCGCAGCGGCATTGAGCACATCGATTTCGACCCTCAGGGAAAAATAAAAAGGCTGGAAGTACAGACTAGCTGAGACCTGAAAATCACGCTCGATGAGCCCTCGTATGAAGCATTACTCGCTGCGTCTGGCACGGCCTCGCTTGATTCGGGTCAGATTGCCGATGAAAGAATGCTGGTGAAAGAAAGCGACCAGTCGCATAGAATCATCCTCACCGCAGCCGAATAACCGCAGCATAGAGGCCGTATCGCGAAATGATGAACAATAGCGACATTTCTGCTGCAGCGATAAGCTGCGCTGCCAACGCATCCGCTTAGCGCTGGAATGCGGATACACAACCCCGGGGAATATAGTTTTGGAAATCAAGAACAATACTTTTGTCATTACCGGAGCCGCGCAAGGGCTCGGCGCTGCAATCGCGATCTCGCTGGCACGACAGGGCGCGAAACTCGCCTTGCTCGACGTCAATGCGAAGCTCCTCGATGAAGTAGTTGCCGGCTGCCAGCAGGCCGGCGCTACCCAATGTTTCGCTTTCACCTGTGATGTCGCCTCCGAGGTCAGCGTCACCCGCAGCTTCGCCTCGATCGAGGAACACCTTGGGCCGATTGCGGGCCTGGTCAACAATGCCGGTATTTTGCGTGATGGACTGCTAATCAAGGTAAAGAACGGTGACATTGTCGAGCGCATGTCGCTGGAACAGTGGCAACAGGTCATCGACATCAATCTGACCGGTGTCTTCCTCTGCGGCAGAGAAGCCGCTGACAGTATGATCCGCAACCAGCAACAAGGTGTCATCATCAACATCTCAAGCATTAGTCGCGCCGGCAACATCGGTCAATCGAACTACGCTGCGGCGAAATCCGGCGTGGCCGCGTTGACCACCACCTGGGCGCGTGAACTCGCTCGCTTCCAGATTCGTTGCGCCGCCATTGCCCCGGGGGTGTTTGAAACCGAAATGGTGGCATCGATGAAACCTGAGGCGCACGAACGCATTACCAGCGCCGTGCCCCTGCAGCGCACCGGGGCTGTCGAGGAACTGGCACACGCGATCAATTTCATTGTCGAGAACGACTATTTCAGCGGGCGTATTCTCGAGCTGGATGGAGGGCTGCGTCTCTAAATTGTCTGGCAATTCGAGGCAGAATCGTCGACAGCCGCGAAGTGACATTCCGGCCAAAGACACTGATAACAGCGTTAATACAGCGCTCCTCGCCGGAGGCTAGCCCTTGGCGACGCCAGCCATGATCCGATTGTTGAAGGCCGATCTAACGTCTAGTTCTGGAAACCCGACCCCGCTATCAGGTATGCTGACGGCGAGGTAACCATCCATGCACAGTATCAAGTCCATTATCAGTTTGCTGTTGATCATCGCCGCGCTGATTTTTTCAATACAAAACGTTGCCGCTGTCGAAATACAGTTCCTGCTGTGGAGTTTTTCGATACCGCGCGCATTGCTGATTATGATCTTGCTGGGAGTCGGTTTCGTCATCGGCATGCTTTTTTACAGCATCGTGTTTCGCCGCCGCCGACACTAATTTCGAGCGGAAGTCGACGCCTCACTGCGAACATCTCTGCGCTTCACGGGCAAATCGAGTGACATCGCGGTTGGTTACTGCTCGCGCATGGGCGGCCAGTCATCATCATCAGCATGATCGATCAATCTGAAGCGTATGCCAACTTTCTCCTCTGTTGGCACCCGGATAATTATGCCCACGTTATTGGTTTCATAGTTGTGAATAATCTGCGCGTCCCTGGACAGCGGTATCTCCTCCCCTGATTCGCTCAACACCTGAACCTGGTCCACCAGGTCGGGTTGAATCGGCACATTGATTTCGATCGTCTGCGTGTCACCCAATACTTCGGTGCTGACGACTTCTGCCCCAAGCTGATCCCCTTTATAGCCAACGGTCGGTTCCAGCTGACCGGTATCGAGTGAACCCTTTTCTGTCGGTGCCGCGCCCGCGGGCGGTTTATAGGTTGAACGGGGTTCCATGCTGCCGGCACAACCCTGCAACAGCAGCCCTGTAAGGACGGAAATGAATAAGTTTCGCTCAGACATCATTGCAGCTGCACTCACAGACAGGTAATGGTTAATAGCGCAGAGTAGCAGAAAGCGACAGTGTCGATAAGTCGATTCAGCCCCCCCTCGGAATGACACGCCAGCAGCAGTTGCTGCCACCACCGTCTACTGCACCGCGGACGGCCGCAGATCAACTTGCCACAAACGACGAATGAAAAAGAGTGCGACGTAAAAAAAACCAAGTGGGAAACCGATAGTCTTGAGCAGGTAGATCGCGACCAGGTTGATAAGGTTCTCGATGCCAGCGCTGATTTTTCGGTTGAGTTCATCGAGACTCAGGCTGCGCCAGAAGGCGATCACCGTGTCTTCGATAGCGTCACTATCCGCATCAGCGGCCATATCGCGGCCCAGCATACTCGACTGGAATTGCTCCATCTCACGATCATTGTCACGCAGCTGTTGATCAAGGAAGAGAGTGTCGACACCGCTATTTAACACGACCACCATCCCGAGCGCAAAGCGCAGGAACACAGTCACCAGAAAACAGCGGAAAACGAGATTTTGCGCAGGCGATCGCCCGTAAAAAATCAACAGCAGGGAAGTGATACCAAGCACCGCGAGCAGATAAAGGAACAGCTGGTGCGAAGCCAGTAACAGCAACAGTTTTTGCGCGGCAAGCGACGCCAGCACCCAGGCCATGACTGACGAGAAACGTTCGATCATGTCGTTCAGCGGATCGAGCACTTCGCCGATGGTCATCGATCCCGATACAATGACCCCGGCTTCCACTTCCGTGCTTTGCAACACCGAAACCAGCCCATTGATACCCCGGGCGGTGGCATAGGTGAGCGCCGCATTGCGAATCGATTCATCGGTATAGTCATCGACATAGTCATCGAGCACGCGGGTACTCGACAGCGTGACCAACACCACGATCAATACCGCAATCAGGGCGTTGACGTCAAACCTCATAAGCCTGATCGGTACGCGCAGCCATGATCAGATCGTTCTTGTGCAATCCCCGGATTTTATGGCTCCACCAGGTAACCGTCACCTTGCCCCATTCGGTCAGAATAGCGGGATGATGATCCTCAGCCTCAGAAATGTCGCCGACCCGATTGGAAAATGCCATCGCCTGGGCAAAATTTCTGAAAGAAAATTCACGCTGCAATTGCATGACACCATCCACGACCACCACCTGCCAGTCGGGTATTGCCGGCATCAATTGCCTCAATTCATCATCACTGATGAGCGGTGCATCCGCTCGACAAGCCTCACAACCCTGTTCACTTAGTTCCACCATCTGCTCCTCACATTGTGCCCGCCATCATACCTGAGCCAGGTTACTCAGGCAGGGGTATAAATTCGCTTTCGCCCGGTACTTCAGCAAAGCGATTATTGCGCCAGTCCAGTTTAGCCTGTTCGATGCGTTGTTCAGAACTCGATACGTAATTCCACCAGATATACCGCTCACCAAACTTTGCGCCACCAACAATCATAACGTGGCTCTCGAGCGTGGCTTGCAGACGCAGCGCTTCACCGGGTGCTGCCACGACCATGCGCCCCTCGGTGACAACAGCCCCACCGACGCGTATCTCCCCGGATACCACGTAGGCGGCAATCTCATCGCAGTTGCCCGGCAAGGTCAGCACCGCTTCCGCGGGACAGTGGCATTCAAGATAAAGTGTGTTTACATGCTGGGTAACCGGAGACGCGTGACCGAATACCTCACCCATGATAACGCGAATCGAAACCCCGTCCTGTTCAAATTCTGGCAGTGCATTTGCCGGGTAATGAGAGAAGTCCGGCTCACACTCTTCCAGCGCCTGTGGCAATGCCATCCACGCCTGAAGACCGTGCAACTGCGAAACCCGATGTAGATCATCGCCGGCACGTTCCGAGTGCACGATTCCACGACCCGCGGTCATCAAGTTGACCGCCTCAGCCTGAATCGCCTGCACGCATCCAAGGCTGTCGCGATGAATAATTTCACCTTCGAACAGGTAAGTCACTGTAGCAATCCCGATGTGAGGATGCGGGCGCACCTGGACACCTTCACCCGGCGCAAACTGCGTCGGACCAAAATGATCGAAAAAAATGAACGGCCCGACCATCTGGCGTGCGGCGGCCGGCAAAATCCGACGCACACTGAATCCACCGAGATCCTTGATATCGGAATCGATGATCTGCAAATCAACGGATTCGGGACTGGACGACTGCGGGTTATCGGTCGTGGACATGGCAGGCTAAGGTTTATTACTGACCCGTTATGGTATCAGGTCTATGGTTTGCAATGAAATTCGATCCTGGGCCCTGCCCGGGAGAACGGGTTTGACTTTACCATTAATCTTCGACTGACTTATCGTTATTGCCCGATCGGTCAAACCGACCTCAGTCGTCATCGATAAACAGGCAGTTCAGTATTTCAACTGGCGCAACGCGGCTTCTGGCATTGACCAAACCAAGGCATGTCGAATGCTTGAATCAACACTCATCAACGGAGCAAAGAATGAAAATTGACGGTAGTTGCCACTGTGGCAGCATCACTTTCGAAGCCGAAGTCGACCCTGACAAGGTGCGGCTCTGTCACTGCACAGATTGCCAGACTCTGTCGGGCTCGGCTTATCGCAGCGTGGCTCCCGTGAATGGTGAAAGTTTCCGCCTGCTTGGCGGAGAACTCACCACCTACATCAAGATCGCCGAGGATGGCACGCCACGCCAGCAGACGTTTTGTGCGCAATGTGGAACGCCTGTTTACGCTGGACCGATCGATGGTCAAAGCGGAATGCTCGGGCTTCGTGTCGGGGCGATAACCCAGCGCGATCAACTGCCGCCACGCCAGCAATACTATTGCGCCTCGGCGCAACCCTGGGTACAGGATCTTTCCGCCTTACCTCGAGGTTGAGCAACGGCCGGCACCAAGCAGCTCACAGGCTGCTAGGCGCCGTGCGAACGTGAATAGCCACTGCGCTCAGGTGACTTCCAACCTTGCAGGCTGCCTTTGGCCGGTTCGAAGATTTCAACTTTGAGCGGATAACAGTTCGCGCTGTCATCGGAATTGCTGCTGCCACAGTCGCCACCGGGGCATGCCGACAACGCGCCAAGCAGATCGATTTCGGCAAAAAACTCGATGTAATCACCCGGGCGCACCGGACTCGCCTTCATGAAGTATTGATGAGTATCGAGCGTAAACCCGGTACACATGAACACGTTCATGACGTCATGCACGTGCAATTCGGCTTCACCGAGGGTCAGGCCGGTCCTGGCGGCAAGGGCGCGCGTCAGGTTGGAATTACAGCAGTGATGGTAATCGACTTCCTTCAACAGGTAATTGGTATAGGGATCACAGCGGGTACCGATGACATCGTGCACGCCAC
>Ga0102815_10002363_pt1 | contig 11456 bp, 23 predicted proteins | sample ColrivemetaGS759_FD_79113 | JGI IMG/M metagenome (GOLD analysis project Ga0102815, IMG submission 79113) | Estuarine microbial communities from the Columbia River estuary - Ebb tide ETM metaG S.759 | ecosystem: Environmental > Aquatic > Marine > Intertidal zone > Estuary | place: USA: Columbia...
ACTTAGTGTTTTTTTCGTTAAGATTTTTAAGTGTGTTTTCAATTTTCTTAATATTTTGAAGCTCTGGTATCATAGATGTAATAGAAGAAGCTTCGTGGTATCTAAAATCAGAGTCAGAGATTTTAGTTGAAAAAAGACTATTAGAATTGACATGAATAGTAGAAGTATCAATATTAGAAGATAGAAAAAGATCAACAAAGTTAGAATCGTACTTAGACAAATCTCCAAGAAGTTCTCTCATTTTTACTTTGTAGGCTGCTGGATCAATCCAAGCAAGACCTTTAAAAGAGAAAAACTTAGCTGGAAGAGAAGATAAAAAGTTTTTTGATTTATTGTATTTTAAAAACTTGGCGCGTGGTGCGTTAATTCTAATTCTAAGAAGCTTTATTTTATAAGTTTCTAAAGTGGCGGCATTTAGAGCAATGCAATCAGAAATTACAGGAACTATAGAGCAAGCCTTTTGAAGAGTTTTCTTTCTTACAAGGGTCTTTTCAAGAGAGGTGTTACCCCTGTAAGGGCTCTTAACATAAGTTGCTTGTATCTTTTCAGAAGAATCCATAACAGCGAGATAATCTTCTTTAGCAAATTCTTCAAAAACAATATCGCCTTTTTGGCCTGCAGAAAGTTTGCAAACTGAATGAGGGATTATAAATCCACAGTCACTGTATGGGTGTGTTTCTTGGACTTGAAACTTGTAAGAAAAATCTAAAGCAATGCTTTCTGGAATTTTAGAAAATACTTCTAAACCATTAACAGTGTAATTGTTAAAAGAAGCAGCAGGGTGATATCCAAAGCAAGTAGTATCATTAGTGCGGTCGCTTAAAAGAACGCCATTAAAGTTTTCTTCAATTATTTTATTGAGATTATCAAGCCTTTTATAAGCAAGAGTAACCTTGTAAGAATATCTTCTAGCAGCATAGCTTAACCCACTAAAAAAGCCTCTATGAGAAAGAAGCTGAGGTAGAAAACCGAAAGCAATTAAAAATAAAAAGCTTACTATTAGTTCTTGTTTAGTTTCATCATCTTGATAGCAATCCGTACTGTTAATTGAATCAATAATGTCTTGGCAGTACTTTTCAATAGAAGTATTGTCTCTGTCAAGAAGTCGAGTTAAACTTCCACGACCAACTACTTGAGACCTTCTACTTAAAGTTTGCCAAAAAGCAGTTGCTAGATCATAAGAATCATAAAAACACATAGTTGCGTCTAGATCTTCGTTAAAAACTAATTCTGTTTTTTCAATTATATTTTTGCCAAGCTGGCTAGCGATGCTATTAATACCAATAACAGAAAATTTAGGAAATGAAGAAAAAGAAAATTCAGTCATGATCTATCCTTTTGATAGCTTGTGCTAATATTTTAATAGATTGTTCTTGTAGTTCCTCTTCACCTAATAGGTGGAAAGGAGGCGTGTTAGCGAGGTATAAAAGCGCAGGGCTTGCGCAAATGTTACAAATATATTCTTGAGGTATAAGATTTGTATAATCAACAAATCCGCACTCATCTGAATTTAAACAGACAAGCTTGTATTTTTTTCTTTTCATTTCCTATCGATTCCTATAAAATATTTTTAACTGCAATTATGCAGTATAAGATGTAGGTATTTGTTATGAGAAAAATAATAACTTGTCTAGTAGTGTTAGCTTTGTTGTTAATTCCCTCTCAAGTTGCTGGGAAAAAACGAACAGTAGCGGAAAGGATTTCTACACATAGCGTAGGAATCCTTATTCCTGCTTTAAATGCAACTATAGGATCAGGCACTTTAGTTGAAATAAATGGCAGGTATGCAGTAATTACTGCTGCTCATGTAGCAAAAAGTGTAGAGTTGCTACCAGTAGTTTTTTGCAGTTTTAACGGAGGATGTACTACTGGCATGTATAGCAAATATATTAGTGCTGGAGAAGGTATCTCAAATGACTGGGCTATCTATTATATAGATGAAGTACCTCCGGGAGGTTCGCCTGCTAAAATGTCTATAGGACAGAGTAGATTAGGAGACGAAGTTTGGCTTAGCGGAGTTTCAGAAGGAGTAGATAGGCTTATTGTTAAAGGAAATATAGCCTGGATTGAAGATCACAATCCTCAAAAACTCTACAAGATATTAGGTTACGCTATGCCAGGATTTTCAGGAGGGGGAGTTTACAACAGTAATGGCAAGCTAATAGCCATTACTGTTGCAATCAGAGTTAGTTCAACAGGAACACTGCAAGAAGATATAGTTATTGCAGTGCCCCTGGAGAACATAGCAAACTCTAGCTAACTACACTCATAAGACCGTCTAGAGCGTTTGCAGCAAGTCGAACGATGTAGTAGCGAGTACCTGGTGCTGCTGCAACAAAGACGCGACGAGCTGCACGCGCTTCTTGACGACTCTTGTAAGAGGTCATTGTAGCTGGAACAAGAGTGTCAGGCTGAGTAGAAACAAAGTAAAGCCAATCAAAAGAGCGAGTCTGTGCTGGGCTAGCAAGATTGGTGTAGCTAGAGTAGCCTTGAGTGGCTTCAGTAGCGGTCTGCTCAGAAGTAAAATAAGTAGTGTAATCAGTAGGCATTTTTAACCTTTACTTTAGGATTGAATGTTGGTCTACAAAGTCATTGTAAGACGGATGTGCTGAAAGGCAATCTTTTATTGCTGTCCAGATGTTTTGATTTTTTTTAGCTATGTAAGCAAAACCATTATAAGGACCACTATCTATAACTAAATGTATATTCTTTTTAGAAAGAATGTTTGGAAATTTATTGTAAACTTCAATAAGAAAATTCCAAGACTTATCAGAAAGCGTATAGTCCCAGCGATACATATACTTTTTAAATCTAGCAATCTGAACACAAGCATAAGTCACAATTTGCTCATCTGAAAGCTCTTCTTTAAGAAGCTTGTTGAGCATCCATGGATTGTGCACATTAAGGGTTTTTTCTAAGTGATCCTTAATAGTAGTTAGATGGCAAGTAAAAGTTTGATCAAGAGGAGTAAAAGCAATAGCACAGTTTGTAAAATCAAAGGTATCTACTACATCTTCAGGAGAGTAGTTAAACTTTGTTACAATTTGATAAGTTGTTCTTTCTTCAGAATTTTCAGATGAAGTAATTAAAGTCTCTGCATTCTCAGTAGAAAGTTGTTCGTAACTTTCTGAGTTAGACTTAATAATTTTAATTGCAGTTGAGCAATTGTCAGGATTCTCAAAATATATATCGTAGTCTGAATAGTAAGATCCAATTTTGCCAGAAGAATCCCGAGGTGCAAAAAGGAGCGCCATAGGGTATCCGCCAGCAAAAACTGGATTAAGCTGTTCTATTTCTTTTAGTACTGGATTGCTTGCGTAAGTAGTCTTAATGTTTTCTGACAATTTCTCATTTAAATTTGAGAAACTGAATTTTGAGTACATTAAAAACCAATTCCCTTGTTATTTTTGTTTTTAGAAGTCTTTAAAGCTTCGGTTATTTCTTTATCAGTAATCAGTACACTTTCTTTATTACCAAGAACAAGATCTAGCGCTGCCTTTCTAAGCAATTTTTTGACTATAGTCTTTATATCGCGAAGACCGACTACAGAAACCGCGAGCAAAAGCGAGCTATCATCAAAGTGGATAGGATGATCTTGAAGATTATACTCTGCTATTGCATTTGGAATAATGTAATCTGTCATAATTTTCTTGCGTTCGTCTTCTTCGTAGTTCCTAAAATAGATAATTTCAAATCTATCTTTTAGAGCAGGAGGGATTTGATCTTCATAGTTCGCAGTGCAGATAAACATTGCGTTAGATAGATCAATAGGAGTTTCAAGATATCTGTCTATAAACTCACTATTTTGCTCTGGATCTAATAGTTCTAGAAGAGCAGCAGACGGGTCACTACGACCGCTTCCAAGCTTGTCTACTTCGTCAAGTATAAACATAGGGTCCATAGTCCCCTTCGCTACTATACCGGCTACAACGCGGCCTGGGCGGGCTGCAACGTAAGTTCTTCTATGACCGCGAATTTCAGCTTCATCAGAAAGGCCGCCAAGTGCCATCTTAATTGCCTGCCTGTTAGTAGCTTTAGCAATTGATTTAGCAATACTAGTTTTACCAGTACCAGGCGGTCCTACAAAACAAAGAACGTGACCTTTAGAAGTTCCACAAATAGATTCAATAGCCATATGTTCCATGATGGTTTGCTTTACATCGTTAAGTCCAAAATGACTTTCGTTCATATAGCCTACAAGAGATTGTAGATCAGGGCTAAAGTAAGAGTTTTCTCCCCAAGGCATTTTTTCTAACCAAGAAAGATACTCTTTCAAAGCATGATACTCCATGCTTTGAGAAGGGAGAGACTTTAGTCTAGATTTTGCTTCAGCAATAGCCTTTCTGGCTTCTTGAGGGATTTTAGCTTCTCTTTCTTTCTTTTCGTCCATCTGGCTAGCAATCTTGTCTTCTAGCGATATTTGATCATCAATAATATCGGCAAGATTGTATGGCTCTTCATATTGATCAGGAATAGTAGGGTTAATAAACCCAGTTAAATTTGGACCCTCTGATCGCTCTCGCAAGATATCAAATAAAAACTTAATTACTAAAGTGCTTCTTTCAAGATTGTTTTGCGCATGCAAGTAAAGCAATTTAGACTTGTTTGGTATATTTAAATCTTCAATAATGAGGTTACATATTTTAGTTAAGTTCTTTGTAGTAGAAAGAGCTGCTTTACACTCTTTAGAAAAAACATTTTCATTATCTTTGATGTAAGTGATCAAAACATACACATCAGAAAGAAGCTCAGCTTCACCAGCTATTGGAGGTTCATCTTCATGAATATAAGTTACAGAGTATTTGTTTTCGCTATTAAGAGAAAAAGAATTTAACTGAAAGCTTTTAATTATTTTACAGTGGTAAGTCTTACTGTACTCTTCTTGCTTTATTGCTGTGATTATACAAAGGACCCCGTATTGCTCAATAGAAAAAAGCTTCATTTGCTCGTCTTCTATAAGAGACAAGTTTTCATCAGACTCATAAGAAATACCAATGGCAAAAAATCTTTCGCTGACTCCGGGTCGGATTTCAACGTAATCAATTTCTAAATTTTTAGCATCAACATTCTGAAGAGTAAAAGAAAAGTGAGAGCCGGGAATAGGAACGCCAGACTCTACACTTAATATTACTAGAGGTACGGTAATAGGATTCATAGTTAAGCTCCAGTTATTTATATTTTAAGCAACCAAGAACTTAGCTTCAAGGCAAATTAACAATAAGTTGTATATCCATTTGCTAATGTAGTTCTAGTAGTTGCAGGTAGTAATTGAGAAAACCCGCTGTAAGCGGTATATCCAGAATTGCTGACATTATTTAAATAAGCAGTATAATTGTAAGTAGAGTTGTCTGTGCAAGTGTCTGTCTTGGTAATGTCTCCGATCATCATTTCCCAGCATTCTCCATGTTCTTCCATGTCAAGAGCTAGATCTGCAGCTTCATCAACGTCAGAAGCGCATACAGAGACAGTGTGGTAGTGAATTACATTTACGTCGTAGCAAGGCATTATGAAATCCTTTGTATAATAAGAGAAGTGATTTGATTGTTTTCTTTTTCAAGTAAAGAAATTTTACTCGAAAGCCTTTGGTTTTCTTCTTTAAGTATAGATATATTTAGCTCTTCTAAAGAAAGCGGCTGGTCTAATTTTTTAAACTTGTAATAAAGAAAAGTAAAAAGAGCTTTTAGATAAAAAGCAAAATTAACAAAGCCTATTAAAGCAAAAACTAAAAGCAAATTAATTGGAATTGTCATTTAATTCGTTTTGGTTGATGATTTTTTGTTTAACTCAGAAATCTGATGTGTTAAATCTAAAGTTAGATCGTACAATAAGCGAATCATCTTATCTTTTTCTAAGATTGATTCCCTTAGCCTTTTTATATGCTTGAGATTGCTGGGATTTGTTTTTGATGGCATCTAGCTCTCCGTAATTATTTTTCAAGGATACCCATTCACTAGATGAATTTGTATACCATATGTTCTTTAATTTAACACCAGCCTTAAGCATAAAATCAATACAATAGGGACATGGTTTACTATTGTGAATAGAAAACCCGTTCTTTTTCTTTTTAATTCTAGTTACATATATCTTAAGGTTTTTTATTTTTGCATGTGGAATTTGTCTTAAAACATCTATTTCAGCATGAAGGGTGCTAATAGGGTCGCCTTCTATTTGAGTCCAAATATAATTTGGATTGCTTTTTCTTTTATTATAACCAAAGTATCTGCGTTTTCCAACAAATCCTAAAGCAAAATGAGTATAGCCACCAGGGGGTGAAGAGTCGTGAAAGTGGGGGTGATTTATAAAATGTTCATAGTACACTGGGCATAACTTTTTCCTAAATAAAAAGCCCAACGCACGAAGCGTTGGGCTTTATTGATATAGAAGCTATCAGGAAGTAGCTTCAGGTCCAGCAGAAGTCTGAGTTCCGCGAATACGCTCAAGGAAGTGAACCTTTCCGGCTACAACCTCGAAAGTGTTATGGCGAGTTCCTTCTGCATCAGTGTAAGAACGAGGACGAACGCTACCTTCAAGTGCAACCTTGCTGCCCTTCTGAAGGTACTTGGCGCAGTTTTCTGCAAGTGGTCCCCAAACCACAACTGGAACCCAGTCAGTCTCACGGACAAGACGACGAGTATCACCATCGCCGGTGTAGTAGCGACGATCAATCGCAACATTAAAGTTGGTAACTGCGCGACCACTAGGAGTCTTACGAAGTTCAGGGTCCTGACCGATGTTACCGATACCGTTAAAGATGTTCATTTGTTTCCTTACCTTACATTTTACTATTTAGAGTTAAGCCTAAAGGCCACCAAAACGCGGCGGAAACGCCGCGAAGTTACTCTTTAGTAGTAAAGAATTTTTGAAAATATTTGTCCCAAATTACATCATAACTATAGTACAAAAAAGTTCCTATAAAGTTTCCGAAGAGAGAGCACTCAAGCGCTTCTACAAGAGAGCCAACCCAATAGTAAGTAATTAACATCCCTATCGGAATTGCTATAAAAAATCTCCAAACAAGAGATTTCGCTAAAAGGTCTTTTCTAAGCATAATGCTTTATCCACTACAGCTATTATCTATTTACATTAAAAGCTTTTAAGTTTACTTAAAGTATCTATTCTTGGTATAAAAATAGATACTTTAACACTTATTGGCTTAAACATTTTTATGGTAAAAGTTAGAAGAAATTTATACAAAAGACCAAAAAGAAAACGTAAGGTTAAGCGAAAAAGCTCAAGCCGTAAGCTTCTAAAAGATTGGTCAATCAAAGTGAGGGGTCGAGACGGTTTTACTTGCCTTAATTGTGGGTCAAAGAAGTATACCCACGCCCACCATATGGTTAGCAAGTACTATATACCAGAATATACGTTATTTTTAGATAACGGAATAACTTTGTGCAAGAGCTGTCATACTGGACCTCAAGGAGTCCATGGAAGCAAAAAGCCAAAAAGCAGTTTTATAAAACTGCTAAGGCTTATTTACAAGACAGGGGATATTAAAAAAGCTGTTAGTCTTCGGAAGAAAATAGATAGCCGCCCCTAACCTCTGCAACCTTTAGTAGGGTTTCAAACAAAGCGTCAGTAGAGCGAGTAATAGAAATGCCAGTGAGGCAGCAAGTAACGTCACATACGTAAGAGTTTAAATCAAAATCTGCGTATGTTCTAGTGTTCATTGTTTTTTTAAGCAGTACTGTTGCATGAAGTCTGTTTTGCGCAACATTTAGATCTACATACCAAGTGCCTCTTGCGGAAGGCTTGTAGTCACCAAGAGGGTGAACCCCTTTGGTAGATGCGTTGTACTTCCAATAAGCTCCATTGCAGTCAGTTAGCTGCCAATTAGGGTCGAGGGTTGTGAACCCTTTGAGAGATGTGAATCTTTTGGTTTGGTCATCTAGGCTGGGCTTAAATCTGTTTTTAATTTTAGACAGAATCCCCATTGGGTACTCCATTTTCAATAAGCCAATTAGTGAAGTCATAGATTAAATGCAATTGTCCAGAAGGTAAATAGCCAGCCATATAAGACGCTCTTAAACTTTTAGGAACGTACCGAATAGCCTCTATGTCTCTCTTCCAAACATAAATTAAAGTATCTCCGAGCTGGTCGTTCCACTCTAGGGTTTCTTTAAAAGATGTCATTTTTGACATATTTGCAAACAAACTGGCAAGTAAGTCTTTCATATTACCACTCGTTCAAAAGTGTGTAGGTGAATTTTCTCCAACCTCTTTCAGAAACTTGCTTGTCGCATATAGCTAAAAATTCTGCAAAATGGTTTGGGTTCGCAAAAACCTGACAGCCAGCAGACCATTTATCTACTTGGATTGATCCAGAGTTTCTAGAAGTTGCTCTGTGACAATTGATTCCAAAGTAACCTTCTTCAATATTATCCATTGAGTAGTCAACTTTAGAATCTTTGCTGTTGTCTCTGTGAACTGCTATCTTGTTTCCGGTCTGCACAAGAGCCTTGTACGAGCCCTTGTGTTTGCCCAGCTCCCATACCCCTCTGTACTGCCTGTCAGCTACCACAGCGGCTGTACCGAGCCTTCTAGTAGGGTTGTTGAGCCAATATGTTCCTGGGTCGGTAGTAATCTTCCAGGAATGTTCGTACCAATGTCCATCTACTTTATAGATACAATATAGATTGTCATCAAAAGTGTTTGGAATGCCGTAGGCGCTTCTAACTCCGATTATATTTAAATCATAATCTCCGTTAGAAAAAACAAGCATGTTTAAGTCTTTTACTCTTTGCAGTATAGGGTTCACATTATCTCCAAGTTTAACTTATGTTAACACTTTAAAAAATGCGAATCAACAAATCTTAAGCTTAAGTTTGCTGAAGCTTAAGATTAGCTACAGCAGTTGAGTTTAAGATTGCCGTTGAATCTACTTTTAAAACTTTCTTTCCCGTTTTAGTGGTAGCTTTGATGGCTTTTTCATCAAGAGGGAAGTTGGAAATAAGTAGACTGATTCTTTTTGGAGTCATTTTAGTAACAACTCCAACAATTAACTTAAGTCCTCCGAACCTAGCATTTCCCCCAGGGTACATAACAGTGTCGCCAAGGTTAATTTCTTGGCCAATCATATCTAACATTAATTGTCCTTGTAATTGTCTTTTTGTACGTTAAGTTAACCTTCATTCTTTATTCTTTTTGCTTTTTTGATAGCTCGTTTAGCTGCGGCAAGTGTCTTTTCTTCTCCCTCTTTAAGAGTTATCCACTCCCAATTATCTCCCCATCCCAAATCTAAGGTGCGAGTTTTTATTTCCCAATAATATGTTTTAGAAGGGTAGTGGTTTGTGATTAAAGCTACTTGTGTATCAAACTTAACTTGCCATTGAGTAGTTTTTTGATACTTCATTCTTCGTTCTCCTGTTCTTCAGCTTTTCAATAATGCTATCCAAAACATCTCCATCGACTTTTCGCATAGCATCAATCCGCTTTTGAAAGGCTTTTACTTCTGGGAGTTGGTAGATAGCATCATAAAGAACATCTTCGATAATTTCGTTTGGGACCTTTCCAAGCCAGAAAGAAGTAGGAGCAGACAGGTGTGGATTGAAATTTACCAGATCAACAAGTACGCACCAATCTTCGCCCCAAGAGATTTCTATTTCGTAAGAGACTCGGCAATTAATGCTGCAATACTATTGGCTTTCGTTTTCATAAGTAACTTCGTATCGTTTTCTTTCGGGGAAATCTGTATGAGAAGGATTCATTTCTGAAAACTCTGTTACGAAATAAGCAGGATACTTTCCGCCCCTATAAGAATTGTATTGAGCCATAGTCGGAGCTATTTTGGCAAAATCATCAAATACACCATACCGATTAACCCGAAGTGAAGGATTGCCATAGCGTATTACCTCAACAAGGTAAATCATTCTTCGTTCTCCTTAAGGCAATAAGTTTTTGTGTTATAAACAACAACACTTTTGGTGCCTTCACACAAAATTGTCCCTCCTCTTGTATCATAATCATATTTAAAAGAGTCCATTAGATAACCTCCTAGTACGTAGCCAGTAATAAAAACTAGCGTTAAAATTATTGCTTCGTCATTCATTCTTCGTTTTCCTTCGCCCACGCCCAATGAAGCGTACAAAACTCTTCGATCTGATCTTCATCTTTTACATCTGGATAAGCCTTTCTCATCCAAACGCGGATCTGTTCTTCTGTAATCTCAATAAGTGCGTCGCCGCCAGTAGGATGAGGTTCGCAAAACTGATAAATCATTCTTCGTTCTCCTCTTTGTTTGGCTTCCAATCCCAAAAATATTTATTCTGGTTCCAAGAGAAAGTTCCATTCTCCCAAAACCAAGTGTTGATTCCGTCTTGTTCAACGTCTTTGAGAGCCATTTGAAGACATCTGAGAGAAGTTAAAAAGGGGCGGGTGTACGAAGGAGATTCATTGTCTGCAAAAGGTGGATATAGTTCTACAAGTTCACAAACATCTTCTCCGTGATCTTCTGCGACTTTAATCATACCGTATTTCCAAGTAGACATTACTTATTCTCCAAATTCAATAGGATCATATTCGATGCTTCTGTGAAGACCTTCTTCTATGCAAGATGCAAAATAAAGATACCATTTAGCAAATTTTCCCATACATGCCTCCAGAAAGATCATAAATCTTTTCAAAAATTAGTTGTGCTTCTTTTGGCTTTCTTGCTACTTGTTCTGCGGCATAACGAGAAAGGTTATTGATCTTTTTTAGCCTTTCTCTCATAATCTCGTTTTCTGCTGTTGCTTCGTTTTCATGCTTTGCTGCAAGATCTAGCATTTCGAGTAGTTCGTCGTCTGTTCTCTCCATTTCAAGTTTAGTAATCTCGGCACGGAGTTTTTCTCTCAGCAGGATTAGTCTTTTGTTTTCTGCTCTCAGACTGTCGATCAGATCGAGGGCTTCAAGAGTAGGAACAACGCAACGAGCGAGGCAGTTAGGGCACTCATTTTCTTCATCGTAACCGTTGCCCTCACAATAAGAACAAACTTCGTAGTGGTTTTCCATTCTTACTTTGATCTCCATTCTTTAATCGCACTTCTAGCCTTAGCAAGAGATTCTTCTTCTCCATCAAAGAAACCACAATTGCAAGCGTGCCAATCGCGATGCCATAGACAGTCAAGCGAGTGTTTTGCTGCTGGCATCCAAGTGGAATAATCACATTTGTTACAACCAACAGCCCACCCTTCGTCTGGGGGCGTTAGAGCGGTTATTTGTAGAACACCGTTATCGCAGTAGTGACACCTCATTCCTCTTCCTCCAAAAAATGCTCGAAACAATCAGCACGCAGCCAGTCGGGAATAGTCCTATTGCCTTCCATTTCTTTATTGATTTTTAACATAGAGTCTCGTGAAGTCACGATAAAAGGCTCTGTTGGATAATAAGGCTCTAATCCCTGAAACATGGCAATGATAGGAGGTGTCCCAACTCTTTGTCCTTTACCAAATGTGGCTCTTCCAAAATAAACTCGTCCT
>Ga0102815_10002368_pt1 | contig 11448 bp, 9 predicted proteins | sample ColrivemetaGS759_FD_79113 | JGI IMG/M metagenome (GOLD analysis project Ga0102815, IMG submission 79113) | Estuarine microbial communities from the Columbia River estuary - Ebb tide ETM metaG S.759 | ecosystem: Environmental > Aquatic > Marine > Intertidal zone > Estuary | place: USA: Columbia...
GGTCGCGGGTCGCGGGGCTGAGGTCGTGCATGATATTCATGAACTGGGTACCGGTGGCCCCGTCCATGGCGCTGTGGTGTACCTTCATCAGCATGGCGAAGCATCCCGGTGGAATGCCCTCGATATTGTTGAGCCCCTCGATGATGTAGATTTCCCACATCGGTTTGTCCCGCCGCAGCGGTGTTGCGTGGATGCGCGCTGACAGTATGCACAGCTGGCGCCAGTCGCCGGGCTTGGGCAGGGCGATGTGACGCACATGGTATTCAAGGTCAAAATCCGGGTCTTCCACCCAGTAGGGCCTGCCCAGGCCATAGGGCACCATGGCCAGCTTGCGACGAAAAATGGGTGACAGGTGCAGCCGGCTCTCCAGCATCGCCAGGATCTGCTTGAAGCGAACCTTGCCGTCCGGCGCAGTGGACTGATCGTAAATACTGACCCCACCGATATGCTGGGGCAGGCCATCGAGTTCGGCGTGCAGGAACATCGCGTCCTGGCCGGATAATTGCTGCATGGTGAATACCTTGGCTATTGAAACGGGTTTCACCAGAATCGGGTGATTTGAGCGTCACGTCAATACGCGATAGCAGATTTTCCGGCCAGCCAGGTGTTGTGCACGACAAAGTCATCGTCAAAGTGGACCAGGTCTGCCCGGTAGCCCTTGGCTATACGCCCCAGCTGTTGGTCGAGCCCGATGACCGCAGCAGGGTACAGGGAGGCCATTCGCAGGCAATCGGCCAGCTCGAGGCCAACCACCTGGTTGCAAAAGCGTACCGCATCGATCAGGGCGATCGCACTGCCGGCCAATGCGCCAGCGCCATTAACCAGCTTGCCGTCCCGGCAGCTGATTGTCTCTTCATACAGTTCGAAGGACTGTTCGGTACTGCCCACGGTGGCCATTGCATCGCTGACCAGTAACATTTTTCCGGAGGGCTTGCTGCGTTGTGCAATACGAATGCCGGCCGGGTGAACATGGTGGCCGTCGGCGATGATGCCCAGCCATGTGGTGTCGTTATCCAGCGCAGCCCCGACCATACCGGGCTCCCTGGCCGTGAGTGGGCTCATGGCGTTAAACAGGTGGGTAAAACCCTGCAGGCCCTCGGCTATAGCCAGTTGTAACTGGTTATAAGTCGCCTCGCTGTGGCCGGCGCACACCCGGATACCCGCATCAGCCAGGCGACGAATCTGTCCGGGCCCGGCCTGCTCAGGCGCCAGGGTTACGATGACATTGAGATCTGCAAGCGTGCACAGCCAGTCGATGTCCTGCGCAGTGGGTTTGCGAATCATCGTGGCACTGTGCGCACCGTGTCTCGGTGGAGCAAAGAATGGTCCCTCCAGGTGAATCCCGGCTATCGAGGTATTGCCCTGGCTGCGTGCTTCGCGCACGGCGGCAACGGCAGCCTGCTGGGTTGCCGGGGTATCACTGAGCAGGGTGGGTAAAATGGAGGTGGTGCCCAGGCTGCGGTGTGCTGCGCTGATGATGGCCAATGCCGCACTGTCGGGCTGGTTGTTGAACATGAGTCCGCCGCCGCCGTTAACCTGCAGATCGATAAACCCGGGTGCGAGTATGCCCTGCTCAAGTGTGATCCGGTCGAGCCCAGCGGGACATTCAGCGGCGGGCAGTAGCTGCGTTATCGTGCCGTCACGCACGATAACGCAGTGATTGTGCAACAGCCGCTCTCCGTCAAATACGGTGGCGGCAGTAATGGCAAAAGCGGCACTCCTGGTTGGCATTGCGTTCTCCTTGCTGCCGCCAGTTTACCTGAGATTCTCACGCACGTTCAGTCCAGGGCCCACCAGGATGGACTTGCGTGATAATCCTCACAGCTTATCGTCCCGTTCGCCCCTGGCTACATTGCGATAGGCGGGCGGCACAAAGCCCGGCTGCAATGCCTTCAGTGGATGATAGGCGGTGACCTGCCCCATGAAGGGCGGATGAATGGAGTAACCCAGCAGCGACTGCAGTTTGGCAGACATCTGCGCGGCCTCGTGTGCAGGGATACCCAGGAAAAAATTTTCCTGGGTCCTCGCCCAGGGCTCGCAATACTGGTTGGAAAATGCCCGCCGCGTGCCGCTACTGTTATTGGCGCCGCCGCGGTGCAACAGGGTGCCGGCAAATACCAGGCAGCTGCCTGCGGCCATCTCCACCGGCTGTGACATGCCTTTGAGTTTCGCGGCGAAGCCGGGATCGGCCTCGCTGTCGCCGCTGTGGTAGTCGCCCTGGATTTTCCGGTCGTCCCACAAGTGGCTGCCGCCTATCACCTCGGTGCCGCCATTGGTCGCGCTGAAGTCATCTACCGCCACAATGGTTGACAGGCTGACCATGGGCCGTGGGCGGGGCAGGGGATAAAAGGAGTCGTCGGTGTGCCAGGGCTGTGGTGTCTCCCCGGGGCTGATCACGATGGCCTGGCTGGCGGTCAGCAGGTAGTTGGGCAGGAACAGAGCGTCCAGCAGTGCCATGATTCTTGCGTCCTCTGCGATCTCCTGGAAAACGCGATGCCGCGCCACCAGGGTGTAAATACGCTCGGTCCTGTTGCCCTCGAAATTGTTGCGCCCCTGGTGACCGCCGAGTAAGGCGTCATACACGCGGCCCACGGTAGCCAACTGCTCGCGCGACAGAAAATCGGGAATGATGGTATAGCCCTGTTTTTCGAGCTCCGCCAGCTGCTGCTGGGTCTGGCCGGTTTGCGCTGTGCTCATTGGCTACTCCTGCGGTACGCGTCAGCATAGGATTACCGCAGACATGTTCTATATCAAGTAAAACAGGCCATCTGATGCTTGTCGGGTTATCTTTAACGGGTAACAATAAAAACCAGACCCGGTTCGCTTAACAGCGCCTTCAAAAATAACGCTAAAGTGGTGAGGAATACCCCATGGCTTCAGACCTGTCTATCGCCCACGCGGCGACCATGCTTCCCATCAATGACATTGGCGAACGCCTGGGTATACCCCTGGAGCATTTGGTTCCCTATGGCCACACCAAGGCCAAGGTAAAACTGGATTATGTGCAGAGCCTGGATGACAAGCCGGACGGCAAGCTTATCCTGGTGACCGCGATGAGCCCCACCCCGGCCGGGGAGGGCAAGACCACTGTGGCCATCGGCCTGACTGATGCCATGAACCAGTTGGGCGCCGCCACGTCGGTCTGCCTGCGTGAGCCCAGTCTCGGGCCCTGCTTCGGGATGAAGGGTGGCGCGGCCGGCGGCGGGTATTCGCAGGTGGTGCCGATGGAGGATATCAACCTGCATTTCACCGGCGACATGCATGCGATCGGCACCGCCCATAATCTGTTGGCGGCGATGATCGATAACTACGTGCATTGGGGCAATGAGCTGCGCCTTGACCTGCGCCGGGTGACCTGGCGCCGGGTGGTGGACATCAATGATCGCCAGCTGCGCCAGATTGTGACTGGCATCGGCGGGGCGGCCAACGGTTATCCGATGGAAGGTGGTTTCGATATTACCGTGGCCTCCGAGGTGATGGCGATTTTCTGCCTGTGCCGTAGCTTGCCGGATTTGCAGGAGAAGCTGGGCAAAATCCTGATTGGCTACACCCGCGATGGAGAGCCGGTTACCGCCGCAACGGTGCAGGCGCCTGGCGCGATGACCGCGCTGTTGCGCGATGCACTCTCACCCAACCTGGTGCAAACCCTGGAAAATAATCCCGCCTTCATCCACGGCGGCCCCTTTGCGAATATCGCCCACGGTTGTAACTCGGTGATCGCTACCCGCGCGGCCCTCAAGCTGTCTGACTACGTGGTGACTGAAGCAGGTTTCGGCGCTGATCTTGGCGCCGAGAAATTTTTCAATATCAAATGCCGCAAAGCGGGTTTGAAGCCGGCGGCCGCTGTCGTCGTGGTTACGGTGAGGGCCCTCAAGATGCATGGAGGCGTTGAGCGATCGCAGCTGGATTCGCCCAATGTGGAGGCGCTGCAGCGAGGACTGGAAAATCTCGGGCGTCACCTGCGCAATGTTGGCCAGTTTGGCGTCCCCCAACTGGTGGCCATCAACCAGTTCACCGCGGATACGCCAGCCGAACTCGATGCGATCAAGGCTTATGCCGGGCAGCATGGGGTAGGTGCTTATCTATGTAACCACTGGGCTGAGGGCGGCAAGGGTGCCACTGACCTGGCAGCTGCCACCATAGCGCTGGCCGACAGTGACCATGCCCAGTTCCGCCCCCTGTACGATGACCAGATGAGCTTGTGGGAGAAGGCACGCACGGTTGCGCGCAGTATCTACGGGGCAGATGATATTGATGCCGATAAAAAAATACGCGACCAGTTCGAGCGCTACCAACAGGCCGGCTACGGCCACTTCCCGGTGTGCATGGCCAAGACCCAGTACAGTTTCTCCACTGACCCGGCATTGCTGGGTGCGCCGGGAAATCACCGGGTTGTGGTGCGGGAGTTGGCGCTGGCGGCGGGCGCTGAATTCCTGGTGGTGATTTGCGGGGATATCATGCGCATGCCGGGACTGCCCCGAAAGCCGGCGGCCAACAACATTTTTGTCAATGACCAGGGCCAGATCGAGGGGCTGTTTTGAGACCCGAACTTCGGTATGCTCGTTGCCCTACAACCTTCCTCCACCCAGGTTACCCAGGAGTAGCTCCGTGAATAAATCCCTTAAAGTGATTGCTGCCGTGCTGGCTGCCGCGCTGGCAGGTCCGCTTGCCGCCGATGAGCTGGCTGATGCTTCCAGGGCTCTGTGTGACAATGTGAAATCCTGTGCGCTGGAACAGATGGCTTCCCAGGAGCTGACGCCGGAAATGCGCCAGATGATGGAGCCGATGCTGGCCAATATGTGCACCCAGATGAACAGTGAGATCGAGGAAGTGCCAACAGGGCATGGGCTCTACAAGCCGGCGCTGGCCTGCATAAGAAGCATGCAGTCGCTGACCTGCGAGCAACTGCAGGATGGGACCGGGATGCAGACCCAAACCCCGGAATGCCAGGAGTACGAGAAGCTGGCCAGGGAAGCAGGCGTCACCGAATAGGCAAGCCCGGGCCAACTCGCTCGATCAGGTAGCGATAGGCAGGGTGCTCGGGTCTTCCGGGTCAAGCTCCTGCTCAGTAGGCTCGTGGTCGACGTGAAATTCCTCGACTTCCCAGTTGGCTTTGGGGCTGATGCTGGCGATATGGAACAGGGCGTCGCCCTCGTACACCAATGGCAGGTTGGTGCGGCCGATAATGATGCCGCCCCCGTCTGCCAGCACATCAACTTCACTGGAACCCAAAGGGTCGGCAATGATGCCAATCGTTTGTCCCTGCGCCACCTCGGCGCCCAGGGGAACCAGCACCCGTAATACGCCGCTGGTGGGCGCGCGAACCCAGCCGGTTTCATGGCTGATGGTCGGCGGCTTGGTCTGGCCGCGGCGCTTGCGCAACATACCCAGGTGGCGCATCACGTTGACGATCCCGGATTCCCCGGCGCGTATATAAGTCTCATCGAAGCGCAGGGCCTCGCAGGATTCGTACAAAATAACCGGTACCCCGATGTCAGATGCACATTGGCGCAGTGAGCCGTCGCGAATCGCCGAATTGATTGCCAGGGGAGCCCCGAAAGCATTGGTGAGCCCCAGGGTTTCGGGGTCATCCAGGTTGGCGCGGATCTGGGGAAAGTTGCTGCGGTGACGGGCGCCGGTGTGCAGGTCGATACCGTGGGTGGAATTCGCAACAATCTCGTTCATAAAGGTCTGGGCCAAACGCCCGGTGAGGGAGCCCCGGCCAGAGCCGGGAAATGAACGATTGAGGTCGCGGCCATCGGGCAGGTAGCGGGTGTGGTGAATGAAGCCGTAGATATTGACGATCGGGATCGCAATCAGGGTGCCCTTGAGCCTGTCCATCAAGGGGTTCTTGAGCAGGCGCCGGATAATCTCCACTCCGTTGATCTCATCCCCGTGAATAGCCGCACAGACAAACAGGGTCGGTCCCGGATGCTTGCTGCGAATCACCTGTACGCTGATTGACAGATCGTCATGGGTGTACATCGGGGCTACCGGGATGTCGATGACCCGACGTTCCCCGGGCAAAATTTCCTGTCCACCGATAATGAGTTGTTCGGGTTTTCTTTTCTTTGCCATGGTTGCCTAGCGTTCCGCTTTAGTGGGTCGTGGGCCTGCCTGGTAAGAGCGGCCCGGATCGACAATAAACTGGCCGCGCAGGGCGGTACGCCCCAGCAACATCCGGAAGCGCATGTTCTCGCGATCTGTGAGGGTGATCTCTACCTTGGCTGACTGATCCCCCAGCCCTACCAGTGTTTCGATGACATAGCGCTTTTCCCGGTGGCCGCCGGAGTCAGTGACCGTGCGCCGGTCGGCCACCAGTGCCTCACAATGCACCACTTTCTCCGAAGAGCCCTGGCGGGGGTGGATACCAAACCGCACCCACTCCACACCCTCGCGTTTGAAGGGTTCCAGGTAAAAGGTGTGCAGGGCGCTGGTGCGGGCACCGGTATCGACCTTGGCCTTGATGAAGCTGATGCCAAATTCGGGCAGGCTGATCCACTCTCTCCAGCCCAGGGTCGCCTTTTCCGTCGGCATCACCCCTCGCCGAGCTGGGACGTGCAGTTGGGGCAGCGGGTTGCTTTGATGGCTATGCTGCTCAGGCAGAAGGGGCAGTCTTTGGTGGTGGGGTCTTCCGCGGGCGCTTCCTCCTCGGCCTGCAGTTTATTGATTGCCTTTATGAGCAGGAATACTGCAAAGGCGACAATCAGGAAACTGATAACGGAGTTCAGGAACAGGCCGTAGCCGATGGTTACTGCGCCGGCCTCCTGGGCTGCCGTCAGGGTGGCATAGGGTCCTGCTACGCTGCCTTCACTGAGGGTGACAAACAGGTCGGAAAAATCAACTCCGCCAAGCAGCAGGCCTATGGGCGGCATGATGACATCCGAAACCAGGCTTTTGACAATCGTGCCGAAAGCGCCACCGATAATAATACCGACCGCCATATCGACCACGTTACCGCGCATCGCAAACTTTTTGAATTCCTGCAGCATGTTATTCTCCTGTATTCAACACAAATGGATCGCTGGGCGACTGTTCAGTGGCCTTGGTTGCAAGCTTCAGTTTTAGTTGCGGCGATGTCAACACATATGAGTAGTGGCCTGATACAGGGCTGCACGGGCTGGCACATTGCGCTGGGCATGCTAAAGTGTCTACGGCGAAGGTGTTAGCCCCTGTCGATGGGACAGGCCAGCGTGCGCTGGCTCCAATTAACTTAAGAAGGAAGACGATGATGCAAAAGAAGAAATGGGTTTACCTGTCTGCGGCCTTGCTGATGACGGCAGCTGTTGTCGGTTGCAGTAAAGACGATGTCGAGAAAACCAAGCAATCCATGCAGGAAACTACTGAGGCTGTTAAGAGCACAGCTGCCGATGCGATGGACACGGTCAAGGATACAACCTCCGAGGCTATGGATTCGGCCGGTGAGATGGCTGACGATGCTGCCGACAGCATGCACGCCATGGCCGATAGCGCTGCTGACACTGCCAGTGATGCCATGGATTCCGCTGGTGAAATGGCCTCAGATGCGGCTGACGCGGTAGAAGGCGCCGCCGATGACGCCGGCGACGCAATAAAAGATGCCGCCGACGATGCCGGTGATGCGATAGAAGATGCTGCCGATAAAACCGAAGACGCGGCAAAAGATGCAGCTGAAAGCGCCAAAAAGGCGATGCAAGGCTGACAGGCTCCCGCCCTGGGAGTTAATGCTCCCGGGGCAGGTTCCAGATAGCAGCCACCTCAGCCGCCGCCAGCGCATTGCTGGGGCGTCGTGGTGGTAGCTTTCCCTGTCCTAACATTGCGGCGTTCTCCTTGCCGCCGATCGTCCTGATCCCCAATATCGACTGCAAATAAGCAGCCGCTTTCGCCATGGTGTCTTGTAGGATAGGATTGGTCCTGACGAGGTGATCCGGTCGAGCTCAACGCTCGTAACGGATTATGTTTGGTATTGAAAAACAAGTTGCCCTAACAATAAATCGAGGCTTCAACATGAAAACAAAACTGATCACATACGCCGTCCAGGCCGCCGTGCTTGGATCCGCCATGGTCATACCCCAGTTTGCCTCGGCCGACGGCCCGGCGCTGGAAGAAATCGTGGTCGTGGCCCGGCGCCGTTCGGAAGACTTGCAGGATGTACCTATCGCGGTGACCGCCTTTACCTCGGCGGATATCGAGAGCGCCGGTATCGAGCGGCCCTCAGACTTCATCGCCCTGACACCGAATATGTCGATGGTCGATACCGCCAACGCCGGCGATACCCAGGTCACCATTCGCGGCCAGTATTCCACCCGGGATGCCGAGTCATCCTTCGCGTATGTGGTGGACGGGGTGTTGATCACCAACCCCAATGGCTTCAACCAGGAATTGTTCGATATCCAGCAGATCGAGGTGCTCAAGGGCCCCCAGGGCGCACTCTACGGTCGCAACGCATCAGCCGGTGCCATTATCGTTACCACCAAGCGGCCCACCAATGAGTTTGAAGCTCGCCTGATGGGCGGGGTTGGAGACGATAATCTGCAAAAAGGCCAGGGCATGATCAGTGGCCCTATAATCCAGGACCAGTTGTATGGTCGCGCGGCGGTGAACTACCGTTCCAGTGACGGCTCCTTTGACAATGACTACACCGGTTACAATAAGGATGTGAACCCCCTTGAGGAGACCGACGCCCGCGGTCGCCTCATCTGGGAGCCGAGTGAGCGATTGTCGGTTGATGTGGTCGGCAGTTACCGGGATGTGAAAGGCGGCGCGATCAACTTTAATGCGGTGTTTGCCCTGCCGGGTGCCGCCGAGGCGCTGGGTAACCCGTCCCTCAACGAGAACGTCAACGACCACAATTTCAAATACATCTTTAATGTGCCGGGCGAGAACAAGCAGGAGAACACCTTCTTCTCGATCAAGACGGATTACCAGATGGATTTTGCCACCCTCACGGTCACCGGCTCCTACGATGACCTGCAGGAATACCTGATCTCCGACGGCACCAGCGCCGCCTTTGGCGGTTACTCCTTCGGTGCCCCGGCATCGCAAACCGCCTGTACCGATACCTACAACAGTTTTGATACTTCCCTGCTGCAAAGCCCTTACTATGCGATACAGGACGGTCTGCCGCCCGGTGTGTATGTCCCTGAGTATCAGAACCTCAACGGCCTGCTGCCACCTTATTCGCCCACTACCTGTGACGGCTACCAGTACCAGCAGCGCGATCAGAACAGCAGCACCCTGGAAGTGCGCCTGACCTCGGATGAGGAAGACAAGCTGCGCTGGCTGGCCGGCTTGTACTACGCCGATATCGATCGCAAATCCATCGTATCCTACGGTGCCGACCTCGGCCTGGGCTTCCGGCGCACCGGCTATGTGGCGCCCGACGGCCCCAACCCGACCGACCTGATGTTCTCGGACAAGTTCACCACCGAGGTCTACGCGGCCTTCGGACAGATCGAACTGGACGTGGGTGACAAGGGTGAGCTGGCCCTGGCCCTGCGCTACGACGAGGAAGACCGGGAGGTCGATAACAAGGTACCCAACGTGCTCAGCGCCCAGATTTACGGCGGTGGCGCGCCGATAAACCCCGCCTACGATGGCTCGCTGACCGATACCATCCCCAACCGGGACAAGACCTACAGCCAGTGGCAGCCCAAGATCAGCTATACCCACGAGTTCACCGATGAGCTCAACGGTTATGCATCCTACGGGGTGGGCTTCCGCTCCGGGGGCTTTAACAATATTGGCAGCGAGGCCACCGTTAACACCTATTTCGGCTCCTACGACACCGCGCCCCGGAATGTGCGCGATGATTACGACAAGGAAACCACCGACACCTACGAGCTTGGCCTGAAATCCCAGTGGCTGGACAACAGCCTGCGGCTCAACGCGGCAGTGTTCTATACCGAGATCGACGACTACCAGTTCTTCAACTTCTTCGCCGGCCCGTTCGGCCTGTTGCGGGTGGTCACCAATATCGACAAGGTGGAGATCTACGGTGCGGAGTTTGATTTTGCCTACGCCCTTAACGACTATTTCACCTTCAGCGGTGGTTACGGGATGATCAACAGCGAAATCAAGCAAAACGAGAACCGGTCCTATACCGAGGGCAATGACCTGCCCTACGCGCCGGAAGGCTCCGGAGCCCTGAGTCTTGATTTCAATATGCCGGTATTCGGCGACTGGGAGCTTATGTCCCGGCTGGATTACGAGTACGTTGGCGACACCTGGTTCCACAGTGTGCAGGAAGAAACGACTACCAACTTCTTTACCGATTTGTCAGGTGTGTACGGTGTGCCCGGCTTTGGTTTTGGCCCCAGTAATTACACCAACACCAAGCGCGATGCCTACTGGAAGATGAACCTGCGAGCGGGAATATCCAACGAGCACTGGTCCATCGTGGCCTGGAGCCAGAACGTCACTGACGAGGATTACCTGGAGGAGGTTATTCCGGCCCCTGAGTTTGGTGGATCGTTTATTCACGATTCCTATGGCCGGGTGAGCGGCGTGGATATCACCTACAACTTCTAGGCCGTCTTGCCTGCACTCCACAATGGGCCGCTAGCGGCCCATTTCTGTTTCCGGGGACTCAAACTGCACCGGCAGGAACACTGCGCTGTGGTAGGTCACGATATCGGGCTCGCCGCTGCTGCGATACCATTTCGGGCTGAGAGTGGTTCCCCAGAATGCGGTCACCCCGGGGCCCCACGGGGACAGGGGTAATACCACACTCCATTTTTTGCTGCCGGTCATCACGCAGACTGCCCGGTAACCGTCCTTATTTTCCAGTGCCGTTGCATCATCGGCGGCGCACACTCGGCGCGCTTCATCTGCGTCTGTGCCCACATAGCGCAGGTCCAGCTTAACCGGCACCTTGTCGCCGTCCTGCTTGATGTAAAGGTAGTCACCGTCGCGGCGCGACCTTTCCATGGTGATACTGACGGCGCGGGCGCCGCTTACCGGGTTGACCTGTAGCGACAGTTCCAGAGCTGGCTGCCCGGCGCTGCTGAAGCGGGCGCTGTTGGTGCAGGCCAGCATCGGTGAGCCAAATTCAAGCCCGAAGCGCGCGGTGGCCAGCAACTGGGTGTCGTCCCGGTGCTTGTCGATAGGGTGCAGATCGTAGTGGGTGGCGGGGGCGACGGAGGTCTTGCACGCGTTGCTCAAATACATGGGCCGCTCGGCCTCGTAGTCAGCCTGGGTACGGTAGAAGGCGAGGGTAAGTTGCTCCTGTTCATCGATGCCCAGCTTCATCAACAGATGGCTGAGGGGGTTGCCATGCACCTGGCTGCATTGCTCTGGGTCGCTGGCCAGGGAACATTCATTGGGGTTAAGGTCGTCACCCGGATCGGGCGTCATCGCCGTGTCGAAACCACCGTAGTAGGGGCCAAGGTAGGGCGCAATCGCGGCTTCGTCCCGGCAGCCCATCAGCGTCAACAGGGTGATCATCAAAAATAAATAGCGGTACATCGA
>Ga0102815_10002371_pt1 | contig 11446 bp, 7 predicted proteins | sample ColrivemetaGS759_FD_79113 | JGI IMG/M metagenome (GOLD analysis project Ga0102815, IMG submission 79113) | Estuarine microbial communities from the Columbia River estuary - Ebb tide ETM metaG S.759 | ecosystem: Environmental > Aquatic > Marine > Intertidal zone > Estuary | place: USA: Columbia...
AATAGGGTTTGTTCTTATATTCGGAATCTTATTATGGATGCTCTATAACAATAGACCAACTCCAGAAGAACTAGAAGCTCAGGAGAAAGCTAAACAAGAACAATTAGAACTGGAAGAAAAAGAAGCCACTGCTAAAGATGAGTTTGTAACGACTCCTGAAGATTTTATTACAGAAGACACTCCAGATTCTTTACAATTGGTAGATCTTCAATCTAAAATAGGAGCATTTGCTTATTCAGAATCCTTATCTGATGGCGCAGAATTTACAGAATTAGAAAATGATGTACTTGCAATTAAAGTAAGTAATAAAGGTGGTTATATCGCTGAAGTTAAACTTAAGCAATATGTAAACCATGATTCTGTTCCAATTTATTTAATAAAAGATAATAATATATTCTTCAATATTAATTTTGGAACAACAGATAACAGAACCTTAAATACGAATCAATTATATTTTCAGCCTTCTCTAACTAATAGTGGAGACAATCAGGTATTATCAATGAAACTTAAAGTTTCAGAATCTAAATACTTAGAGTATCGATACGAGTTAAAACCAAACGATTATATGCTTGGTTTTGTCATTCGTTCGCAAGGATTAGGAACTACCATTAATAGCTCTCAGGAGGTTAAATTAGACTGGAAATTAAAAGGTAGACGTCATGCTAAAAGTATAACTTACGAAAACAGATATACACGTTTAACGTATCAGCATGAAGGCAATAGAATTAGTAAGTTGTCTCAAGCTTCAGACGATGAAGAAATTGAAGTTGATGTTGATTGGTTATCGTTTAGACAACATTTCTTTAGTTCTATTTTAACTTCAGATACACCTTTTAAATCAGTGTCCTTATCGTCTATAGATTTAGTAAAAGATGAAGAGATTGATACTTTGTTTACAAAGAGTTATGCAGCATCTATTCCTTTAGAACTTAAAGGAGGAGAACTTAACGAATCTTTAGGTTTATACTATGGACCAACAGATAGTACAATATTAAAATCGTACGATAAAAATCTTGACGAGAGTATTCCATTTGGTTGGGGAATTTTTGGGTGGATTAATAAAAACTTATTCATACCATTATTTGGTTTCTTAAGTGGGATATTTCCTTATGGAATTGCTATTATTATAATGACAATTGTTGTTAGAATTGTTTTGTCTCCTGTACTATACAAATCGTATTTATCTCAAGCAAAAATGCGAATTTTAAAGCCTGAAATTACTGAGATAAACGAGAAGTATAAAGACAATCCTATGAAAAGACAAAAGGAAACAATGGCTTTACAAAGTAAGGCAGGCGCAAGTCCTTTGAGTGGTTGTTTACCAGCATTACTTCAGTTACCAGTTTTCTATGCGTTGTTTATGTTCTTTCCAACAGCTTTTGAGTTAAGACAAAAAAGTTTCCTTTGGGCAGAAGATTTATCATCATATGATACAATAGCAGAATTACCATTTAGAATTCCAATTTATGGAGATCATGTAAGTTTATTTCCAATTTTGGCGTCGATAGCTATTTTCTTTTATATGAAAATGACAACAGGACAGCAAATGGCATCACAACCTACACAAGAAGGAATGCCAGATATGGGAAAAATGATGAAGTATATGATTTACTTCTCACCAATAATGATGTTGTTCTTCTTTAATAACTATGCAAGTGGATTGAGTTTGTATTATTTTGTATCTAACTTAATTACTATTGGAATTATGTTAGTTATTAAGAATTATATTCTTGATGAAGATAAGATTCATGCTAGAATGCAAGAGAATAAAAAGAAGCCTAAAAAGCAAAATCGTTTTCAAAAGAAGATGGCAGATATGATGGAGCAAGCCGAAGCACAAAAAGCGGCACAGCAAAAACGAAAAAAATAAATAGTAAAGCTGCCAATTTTGGCAGCTTTTTTGTTACTACAATTTTGAAATATTAAATTCGTTATTACATTATGAGACCAATACTATTATTAAGTACCTTATTAATAACTTGTTTTGCATTTGCACAAGAAATTAATCAATTTGATGAAAATGGTAAACGCCATGGTAAATGGCAAAAAACTTTTGAAGGCTCTAAAGAATTGCGTTATCAAGGACAATTTGAGCATGGTAAAGAAGTAGGACTGTTTAAATATTATAAGTTAGTTGGTCCAAAAAGTAAATTGGCTGCTACAAAGCAATTTACTACTGAAAACTATTTAGCTGAAACAAAATTCTATACTTCTAAAGGTAAATTGGTTAGTGAAGGCATGATGAATGCCAAACTTTATATAGGAGAATGGAAATACTATCATAAGAATTCAAATACTATTTTAACCCTTGAAAATTATAATGATAAAGGTGTATTACATGGAAAAAAAGAAGTGTTCTACGAAAATGGTAAAGTAGCAGAAGCGCTTAATTACAATAACGGAAAACTAGATGGAGAGATTTTTTATTATGCAACTAATGGTACTTTAGTTAAGTCTTATATTTATGTAAATGATGTTCTTCATGGTTATTCAAAACATTTTAATTCTAAAGGTGATATGCTCATTGAAGGTGCTTATAAAAATGATAAAAAGCATGGTGTTTGGAAATTCTATGAAAATGGAAAGTTAGTAAAGACTCAAGACTTTACAACTTACAGTAAAAATCCTTTTAATAAAAGCAAGAAGAATTAACTTATAAAAAGCAAAAAGAGACTATTTCTAGTCTCTTTTTTAATTACCTCTTTTTCATAACAATCATTTCCAACTTAATCATAAAATTAATTTAAAGGAGGTAATACGACTTTATTAATAACATGTATCACACCGTTTGATGCTTGTACATCAACAGCAATAATATTACTTACTCTATCATTAGCATCAGTAAGAGTAGCTCCACCTGTGATATTTGCAGTTATGTTTCCACCTAAAGTAGGTACTGTAAAATCATCAGATAGACTTGTTGACTTAACATTTAAACCAGCAACGGCGTGATGATTTAAAGTCGCTTTAAGTGTAGGCTCAGGAATGTCAGATAAGCCATTAAAATTTAATTCTGTTAGTAGATCTCCAAAAGCTTCGTTTGTTGGAGCAAATACTGTAAAAGGAGCTGGGGAAGTTCCATAAGGTGTAGATAAAGTTCCAACAAAATCAAATGTTAAATCAGAACGTGTTAAAGCAGCTACTAAAGTTTCAAAGTTAGGATCTGCTATTGCAAAATCTACTACTGTTGGTAATCCAATAACTGTATCAACAGCATGGATAATTCCATTTGTTCCAACTACATCAGCAGCTACTACCATAGATTTTCCATTAAACATAACACCACTAGTAGCATTAAAATATAAACTCATCATATGGTCATCAAAAGCCATTGCATTTGTTGAAGTATAACCAAATTCAGCATTTACTAAATCAGTAGAAGTAGTTACGCCTGTTAATACATGGTTAAGTAGAACTTGAGCTAAAGCATCTGTAGGTACATCACCTAATCCAGAGAAGTTATTTTCTGATAAAAACTCACCAAAAGCCATGTTTCCAGGTGCTAATACTGTAAATGGTCCAGCACTACTTAATACGTCTACTAAATTACCATCTGCAGCTCCTAAGGCAGCAGTTAAATTTGAGAAGTTTGGATTAGCTAAAGCATGATCTACAACAGAAGGTAGTCCAATTACTGCATCGATAACATGTACGACACCGTTTGTAGCAGATACATCAGCACCACCATTTATTACAGATGCTACGTTGTTAAAACGTACACCATTAGTAGTGTCAAAATATAAACTCATATAGTTGTCACCAGCACCCATTGCATTTGTTTTAGCATATCCTGATCCTTGACCAGCTAATGCACTTGAAGGAACAGATCCTGTAATTACATGATTTAATAAAACTTGTGATAATACATCTGTTGGAACATCTGATAGTGAAGCAAAGTTGTTTGCTTGTAAGAAATTGTTAAAAGCTTCATTAGTAGGAGCTAGGACTGTAAATGGTCCATTTCCGTTTAATACTGAAACTAAATCTCCATCTGCCATTTGTAAAGCATTTACTAAAATTGATAAATCTGGAACGCTTACTGCAGTTTCAACAATATTTAAAGCCATAGGCTGCATTATAATATTGTTATCGTCGTCGTCGCTACATGAGAATGATACTAAAGTCACTACAAGTAGAAGGGCAATTGTTTTTAATGTTTTTTGTGTTTTCATTTTTACTGGTTTTAATTACTGTTTTAAATGTTTAACAAAAATACATTAAGATTAAACAAAATACCAAATAAAAAATGTTAAAGTTTTTATAAAAAAGATTAAACAAAACTAAAATCCTTGTATTTATAAGGGTTTCAAGATGTATTTGAATTCAGATATTTAGCATATCTTTGCATTTTCCAATATATGAAACGTGTAATAGTAGGACTTTCTGGTGGTGTTGATTCAAGTGTAGCTGCTTATATTTTAAAGGAGCAAGGCTATGAAGTTATAGGCCTTTTTATGAAAAACTGGCATGATGATTCTGTAACTATCTCTAATGAATGTCCTTGGTTAGACGATAGTAATGATGCTATGCTTGTAGCAGAAAAGTTAGGAATTCCATTTCAAACAATAGATTTAAGTGTAGAATATAAAGAACGTATAGTAGACTATATGTTTAAAGAATACGAAAGAGGAAGAACCCCAAATCCTGATGTACTATGTAATCGTGAAATTAAATTTGATGTTTTCTTAAAGATAGCATTGGATTTAGGAGCTGATTATGTTGCTACTGGACATTATTGCAGAAAAGGCACTCTTATTAAAGAAGGTAAAGTCGTTTTTCGATTACTGGAAGGAAAAGATGGTAATAAAGATCAATCGTACTTTTTATGTCAATTGTCTCAAGAACAATTATCGAAAACTTTGTTTCCTATTGGAGAATTAACAAAACCACAAGTTAGAGCGATTGCTAGTAAACTAGATTTAGTTACTGCAGAGAAAAAAGATTCTCAAGGCTTGTGTTTTATTGGTAAAGTAAAACTACCAGATTTTCTCCAACAGCAGTTAAAACCAAAAGAAGGCGTAATTGTTGAAGTATCAGAAGATAATCCTATATATAAAAAAGAGATTCCAGAATTTAAGTCTTTAGAGGACAAGTTAAGATTCGAATCTACTTCTCATTCATATTCAATTTCAGATGGAAAAGTTGTAGGTAAACATCAAGGAGCACATTATTTTACGAAAGGACAACGTAAAGGATTAGCAGTAGGAGGAACTCCAGAGCCACTTTTTGTTATTGATACTGATGTTGACGAAAATGTGATTTATACAGGACAAGGAAAAAAACATCCTGGTTTGTTTAAAAACGTATTATTTGTAACTCAAGACGAATTACATTGGATACGTGAAGATTTAAAACTTGAAATAGGTGAATCTCTAGATGTCCTTGCTCGAATAAGATATAGACAACCATTACAAAAAGCTACATTATATAAAGTTAAAGATGGTTTGTTTGTTTCGTTTAATGCACCACAATCTGCTATTACAGCAGGTCAGTTTGTCGCTTGGTATTTAGATGACGAATTGGTAGGTTCGGGAGTTATTTCTTAAATTGCAGAAACCTAATCTGTTGTTATGAGAAAGAAACTACTAATTGTTATCCTTATTTCCTTTCAGTTTATTGCCTTAGCACAAGTAGAATTTGAACATGCATGGGTTTATTTAGCTGATAAAGAAAATGTGTCTGAGTCTATTGCTAATCCCATTTTAATTTTATCTACAAAAGCAATAGAAAGAAAAACCAATCAAGGTATTCTAATTGATGAAAGAGATGTTCCTGTAAACGAGAGTTATATTTCTCAGCTTAAAGCTGCAACAGGTATTACTGTATTAGCTAAATCAAAGTGGATGAATGCAGTTCATGTGATAGGAACACCTACTAATATTGAAGCACTTTTAAGTAATTTTTCTTTTATATCGTCTATTCAATATGCAAACGGAAACATTTCAGTATCTAAAAATAATACACCTTTTAATAAATTTGATCTAGAAGATACTACAATTAATTTCAACTATGGCGATACTCAAAATCAAGTTGAAATGTTGAATTTACATTATTTACATCAAGACAATTTTACTGGTGAAGGTGTACTAATTGCAGTTCTAGATGCAGGTTTTCCAGGTGTGAATACTATAGATGCTTTTTCTAGATTACATGGTAATGGCGATTTACTTGATGGTTACGATTTTGTAAATAGAACATCATCAGTTTACGATTATACAGGAAATACTCATGGTACTCGTGTTTTAAGCACAATGGCTGCATATATCGATGGTCAGTTTGTTGGTACAGCTCCAGATGCATCCTATTATTTATTTAGAACAGAGGATGCAGCTAGTGAAACTCCAGTAGAAGAAAGTTATTGGGTTGAAGCGGCAGAACGTGCAGACAGTTTGGGAGTGGATATTATAAATACATCTTTAGGATATAAAGGATACGATAATGCAAGCTATAGTCATACAGCTGAAAAATTAAATGGTTATACAACATTTATAACAAGAGGCGCAAATATTGCTTTTGAAAAAGGTATACTTTTAGTTAATTCTGCTGGTAATTCAGGAGCAAGTGGTATTAATGCACCAGCAGATTCGCCTTTTGTGGTTACTGTAGGTGCAGTAACAGATACTGGCGAGTATGCAACATTTAGTTCTCAAGGTAGCGCTTTTCAGCCTACGTTAAAACCTAATGTTTCTGCCAGAGGATCTGGAAGTTATGTGGTTAATGAAGCAAATGTAATAGGCCAAAATAGTGGTACCTCATTAAGTTCTCCAATTTTAGCTGGAGCATTAGCTTGTTTAAAGCAAGCTTTACCAAATAGCTCAAATCAAGAACTAATAGATTTTATGCAGCAATCGGCTTCACAATATCTTACTCCAGATTATTTTTTGGGTTACGGTATACCAGATTTTCAGTTGGCTGTAGGTATTGGTTTGGATTATGAAGCTTCACAGCGTAATGGATTCCAAGTCTATCCAAATCCAATAAAAGATAAATTACAAGTACAGTTTTTTGGAGATGTCGAAAATGCTGAAGTTTCAGTATTTGATATTTTAGGAAAACATGTATTTACAGAAGCTATATCAAGGTATAATAGTACAGTAGATTTTTCTAATATTAGCAATGGTGTGTATATTGTTAGAATTAAATCTGATAATAAAAAAGCTAACACTTTTAAACTCATTAAAGAGTAAATGAATAGAATTACAGATCTTTTTAAAATACAGTATCCAATTATTCAAGCTGGAATGATTTGGAATAGTGGTTGGCGTTTAGCCTCTGCAGCAAGTAACTCTGGAATTTTAGGTTTAATTGGAGCAGGCTCTATGTATCCTGAAGTGCTTAAAGAACATATTCAAAAATGTAAAAAAGCTACGGACAAACCCTTTGGAGTTAATGTGCCAATGCTATATCCTAATATTCAAGAGATAATGAATATTATTGTAGAGGAGGATGTTAAGATTGTTTTTACTTCAGCTGGAAATCCAAAGACATGGACAATATGGTTACAAGAAAAAGGTATTACAGTTGTACATGTTGTGAGCAGTGTAAAGTTTGCATTAAAATCACAAGAAGCAGGAGTTGATGCAGTGGTAGCAGAGGGTTTTGAAGCTGGAGGTCATAATGGACGAGAAGAAACCACAACCTTTACTTTAATTCCAATGGTAAAAGAGCAGTTACAAATCCCCTTAATAGCAGCAGGAGGTATTGCAACAGGAAACGGAATGCTTGCAGCTATGGTTTTAGGAGCTGATGGTGTACAAATAGGAAGTCGATTTGTAGCAAGCACAGAATCGTCTGCACATGAAGCCTTTAAAAATAGTGTAGTTGAAGCTAAAGATGGCGATACCCATTTAACCTTAAAAGAATTAGCTCCTGTACGTTTAATAAAAAACAAATTCTTTAACGACTTACAAGACTTGTATGCTACTAAACCTACTGTTGATGAGTTAAAGACTTTATTAGGAAGAGCACGAGCAAAACGCGGTATGTTTGAAGGTGATTTGGATGAAGGTGAATTAGAGATTGGACAAATTGCAGGTTTAATTCATGAGATTAAACCAGTTGCAGATATTGTTAAAGAGCTTATTGCTGAATTTGAAGATGCCAAAAAATGGATTAATAATTTATAAGTTTTGATAAATAAAGACCTTATGACTATTGACTTTTTTAACATAAAAATCTAACTTCGCTTATCAGTTGATAAAATGAATTAAAACTCAATTTTATCTTATCGTTAGCAATAATTAAAAATATAACACTGGATTAAAAGAATAATTTTTAAAAAAGAATCAAACTAAGTTTATGGAAAACCAGCTTAAAAACATTAAGAAACGTCAAATCTGGAGATCTTTATTGGCTTATCCGGCTGCTGCGTTTGTTATTATACAAGCAGTAGATTTTTTTATTACCAATTATGAGCTTAACCCAAAGCTTTTAACTTTTTCCCTTATTCTTTTAATTGGCGGATTTTTTGTTTCAGTAATGTGGAACTGGAATCATGGTGAAAAGGGCATTCAGAAATTTACAAATAAAGAATTGATGTCTTATGGAATTGTGTTAGCCATAACTTTTCTTTGTGGAGGATATTATTGGAAAAATACACCAACTGTGAATAGAACTTCTGACTTAAGTATTGGCGATTCATTCAATAGATTAGCGGTCTTACCTTTTGAAAATAATTCCACAGATTCTTCCCTTATATATCTTTCTGATGGTATACCGGAAAATCTAATCAATAGGCTTTCATTAATGACAAATTTAAAAGTTTTATCAAGAAATTCGACTTTTATTCTAGATGATTCTGACAGAAACTCTTTAGGAGTTAAAAAAAAATTAAAAGCTGATCTCTTACTAACTGGAAGAGTTGAAAACTTAAATAATCGATTAGTTGTGAACTGCGAACTAATCAATGTGTCGGATAATGTTCAAATTTGGGGAGAAAAGGTGTTTTATGACAACGAGAATGTAATTGAATTAGAAGAAAATATTGTTACATCTTTACTTAATACCTTGCCAAGTTCTTTAAAAAGAAAAGATAGTAATTACCAAAATGATAAAGCAATACACCCGAAAGCAAAATCCCACTTCATGAAAGGGAGAGCCTTAAGTTATGGCTCTACAAAGGAAGAGGCTGAAAATGCACTTGAACATTTCAGAAAAGCTATAGAAATCGATCCTAATTTTACTCCTGCCTATGTAGCAATAGCTAATGAAAAAATAATACAAGCTATGTTTTCCACAGCTACCAGAGAAGAAATTTTTAATGAGGCTAGGACTGCAGTACAAACAGCATTGGCTTTCGATCCCAACTCATCTGAAGCTTATTATGTTGATGGTGCCATTAAATTTTATGGTGATTTTAATTGGGAAGGTGCAGAAAATTCATATAAAAAATCATTAGACATTAATCCTTATAATGTCAATGCATACATAAGATATTCTGCTTTTTTAGGCGCAATGAAAAGACATGAAGAGTCCATAATTATGGCTGATAAAGCCATTGCTTTAGATCCCATTTCAATTTCCAGTCTTCATAATTTGGGCTGGGTGCATTTGATTGCAGGAAATTTTAAAGAATCAGAAGATGCATTTAGTGAAGCCTTGGCTTTACACCCTAATTGGATTTGGGGTTATGCTAAACGAGGTTATGCACGCATGTTTCAAAACAAATGTGAATTAGCTAAGGCTGATGCCATTAAAGCAAGAGAATTATTAGGAGACTGGGGATCTGAACTCATAGAAAGCACATTTATTTTAAATTATGGCACTTGCGGTAATGAAGAAAAAAAGAAAGAATTAATTGATAAGTTTTTTAGACATGTGAATGCCGATAATTATCATGATCCTTTTGCCGTATTCATGGTCTATTATTTAAAAGGAGAACTAGAAACAGCTCTAGATTGGGCTGAAAGAAGCATTTTAGAAAAAGAAGCAAGTTCATATTTATTTAATATAGATATTTTTTACAAGAATGATCTTTTAGAGCATCCACGTTTTATCAAATTACGTAATGATATGAATTTCTAATAAACTATTGCTAAAAACATATATAAAACATAACCACAACGGGAACGTTTCATATACAAAACCGATAAACGTGTACCAAAATTCTACACATTTCCCTGTTAATAACATTTACATAATTCTTCTACTAAATCATGTATTTTTGTTTTTTAAGAATTAAAACTACATGAACTCCAGAAAAGACCAGCTTAGCGCCTTTGATCGCTTACTAACCATTATGGACGAATTGCGTGAGCAATGTCCTTGGGATAAGAAACAAACTTTTGAAACTTTACGACACCTTACTATTGAAGAAACTTATGAACTTGGTGATGCTATTTTAGATAACGACTTGCAAGAAATAAAAAAAGAGCTTGGAGACGTTTTATTACACATTGTATTTTATGCTAAAATTGGAAGTGAAACTAAAGATTTTGATATTGCTGATGTCTGTAATTCTATTTGTGATAAATTAATTGACAGACACCCTCATATTTATAGTGATGTAGTGGTGGAGAATGAAGAACAAGTTAAACAGAACTGGGAAAAACTTAAACTTAAAGAAGGAAAAACGAGTGTTCTTGAAGGTGTGCCAAATAGTTTACCTGCACTTGTAAAGGCAAATAGAATTCAGGATAAAGTAGCTGGAGTAGGATTTGACTGGGAAAAACCAGAACAAGTTTGGGAAAAAGTAGAGGAGGAGCTAAATGAATTTAAAGATGAGGTTAACAAAGGAAATAAAGATGGTATTGAAAGTGAATTTGGAGATGTTTTATTCTCTATGGTTAATTATGCACGCTTTCTAAAGATTAATCCAGAAAATGCCCTTGAACGCACTAACAAAAAATTCTCTAAACGCTTTAAATACTTAGAAAGTAAAGTCAAAGACTTAGGTAAACCTTTAAGTGACATGACCTTATCTGAAATGGATATTTTTTGGGAAGAGGCGAAAAATCTATAATATTTTTCAATCTACAACATCCAAAGAATTAAAACTAAACGTATATATATTACTCAATCACTTATACAGTGATACAAGATAGTTTTATTTAGTTTAGTTAGAAGTACACATCCTACTTGCGTTTGCAAGTAGGATGTTATTTTTAATAAATTTTTTTAACTTTCTTTAGTTTAGCTTTCCAAATAGATAATTCGTTTTTATGCTTATCTATATTTTTGTAAACATCTTTTACAACAGGATTAGTCTTATCTACGTTAGAGAAAAATAATAAGTTATTTTCTAATTGGTTTATTTCAGCTTTTAACTCATCAATTTTCTTTCTGATAAAGTTGTGCTCATTAGTAAGAGATCTATTATCAGAAGCATTTGCCATAGTTTCTAACTTGCTATCGTATTTTAAAAGCTCAGTTTCGCCTTTATTCATATCAAGTTTGTTGTACAAAGCATCAATGATTTTATGAAACTTCTTCTCAATAAATCTGTTGT
>Ga0102815_10002378_pt1 | contig 11426 bp, 10 predicted proteins | sample ColrivemetaGS759_FD_79113 | JGI IMG/M metagenome (GOLD analysis project Ga0102815, IMG submission 79113) | Estuarine microbial communities from the Columbia River estuary - Ebb tide ETM metaG S.759 | ecosystem: Environmental > Aquatic > Marine > Intertidal zone > Estuary | place: USA: Columbia...
AAATTCAACGTGGGATAGGACTCCATAGCTTCACTCCATGACTGAATAATTCGACGACTGAAATACTTTCAATTCAAGAATTGCAAGGCCAGTACCAAGCTTTGATGTTCCACCAAGATATCTACATAAAAATCGTAACCATACAGAATGTATGACGTTTTTATTCTTGGCCTATTGAGTAAAAAATGCCTTTGCCAGGAAGCAGTGTAAACAAAAGCAACGATGTCGGTGTTAACGAAAGCAGGATGCTGCGAAACGCAACCCGCTCAGAAAAGACAGTCTTCGTCAACCACAGACACGTGCCAAACAATCAACCTTTAAGGACGAACTCCCAGGCACACCAGAAATCATCGGGATGTGCATCGGGGGGACAGGCGATGCAGTGCGTCTCGATACGAGGGTCGATGGTTCTGGCGAACCCGGCATACTCGACCAGACCAACGGACTTGCAGGGGAAATCGGGCAAACCTTTGCGCTTACGGGCCGATTGCACACGACAATCAACCATACGAAAAACAACACGGGTATCGGTGACTTCAATCGCCTCCTGCAGGTTAAGACGTGCATAAAGTCGATGCTTGAGGCACTCGACCAATGCCGGAATGCCTCCGCCCTGCTCCATGCCGAGGCGCGCCATGATCCGCTTGGCCTCGACAACGGTGAATTTCTCCCAAGCGTCAGTGTCGATCTCAATGGCCGTATCTATGTCGAATTTCTGTTCAACAGCCTGAAACCAGAGGCCATCGTGGGCAAGCCAGTTCTTAGCGTCATCGACGATTATTGCTATTAACTCGTCTTTGCTCAGTTTTTGAAGCAGAGCGACCCCTTCATCATGATCAGATTTCATAATTATACCCTTTCACATCAGTCTTCATTTCACTGTTAACGATTGGAGAGGTCACTTAACCACGGGTAATTGCCGCACCGATTACAACCCTCTGGACTTCACTCGTCCCCTCATAAATTTCAGTGATCTTGGCATCGCGCATCATTCTCTCAACCGGGAATTCACGTGTATAGCCGTAACCACCATGAACCTGGACAGCCTTGGTCGTTACCCACATCGCCGTTTCCGAAGCACTGAGCTTGGCCATGGCAGACTCCTTGCCGTAAGAGAGGCCTGCACTTGCCCGCCAGGCTGACTGGTAAACCAGCAGGCGCGAAGCTTCGATACGTAACGCCATGTCAGCCAGAATAAACTGAACCCCTTGAAAACTGGCTATTGGCTGTTCGAATTGCTTGCGTTCCCGGGAGTAATCAAGGGCAGCTTCATAAGCACCCTGCGCAATTCCCAGCGCTTGGGCAGCGATACCAATTCGACCACCATCAAGGGTCTTCATGGCAATTTTAAAGCCCTCCCCCTCTTTACCCAGCAGTCGATCCGCTGGTATTCTGCAGTTTTCGAAAACCAGTTCGCAGGTTAACGATGATCGGATTCCCATCTTCATCTCTTTTTTCCCAAAGGAGAAACCCAGCGTATCCTTATCTATGATAAATGCACTGATTCCATGGTGCTTTTGCGCATCTTTATCGGTACGGGCAAAGACAATGTAAGTTTCCGCATCGCCGCCGTTGGTAATGAAGATTTTGCTGCCGTTAAGGATCCATTCTTCACCATCGCGCACGGCGAAAGTCCTGGTACCACCAGCATCAGAGCCGGCAGAGGGCTCGGTCAACGCAAAGGCTCCGAGCTTTGTACCTTCGGCCATAGGGATCAAAAAATTCTTCTTCTGCTCCTCGGTACCGAACATCCATACCGGATTCGCTCCCAGAGACAGGTGTGCCGAGAGGGTCACACCGGTCGAGGCACAAACCCTGGAAAGCTCTTCAACAGCGATGGCGTAACTGATGTAATCACCGCCGGCGCCGCCGTACTCCTCGGGGAAGACAATTCCGGCCAGCCCGAGCTCAGCAACCTTGTCAAACATCAACTCTCGGTCGAAACGCTCATTCTCGTCACGCTCTGCTGCCGATGGAGCCACTTCGTTTTCGGCAAAGCTACGTACTGTTTCGCGAATCAGGTTCTGCTCGTCAGTTAACTGGAAATACATGTGGTTTCCTCCTTGTGATCGGTCTTTTGCCTAATTCATGCATTGGATACTAGCAAAGGCCCTGGGATGCCAGCATCAAGAGTAGCTCCTAAGCACTTCCCGGGCGATGATGAGTCGTTGGATTTCACTGGTTCCCTCGTAGATCGTTGTAATCCGCGCATCTCGACAATAGCGCTCAACCGCGAATTCCGTGGTATAGCCGTAACCACCATAAATTTGCATGGCTTCATAACAGGCTCGATTAGCAGCCTCGGTGGCAAAGAGCTTGGCCATCGAAGCTTCCTTTGCATACGACCTGCCCTGTTCCTTGCGAAATGCAGCGTTCATCAAGAGTAATCGGGCCGCCTCAAGTTCCGTCGTAGCATCGGCAATCTTCCACTGGATTGCCTGAAAATTGCTGATACTTTGATCGAACTGCTTGCGTTCAAGGGCATAGCGAGTCGCGGTTTCGATAGCCTGCAGGCCAAGGCCGAGCCCCAGCGAACCGATACCGATCCGCCCACCGGCCAATTCAGAGACTGCGATCCGGAAACCATCATTAAGTTTCCCCATCAAGGCACTGCCTGGAACACGACAATCCTGCAAAAGCAATTCATTGGTCGCTGAGGCATGCTGGCCCATCTTCTCTTCGGCACGCCCGACAATGCACCCTGGTGTTCCGGCTTCAATCAGGAAACAACTGATTCCTTTGCCCTTGGCCGCACTGCGATCAGTCACAGCCCAGACCACAAAGACACCAGCATAAGGCGCACTGGTTATGAAGATCTTGCTCCCGTTAAGCACCCAGTCGTCACCATCGCGTACGGCCAAGGTGGTCATGGCCGCAGGGTCGGAACCCGCACCGGCTTCGGTCAGGGCAAAAGCCCCCGCCAAGAATTCACCACTACAAATTTTAGGGATGTAGCGATGTCTCTGCTCTTTGCTGCCGACCGCCTGGATCACTTCACAGATCATGTTGTTAACCGAGACGGAGACGGCCGTCGAGGCGCAAGCACGGGCGATTTCAGTCAATGCGACACTAAAGGCGATAACACCGGCTTCTGAGCCACCGTAATCGGCTTTAACATTCAGTCCCATAAAACCAAGCTCAGCAAGCTGTCTAAGGTTCTTAAAAAAGGTTTCCTGCGCTTCGCCGCGGTCAAGGTCGGCAGCAACCGGCGCCAGGACCGCTTGACTGAACTCCCTTGCGGTTTCACGAATCAGATTCTGTTCTTCATTCAAATCAAGATACATTGATGATCTACCCTTTCATCGACCGGTAAATTTAGCCTGGCGCTTGTCCAGAAACGCCTGCATACCCTCTTTTTGATCTTCTGTGGCGAAACAAAGTCCGAACAGGTCAGCTTCGAAACGACCGGCGCGATCCAGATCCATTTCCAGTCCGTTATCTATAGCTTCCTTGGCAAACCGCACAGCAACAGGTCCTTTGGCAGCGATTTTTGCCGCCATACTCTGTGCTTCAGCGAGAAGATCTTCTGCAGCAACCACCTTGTTGGCAAGACCGATTCGGAAGGCCTCCTGTGCGCTCACCATGTCACCGGTAAAGATCAGCTCTTTGGCCCTGCCTTTGCCGATCAGACGTGACAGGCGCAAGGTCCCGCCAAATCCGGGGATAACCCCGAGATTCACTTCGGGCTGACCAAAACGGGCATTTTCCGCTGCAATCCTCATATCACAGGCCATTGCCAACTCACATCCCCCGCCGAGCGCAAATCCATTCACGGCTGCAATAACCGGTTTTGGGCAGCTCTCGATAAGACTCATTAGAGCGTGACCAAGACGTGCGAAATGTGCGGCTTCAACGGCATTGAGCGGTTGCATTGCGGCGATGTCAGCACCGGCGACAAAGGCCTTGCTACCACTACCGGTCAGGATCACGCAGGCCACCGAAGCGTTCTCCTGCAAACTGGAGAACGCAGCGGTGAGATCGTTAAGAACATCGATATTGAGGGCATTGAGTGCAGCGGGACGATTAATCGTGACCAGCGCAACGCCATCAGCAACATCTATCAGCAGGTTGGTAAAGTTCATCTTTGTATCCTCCATTCCTCAGTAAGCGTAAAAACCTTGACCACTCTTTTTGCCAAGCCAGCCAGCTTTCACCATTTTGCGCAACAGCGGACAAGGTCGATACTTGCTGTCGGCGAAACCTTCGTAAAGGACCTCCATGATCGCCAGACAGGTATCCAGGCCGATAAAATCAGCCAGGGTGAGTGGCCCCATCGGGTGGTTCATCCCCAACTTCATGACCTGATCAACCGCCTCGGGATCGGCAACTCCTTCGTATACGCAGAAAATCGCTTCGTTAATCATCGGCATGAGGACCCGGTTGGAAATAAAACCGGGATAATCATTGACCTCAACTGGCTGCTTGCCCATGGCTACGGCGAGTTCTTCAACGATTGCGTAAACCTCATCGCTGGTCGCAATGCCGCGAATGACCTCAACCAGGACCATGACCGGCACCGGGTTCATGAAATGCATGCCGATAACACTTTCAGGACGACTGGTTACTGCAGCAATTTCGGTGATCGGCAGAGAGGAGGTGTTGGTGGCCAGGATCACATCCGGCCGGGCAATTTCATCCAGCTTGCGAAAGATTGTTTCCTTGAGCGCCATATTTTCAGTCGCCGCCTCAACGACAAAGTCAGCGTCAGCCGCGTCCTGGAGATCAGTAGAGGGCACTAACCGGGCAAGGATCTCCTGTTGTTCTTCGGCTGTGATCTTGCCTTTCTCGACGTTGCGCGTCAGGGTCTTGTCGATAAACGCCACTCTCTGCTCGATCATGCTCATGTCAATATCGTTGAGGATGACCTGCAAGCCGGCCTGAGCTGCGACCTGGGCAATGCCACCTCCCATCTGTCCGGCACCGATCACCATGATTTTCTTGATTTTCATTCTTCTCTCCTTCACTTGGTATTCCTGATAAAACCTTATTACCGGTTGATCTCCTGTGTTTATTCAAGAGAACATCTCTATAATTTTCATGCGTTTTATCAAGGCTCTACGAGCTCGAAGACGACAGCAACCGCCTCGCCACCGCCGATACAGAGGGTGGCCAGACCGTAACGTTCACCACGTCGCTGCATTTCATGAATCAGGGTTGTCGCCAAGCGGGCGCCGCTGGCGCCGATGGGGTGCCCGATAGCGACCGCACCGCCATTGACATTGACGCGTTCAATATCGAGCCCGAGATCCTTGATTGCGATCATGGTCACCAGTGAAAAAGCCTCGTTAATTTCGAAGAGACCAATATCCTCTGGACGGAGGCCGGCATGAGCACAGGCTTTCTCGATGGCACCGACCGGTGCATCAGGATAAAGATCGGGATGCAAGCTGTGGGTCGAAAGACCGATGATTTTTGCACGCGGTTTCAGGCCGAGTCGCTGTACAGATTCGGCACCGGCCAGAAGCAGAAAGGCAGCACCGTCGTTAATGGTTGAGGCGTTGGCGGCTGTAATCGTACCGTCCTTCTGGAACGCTGGACGCAAACTTTTAATCCGATCTAAATCAACCCGGAACGGCTCTTCATCATCACTCACCGTCACCTCGCCCTTGCGGGTTGATTTGACCACGGGGACGATTTCCTCGGCAAGCACCCCTTCCTGCTGGGCGCGTTGCGCGCGTTGATAAGACATGAGAGCGTATGCGTCCTGCTCTTCGCGCGAGAACTCATGGACATCGACCCGGACCTCGGCAATTTCGCCCATGTGCCGCCCGCTGTAGGGGTCGGTCAGACCATCATAGATCATCAGGTCGAGAGCCTGGGCATGCCCCATGCGCTGTCCATTGCGCAACGCAGGCAGCACATAGGGAGTGAGAGACATATTCTCCATGCCACCAGCGATAACCACTCCTGAGTCTCCGAGGCGAATGCTATCAGCGCCGAGCATGACAGCTTTCAGGCCGCTGCCGCAGACCTTGTTGATGGTCATGGCAGCAACCGAATCCGGTATTTCGGCGAAACGCATTGCCTGACGTGCCGGAGCCTGGCCAGCCCCACCGGAAAGAACCTGCCCGGCGATAAACTGATCGACATCTTCACCTTTCAGGTGACTGGCCTCCAACAGTCGTTTCAGAACCGGGGCGGCCAGCCGTGGGGCAGGCACGTCAGAAAAGACCCCGCCGAAGCTGCCAAAGGGGGTGCGATAAGCATCGACAACAAAAACTTCCTGCATGTTCCTGGTCTCCTTTTCATTCTGATCATCCTTCCAGGCGAGTAGTCAACGCAGGAAGGAATTGTTTAAGGTCGGCGACGACCAGGACATCAGCCACTTCGCCGATCGGTGCATCGCGATCAGTATTGATTGCAACGATAAACTCCGATTTTTTCATGCCGGCCATATGTTGGATCGCCCCGGAAATCCCGCAGGCGACATATAACTTTGGCGACACCATCTGGCCGGTGCTGCCAACCTGACGATTATGCTCAGCCCAACCGGAATCCACGACCGGTCGGCTGGCGCCGTATTCGCCTCCCAGGGCCTTAGCCAGAGATTCAATCATTGCCAGGTTCTCCGGCTTGCCAATGCCGCGGCCGGCGCTGACAATGACTTCGGCTTTGCTCAGATCGACACCGCCTGCTTCCGGTTCTTCGTAACCGATAAATTCCATTTTCGATGCGACCTGAACAGCGAGCTTTTCTACAGTCGGCACCCCGGACGGTTCATCGGCTAGACTGAAAGCACCGGCCTGCAAGGTTATAACGGTGAGTTCCTTTTGCGTTTGAACCACACGTTGAAGCTTGGCATTACATGCAGGGACCACCATGGAGGCCCCCTGGAAGTCGACCACTTCTGAGATCTGTCCCGCCTGCAAAGCCAACGCGATGCGCGGTGCCAGGTCCCAACCATAAGAAGAATGTGACAAAATGACCAATTGTGGCTTTTCCTTGTTGATCACCTCCAGCAGTAGCCGCAAATGCTCCTCAGGATTATATTCGCCAACCTCGTTATAGTCGGCCAGGTAGAGACGACCATCGAACTTTGGCAGGTCACTTTCGCTGCCGACCAAGAACATGGTGACTTCTGCACCAACCTGCCTGGCAAAAGCCAGCGTTTCATAACTGCCCGTCAGTAGCTTGCCTTGCCTGGATTCTGCAATAAGCAGAGTTTTCATCGTCTCCTCCTATTTTAAGACCGCAGTCTTGTCTTTGAGTATGGCAACCAGCTGCTCGGTAAGTTGACTAATATCACCTTCGAGAATCAGCCCTGCTCCCTTCTTTTCCGGGAACCGGATCAGGTTGGTCGTCGTCATCGCCTCGGCTGTAAGCAGGTCGGCGATTGGCAGCGAAACCAGCTCCTTCTTCTTGGCTTTCATTATGTTCGGTAGTGTCGGGTAACGTGGCGTATTCAGTCCAAGCTGACAGGTGAACAGAGCCGGCAGCGGCAACTTGACCACTGCTTTGAGGCCGCCTTCCAGTTCACGCTTTACGGTCGCCGTCTTCCCATCGCAAACGAAATCAACAATTGTGGTCACCGCCGGAAGACCAAGCAGCCCGGCCAGCAAGACTCCAACTTGAGCCGAGCCGCGGTCCTGCGATTGCATACCGGTAAAGATCGCGTCGAAACCCTGCTCGCCGGCATAGGCAGCAATTGCCGAGGCAATCTGAAAAGAATCTTTTTCGTAGCTTGCCTCATCATGAATATGCACGCCCCTGTCAGCGCCCATGGCAAGGGCCTTTTTCATGGTTTCCTTAACCTTGTCGGGCCCAACCGAAAGCACCACAACTTCGGCCTCGCCGAGCTGCTCACGCAGTTTTACCGCCTGCTCAACGGCAAACTCGTCATATTCGTTCATTCGCCATGCCAGATCCTGATCGCTGTACCAGGTCCCTGCGGCATTGATCTTGAAGCGCGATTCCATGTCAGGCACCTGCTTGATGCAGATGAGAATTTTCATGCGATGTTCCTCCTCTTAAGTGTGCATTGTTCTCAAAAAATACCGTTCGCCGGGGTTTATCCTGTCGGCAAACATTCCACCAGGATTTCGGCAATATCCTTAGACGCCAAAGTTTCCTCGAAGCCAGCGCCCTTGATACCGTCTTCGAACATGGTCAAACAAAACGGGCAACTTGAAACAAGCAGCGGCGCGCCAGTTTCGGCGGCCATCCGGACACGACTTTCACTGATGCGTGTACCAAGCTTTTCCTCAGCCAGAATCCGCCCGCCGCCTGCGCCGCAGCAGAAACTTTCTGCACGGGATTTGGTCATCTCGGCCAGAGCCCCTCCAACCATGGAAAGCAGGCGACGTGGTGCTTCGTAAATATCGTTGTAACGGCCAAGGTAACAGCTGTCGTGGTAGGAGCAGGCAAAGGACTGCGGCATGACGAGTTTTAAAAGCCCCTTGTCCAGCAGTCGGTCAAGAAAAACGGTGTAATGCTCAACCGGGACATCCAGGCCGAGGTCGGCGTAATCTTTTGCCAACGTGTTGAAGCAGTGCGGACAGGTCGTGACAATCTGTTTGACGCCATAGCCTTGAATGCGTTCGATGTTTTCACTGGCCAGGCTTTGGTAAAGATATTCGTTGCCGATTTTCCTGACCGGCTCACCGCAGCATTTTTCCTCTTTGCCGAGGATACCGACCTTGAGTCCGGCGGCCTGGCAGAGCGTGACAAAGCTTCTGGCAATCTTGATATTGCGCTTGTCAAAAGAGGCGTAACAGCCGACAAAATAAAGCAGATCGACATCCGGGTCGTCGGCCAGGGCCTTGATGCCAAGGCCCTCCGCCCAGTCACCACGAGCAGCAAAAGCCAACCCGAGGGGGTTGCCGTTGACCTCGGTGTTATCCACCGCTGTCATAACTTCTTCACCGGGGAATTGACCTTCCATCAACACCAGGTTGCGCCGCATATCGACAAACTTGGGTACATGTTCAATGACCGCTGGACAGATCTCCTGGCAGGCGCGGCAGGTTGTGCAGCTCCATATCTCGTCTTGGCCAACGGTTTCCGTCAAACTCGATTCAGGCGAATCGAAGGCAATCTCCTGCAGCTGATTGATCATCTTCATTGGCGAGAGCGGTTTGTCCGTCGCAAAGGCAGGGCAGCGATCCTGACAGCGCTTGCAAAGGGTGCAGGCATCAGCATCAAAGATATCCTTCCAGGTTAAGTCACCAAGGTTGGCAGTTCCGAAACGTTCGACCTCCTCATTCTCCATATCAAGCGTGACCAGACCACCCTTTGGGCCATGATCGACAAAGATATAATTGGCACTGGTCGTCAGGATATGACGTAATTTGGTAAAGGGCAGCGCCGCAACAAAACCGAGTGCAAGCAGCAGGTGTAACCACCAGAGCCCGGCATGCAGGGCACGCTGGCCGTCCTCGCCGATACCGGCCAAGCCTTTGGCAAAGAGCAATCCAACCGGCGACCACAGAGAGAGATTGGTACCGATTTCAGTCACTGCCATACGCGCGCCTTCGATGACAAATCCAGTCAGCAGGATAACCATGAGCAGGACGTGGATGAAAGCATCCTCCTGGCGGGTTTCCAGACCGGGAGGTTTCAGGAGATAGCGCCGAACAAAGAGGCCGGCAAGCATAATGATTGCTATGGCACCGGCGATATCCAGAACCAAGGAGAAAACCAGGTAAAAAGGCCCTTTGAGAAACTTCACATCGAAGAGCGGGTCGGTCACGTCAGCCTGGAGCACGATCAGACAAGTACCGACAAAGAGCAGGAAGAACCCCCAGAAAAATAGTCCATGTGCGGTTCCGGCACCCTTGACCCGCATCACTCGCAACTGGGCCAGGACCTGGTAGAGTGCCTCAACGACGCGCCGCGGGAGGTCATCGATACGTTGCAATTCCCTGCCAAGACGATAGATTTTGATGCGCTGCCAGCTACCCCAGACAAGAATACAAAGCGCTGTTAACAGCAGCACATACATCGGAACAAGTGTCCCTGCGCCATGACCTACGTTCCAATAAATTTCTCTTGTGAATTCCATAGACTGTTCCATTTGTAGTCATCGCGCGACCTTATTAAGCCACGGCAACATTATAGAGCAAGGAAGATACCAAACACTGTTCTGTCAGCATCAAATAGTAATGAAATTGTTGATTTACCAGATAAACCGCACAGGATAAGAGGTCTTCAAAGCTCAGGGAATAATCTTGGAATGGTCAGCGAAAAGAAGAGATTAGAAAAGCAGGGTTACAGGTGTTGCGTTGGTGACACTTTATCCCACTGTTTACAGCCGCATAAAATTGCTTGACGGGAACTTGCATAAACAAAAAAACCAAAGGGAGGTCACGAACTAGCGCCCGCAGAAACGGGCCGTACGTTTTTCAATAAATGCGTTAACCGCTTCCATGTGGTCTTCGGTCTGGTGCAACATCCCCTGAAAAGACGCAGAAGTCTGAAGGACATCATCGAGTTCATGATCGCGAGCCATCCGCAGCAGACGTTTGGTCATACGGAGAGCCTGCCGGGGCTTTGCGGCAAGTTGACCTGCAAGCTCCAACGTCCTTGACATAAGCTGTTCCGGCGCAACGACTTCAAGGAAGAGGCCGAGAGCCAATGCTTCTTCTGCCTTCACCAGGCGTCCGCTCAGAGTCAGTTCGGCAGCGCGCTGATAGCCGATCAGTCGCTGCAGATACCAGGCACCACCGTCACCAGGAATAATGCCAAGGTTGATAAAAGTTTCACCGATGATCGCATTGTCAGAAGCGATACGTAGATCACACATACAGGCAAGATCGAACCCTGCCCCTATCGCCGGACCGTTGACTGCTGCGACAACCGGAACTTCTGCCCTGCCCATGGCAAGAGTCATGCCTTGAATGCCTTGCCGATAGCTTTGCTCGATTTCAATGGCTGAACCGGCAAAGATTCCCTGGCGAGATTGCATTTCCTTGATATTGCCCCCCGCGGAGAAAGCCGAACCTGCTCCGGTAAGGACCATTACAGCCACTTCTTCGCAGCTGTTGACCCACTCTACAGTATTGACGATATCGCTTACCAGCTCAGTACCGGTGAGAGCATTGCGCAGATCGTCACGCGCAAGCGTCAAGATTGCAACATGGTCGTTAAGGGCAAGAGTGGAATCTTTCATTTCGGGAAATGGCAACATAGTGGTCTCCTGAAATTAACCAGTTTTTATAAAGACAGAAAGGCCTATTCCTTTAAGTTAACCTGGCTTACGCTTATAGAGAGATTAACCTTCCTGCCATCTGGACGCAATCAACTGAGCAGAAACTTCACGAAGAGGTTGACGATTGTGCGGTATTTGTTGATTCAAAATGGCAGGGAAGCGAACCTCCGCCGGCAACGCTTGCCCCCGGGGCGGTTCCAGCAACTGCCGAGATTGGACATGAGGATGTCCGGTCACTTCATCAGGATCCAGCAGCGGCTCGAAACAACAATCGGTTCCG
>Ga0102815_10002380_pt1 | contig 11424 bp, 9 predicted proteins | sample ColrivemetaGS759_FD_79113 | JGI IMG/M metagenome (GOLD analysis project Ga0102815, IMG submission 79113) | Estuarine microbial communities from the Columbia River estuary - Ebb tide ETM metaG S.759 | ecosystem: Environmental > Aquatic > Marine > Intertidal zone > Estuary | place: USA: Columbia...
GGAGGTTTTATAAGGCGTCTTACCGAAGATGACGGCACCTGGATGGGACATATCATGGAGCACGTCGCGCTCGAGATTCAAAACATTGCCGGTTCCAGCGTTGGCTTCGGTCGCACTCGTACCACTGGCGAACCGGGCATGTACAACATGGTTTACGCCTACAAGCAGCGCGACGCCGGCATCGAGGCAGGACACCTGGCTTTGCGTTTGTTGATGCACTTGCTGCCCGAGCATTTGCAGCAGCAGATCGATACGCCGATTGATCCAGATTTCGATTTTGAACAGGAACTGGAAGCTTTTGTGCGGCGTGCACAAAGGCGAGAATTTGGACCCAGCACGCAGTCACTGGTGGATGCCGCGGTCGAGCGCGATATTCCCTGGTTACGCCTCAACGATTACAGCCTGGTACAGTTCGGCCACGGCAAGTATCAGAAACGCATTCAGGCAACCGTTACCAGCGATACCGGTACCATCGCCACGTCGCTTGCCAGCGATAAGGAAGGTACCCACAGTGTGCTGCGGGATATGGGCTTGCCGGTACCGAAACAAAGCATGTTTTCGACCGAGGACGATGCGGTAAGCGCGGTCGAGCGAATGGGCTACCCGGTTGTTATCAAGCCACTGGACGCCAATCACGGGCGTGGTGTCTGTATTAATCTCAACAGCGAAGCCGAGGTGCGTGAATCCTTTCACATTGCCAAGGCAGAAAGTCGCTCGCGCTATGTTATTGCGGAAACCTTTGTGACCGGTTTCGATCATCGCATGCTGGTGGTCAACAATGAACTGGTCGCGGTCGCCAAGCGTGTGCCAGGGCACGTCATTGGTGACGGCAAGTCAACCATCGCGGAACTGGTCGATATCGTCAATTCCGATCCGCGCCGCGGCATCGGCCATGAAAAAGTACTCACCCGCATCGAGATTGATGGACAGGCCGATGAGTTGCTGGAAGAAGCGGGTTACGACGAAAATACGGTGTTGGCAAAAGATGAAACTTTTTTCCTGCGCGCCACGGCCAACCTGTCTACCGGCGGCACCTCGATCGATTTGACCGACGTGGTGCATCCGGATAACCGGGAAATGGCGGTACGCGCAATTCGTGCGATCGGACTCGACATCGGTGGCGTCGATTTCATCACCGATGACATCACCTCTTCCTACAAGGACGTCGGTGGCGGAATCGTCGAAGTCAATGCCGGACCCGGATTCCGCATGCATGTCGCGCCGAGCGAAGGACAGCCGCGAGACGTCGCCGGCAAGGTGCTTGATATGCTCTACCCACCGGGAACGCCGAGCCGAATTCCGGTTGCCGCTATTACCGGCACCAATGGCAAGACGACCACCACGCGCATGCTCGCCCACATCATGCAAACCAGCGGTCACATCGTCGGCATGACCTCGACCGGCGGCATCCAGGTAGACGGGCGCGTTACCGTCAAGGGCGACATGACCGGACCACAGTCGGCGCAGATAGTACTGCGTGATCCAACCATCGACTTTGCTGTGCTGGAAACCGCGCGCGGCGGCATATTACGCGCCGGCCTCGGCTACCGTGAGTGCGATGTCGCCGCCTGCATCAACGTTACCGCAGACCATATGGGCCTGGGCGGCATCGAAACACTGGAGCAACTGGCGCGGGTCAAGGAAACCGTAGTACGCATTGCCAACGATACCGCGGTCCTGAATGCCGACGACAAACTGTGCCTGAAAATGGCCGACAACACGCGGGCCAGCCACATTTGCTACGTGACCATGGATTCAACGCATGGCCTGGTGCGCGAACACATTCGCGCCAATGGGCGCGCAGTGGTGCTGGAAAAAGGCATTAACGGTGACATGATAACCATCTACGACAACGGTTCGCATATCCCGTTGCTGTGGACGCACTTGATTCCCGCGACGATTGAAGGCAAAGCGATCCACAATGTGCAGAATGCAATGTTTGCGGCAGCGATGGCCTTCAGCTTCGGCAAGGATCTCGATCACATCCGCAACGGTCTGCGCACTTTCGACAATTCTTTCTTTCAGAGTCCTGGGCGTACCAACGTCTATAACGAACATCCATTCAAAGTCATACTCGATTACGCCCACAACCCGGCCAGCTTTGCGGCGATTGCCGAACTGGCCGAGCGCCTCGACCCGGAAGGCCGACGCGTGATTGTCTTTTCAGTACCGGGGGATCGACGCGACGAGGATATTCTTGATTCCGTAAAGGCCTGTCTGCCGCAATTTACCCATTTTGTCTGCAAGGCGGATAATAATCGTCGCGGGCGCGGCAATGACGAGGTTCCGCAACTGGTGCGCAAGTACCTGATGGAGCTCGGCGTGGACGCTGCCAACATCACGGTCATCGCGGATGAGGAGCCAGCGGTCGAGTATGCGCTGCAAGCGGCTGAGGCGGGTGACCTGCTGGTGATCACTGCAGACGAGCTGACGCGCACCTGGAAGCAGATCATCAACTTCAATACCGACGTTGGCGACATTGCCGACGACCAGGAGATGATTCCGGGCAGCAAGGTTTACATGCCTGAAAAAGCCAAACGCTTCGTGCTCGATCAGGACGAAGAACTGATCATCGACGAGCGTGGTGTGCGGCTCGCCAGTCATGAACCAGAAGATTCCGACTAGTCGAGGCTATTTCGCGGGCAGTTTTCGAGGGAGATAAGCATGGACATACCTGAGCTGGAATCGGATCACCTGGTCATCGATAGCTGCCGGAGGCTCACCGGTCCATCCCTGGTGTGGAACGAAACCGGTGCCATTCTGGACGTTTTCATCAGCGACATGGATATGGAACAGGTGTTGGCCTGCTGGTATCGGCAGCTGGAACAATTGCTTACCGACCTTGCCTGGGTTGAGCCGAAACTGACCCACCGGCGCTTCGAAAATGGCTATAACCTGCTCCTCGCAGCACCTATCGATCAACTTTACAGCGCCGTACTGGTGCTGGAGACCGCCTGGTACTGCTGCGCCTGCGAGTTACTCGATCAACAAGCACAACCGCGAGAACCTTTTCTCGACGCAATCCGCCGGCAGATGAGCGAGGAACGTTCCCCGGCCCTGATCGAAATGGAACGGGCCGCCGCACAGCATGCTGTCGACTTTCTGGTCGACGATGAACTCGTCTCGTTGGGACACGGCATTGGCAGTCGTTGTTACCCGGCAGAACAGATTCCAGCACCCGACGAAGTCGACTGGTCGCAGATCCATAATGTCCCGCTCGCCATGATTACCGGCACCAACGGTAAGTCCACCTGCGTGCGTCTACTCGATAGCATTGCGCGCGCAAGCGGTCATGTTTCGGGGCTCACCTCGACCGACTTCGTGCGGGTCGGTGATGACATGCTGGATCAAGGCGATTATTCCGGCCCCGGTGGTGCCAGGCTGTTGCTTCGTGATCCGCGCCTCGAGGTTGCCTTCCTCGAGGTGGCTCGCGGCGGTATCCTGCGGCGTGGCCTGCCCTTGCGCCAGGCTCGAGCCGCGTTGGTGACCAACATAGCGGCCGATCATCTCGGCCAATACGGCGTTAACACCCTCGCGGCACTGACCGAAACCAAGTTTGTGGTGCGCAGGACGCTGGCCGATGACGGCATACTGGTGGCCAATGCGGACGATAGTGAAAGCGTTTCGTACCTCGCCGCCCATCCGCGTGACAATCTGTGCTGGTTTAGTCTGGATAAATCGAATCCGCAGATTCGGCAACAAATCAATCTGGGCCAACGCTGCTGCTTTAATGATGGGGGCATGCTGGTGTATGGAGACGCTCAGGGCATTAGCGAAATCTGCTCTGTCAGCGAAGTGCCGATGACCTTGAACGGCGCGGCATTGCACAATGTGCATAACGCACTAGGCGCAATCGGTGTCGCCACAGCGATGGGCTACAGCAGCGCGCAAATCAGCACGGGCCTGCAACAGTTTCACAGTAACGCCAATGATAATCCGGGCCGCATGAACTATTTCACGCTGCGCAATTCGGCGCGGGTAATCGTTGATTTTGCGCATAATGAGCACGGCGTCAACGCCATTGTCGATACCGTAAGACGCATGCCGGCGAGAACAAAGTGGGCATTGTTCGGATCGGCCGGCGATCGCTCTGATGAGCACATTGCGGCCATAGCCCGCGCTATCTGTCTGATAGAACCGGATAAGGTCGTGATTACCGAACTGGATGACTATCTGCGGGGTCGCGAACCGGGCGAAGTCAGTCAAGTGTTGAAACAGGCCTGCCTGCTCGCTGGCATACCCGAAGCCAACATCGAGCTGGTTGATTCACCCCTTGCCGGCGTTAAGCTGTCGTTGTCATCGATGGAGGAGGAAGATCTGGGTCTGTTCCTGGTGTTAACGGAACGCGACAGGGTAATCGAGTATTTGAAAGCGCACTGACGTAAAGAGCACTGGCGATAGTGCTAGCGGATAGCCACCACATGCCGTCGGCCCGGGGAAAACAGCTTTTTAATCTCACTCGAAGGCACGGCCTTGCTATAGTGAAAACCCTGGACCATATCGCAGTTCAACTCCGTTAGTATTTCGGCCTGCTCGGCGTTCTCGACACCCTCAGCGATGGTTTTCAAGTCCAGTCCATGGGCCATGGCGATAATTGCCTCGACCAGGTTCCTATGGTTCGAACTAAGATTGATATCGCTGATGAAAGATCGGTCGATCTTCAGCGTACTAACCGGAAACTTGCGCAGATAGCTCAGCGCCGAGTAACCCGTACCAAAATCGTCGACCGCCAGCCGCACGCCCATATCCCGGAATTCCGCCAACACCTCACTGGTTCGTGCGTCGTCATCCATCAACACTGTTTCGGTTATTTCCAGTAACAACCTGTCGGCGGGGAAACCGGTTTCATGTAGCACGCGCTGCAATTTAGGTTTATCGAAACCACCTTTAAACTGTCGCATGGAAACGTTTACCGCGAGGTAGAACTCCGGATCAGGCGTATATTTTAGCCACTCCCTGGCTTCACTGCAGGCGCGCTGCATTACCCACATTCCGATCTCCTCAATGAGGCCGGTTTCCTCGGCAACCGAGATGAAATCAGACGGTAATACCAGGCCTCGCTGCGGGTGCTGCCAGCGCAGCAATGCTTCGACACCGAGTAGCTTCTGCTCGTGCATGGAATAGATAGGTTGAAAATGAACTTCAAGTTCGTTCTGGCTAAGCGCCATGCGCATGTCTTTATCGACTTCGAGGAACTTCCTTACTCGGTCGGTCATCTCCGAGGTAAAAAAGCGGAAGGTATTGCGTCCCTGATCTTTGGCCTCGTACATCGCCATATCCGCATTTTTCAACAGCGTATTAACGTCACAACCATCCGCCGGACTCATGGTTATACCGATGCTGGCACTGGAATAGACTTCGTGTCCTCTCAACATATAGGACTGTGCCAGCCGTGCCAGGATATCCTTGGCAATGATCGAGGCATGAATTTCATCAGTGACGTTGGTCAACATCACCGTAAACTCATCACCTCCAAGGCGCGAAACCACGTCGGTTTCGCGCGTCGCCTCGCTGATCCTGTTGGCGACCTGTTTGATCAACTCGTCGCCATAGTCGTGGCCGAGGGTATCGTTAATCGTCTTGAAACGATCAAGGTCGATGAACAGGAGCGCAGTATGTCCTTCATTACGTCGATCGCGCGTGATCGCCTGGCTCAGATGTTCGGTGAAATTTGCGCGGTTGGGCAATTGTGTTAACGAGTCGAAGTTCGCCCGATGGCGAATCTGCTCTTCACTTTCCTTTAACGCCAACACGATGTGCTGTAAACGAAATCCCAGTATGACTAATCCGAGCGTCATTAAAGTCAGGATCGCAAGGGTTACCACCATGACGGTTCGAAAACTCTGGATTCTCTGGGCTTGTTCGGATAATCGATCGACCGCCGTTTGCGCTACCTTATGCAATAGCAGATCGGCTTCGTCATACGCCTGTTTCGCTCTTTCCTCGACAAGCTTCAGTGTGTGTGCCGAGGTTGGTTCAAAGTTAAAAATACCCTCGGTGAGCCAGATCTTGATGTCAAAGATCGCCGGGCTGATGCTGGCATGAATGGCGGATACACCCAGCTCATCGTTAAAGCGATAATCACTGCGTATTCTTTCCAGATTGCCCTCAACCGAATCCGCCTGCCGCAGCACAACGCCGAAGGAAGTCAGACCCTTGTTTGCGCGCGCGAACTCTATGTCCTGCACCAGTCGTCCCATTTCATAAACCAGCACGCGAATATCACGCTCCTGTTTGGAAAGGGTTATAGGCAAAGCTTCTTCTATTTCCAGCAAGGTGCGCTGGACATAGAAAATGACGCTGGAGGTAATGATCAGCAGCAACAGAACCAGTGAGATGGATACTGTCGGACGGACGAGCAACTTATGACTGAGCCGGTTTAGAGAGTCCAGTAAAGCTTTGCGTATATATTTGAAGTCAAATCGCATTATTCTTGCAGCAGGCCCATTTCGTTATAAAACCGTCTGGACCCGGGATGTAAAGGTACCGCAATACCATCCAGCGCAGATCGCAGCGAAATATACTTCCCCTTGACGTGCCCATTGTCGAGTAACTTGCGTGAATTCTCGTGCCACAATGATCGTGTGATCTGATACACAATCTCGGAATCCACCACCGAAGAGACTAGCCATTGCGCACCTACACTGATTGTTTCGGTCTTCACTACCCCCTCATAGACATCTTTTGGAATATCATCTCGCGCAAAGAATCGGTAGCGCGACACCAGGTTGTCTGCCTCGAGGCCGTCTATCGGAATCAATACGATTTCAGTATCACTGGCCAGTTCGCTGATGGCGCGCGAGGGATATCCAGCTACGATAAAAAAAGCGTCCAGCTTGTTACTGCGTATCCGGTGAATTGCGATACTCGGTTTCATATACTCGATGTCGAGCTCATCGTTCGAGATGCCATACTCGCGAAGCACTAGTCCAGCATCGATCAGCGTTCCAGACCCGGGCTCATCAATTGAGACGCGCTTGCCGATAAGGTCCCTGACTTTCTGAATTCCAGAATCCTTGCGCGCAACAAGGTGAATACTCTCCGGGTAGAGGTTGGCAATAGCCCGCAGATCCTGTTTGGGTGCGTCACCCTCGAAAGTGCCGGTTCCGGTAAAAGCCCAATAGGCAACATCGGATTGCACGAAGCCCGATTCAAGGTTACCAGTCTGAATGCCGTTAACATTAGCGACGGAGCCATTTGCAGATTGCGCAATGAGCACCAATCCAGGCGGACCGCAACTGCCGCCAGAGTCACAGGGGCGCGAGCCTGGAGGATTACTGATGGCATGAGCGATCATGCCACCAATAGGATAATAGGTGCCCGCGACACCACCCGTACCGATTCGAAAAAAACGCAAATCGTCCGACGGATTAGTCGTGAAAGGAAAACCCAGCAACAAGCTGATTCCCAAAATGGTTAGAAATGACCGCATTTTACTCCAACGATTAACAATTCTATCTCACCTAACACTTTATTTTGATGGCTTAAGTATTTGTTTTATATGGAATCAATATCATGCGCCGTGTCAGTCCCCAGGCACGGTGGTAATGTCCCATAACTATTCCCAATAGTGCCTAAGAGAATAGTTTACTAACCTCCGAGTTTCTTGATTATTGTGCCTTCCCAGGCATATTTTTATTCGATTTTCAAAGCGCACGACCGAATCACGATTCTTGTCGATTACACCATAACTAACGGGTAAAACCCGGATCGATCGAGCAGGATCCAATCGAGATGAACGGTCAACATTAACCCGACCTGATTGCATCTCCCAGTCGATACCAGTCCATCCCGTCGAGCAAGGCGAAACCCCCACCAACCGGGATCAGGGCTTGCGCTCGAACACGCCGGTCGGCCATGATAACAGGCTGGCAGTCCATATATCTAAAAGAATCACGCTGGGCAATCATGGTGCGAGGCGGAATTACGAACCTCCAGGCCAATATTCGAAGCGACAACACAAAACCTGGCACTGTGGGTTTGTGCAACAGTTCGGCTGTGCAAGCGCAATTTAACTGGTACCGACTACCCGGGATATTACCGGCTATCGTCAGAGCAACCGGTAGAGATTTCATCGCCGGGCCCTCTCGCGGCCTTAGGGATCAACCACAAAAAGAACTGAATGCTGACTGCAACGCAAAAAAAAACCCGCGGAAGCGGGCTTTTTATCAGGATCAGTAAAAGTTTACTGATTCTTGGTGCGATAGTTTTCGATCGCCGCGGCAATCGCGTCCTCGGCCAGTACTGAACAATGAATCTTCACCGGGGGTAACGCAAGCTCTTCGGCGATATGCGTGTTCTTTATCTCCGCCGCTTCGTCCAGGCTCTTGCCCTTAACCCATTCGGTAACCAGAGAGCTGGACGCGATAGCCGAACCACAGCCGTAGGTCTTGAACTTGGCATCTTCTATGATGCCTTCATCGTTTACCTTGATTTGCAATTTCATTACATCGCCACAGGCGGGCGCGCCTACCATTCCCGTGCCGACCGACATATCATCATCGATGACGCCGACGTTGCGGGGATTTTCGTAATGGTCGAGAACTTTTTCACTATATGCCATCTTGTAATACCTCTATATGCAGCGCCTAATGCGCCACCCATTCAACAGAATTTAAATCAACACCATCTTTGTACATATCCCACAGTGGTGAAAGATCACGTAATTTTTCGACCGCCGCACTTACCAGCTTGACCGTGTAATCGATTTCCTCAACCGTCGTAAAACGGCCAATGGTGAAGCGGATCGAGCTGTGCGCCAGTTCATCGTTGCGGCCGAGAGCTCGCAAAACATACGATGGCTCAAGGCTGGCTGAGGTACAGGCTGAACCGGACGATACCGCGAGATCGCGCAAGGCCATGATCAGCGACTCACCTTCGACAAAATTAAAACTGATGTTCAGGTTGCCGGCGATGCGATGTTCCATGTCACCGTTAACGTAGACTTCTTCCATGTCCTTGAGACCGTTATAAAGCCGATCGCGCAGCATGCGAATACGCTCATTCTCGGTCGCCATTTCTTCATTTGCGATACGGAAACATTCCCCCATGCCCACAATTTGGTGCGTGGCCAGAGTTCCCGAACGCATACCGCGCTCGTGACCGCCGCCGTGCATTTGTGCTTCGAGTCGAACCCGTGGCTTGCGTCGCACGTAGAGTGCACCGACACCCTTGGGGCCGTAAGTCTTGTGTGCACAGAACGACATCAGGTCAACCTTGAGCTTGCCGAGATCGATATCCACCTTGCCGGTCGACTGAGCCGCGTCAACGTGAAAAATAATCTTGTTTTCACGTGCGAATTCACCGATTGCCTCGATATCCTGGATCACACCAATTTCATTATTGACGTGCATCACCGAGATCAGAATGGTCTGATCCGTCGTCACCGCTTTCAGCATGTCGACAGTCACCAGCCCATTTTCCAGAGGCTCGAGGTATGTCACGTCGAAGCCTTCACGTTCGAGTTGACGGCAGGTATCGAGAACTGCCTTGTGCTCGGTTTTGAGGGTGATGATGTGGTTACCTTTCTTGCGATAAAAATGCGCAGCACCTTTGATCGCCAGGTTATCCGATTCGGTCGCCCCGCTGGTCCACACAATTTCACGCGGATCAGCATTTATCAGGTCAGCTATGTGCTGGCGTGCCTGATCGACCGCGGCTTCAGCCGTCCAGCCAAACGAGTGGCTGCGCGAAGCAGGATTTCCAAAATTGCCTTCGATGGTCAGGCATTCGGCCATCTTCGCTGCAACCCGCGGGTCGATCGGCGTGGTGGCACTGTAATCAAGATAAATCGGTAGTTTAACGTTACTCATGGGCATTACTCACTTCAAATTCTCCGGGTCAGGCCATTGCTTGCGATCGATTCAGGAAGCGACCGTATTGAATATCCTGTTTCTTTACTAATTCACTTATATCGGGACGGTTAACGTATTGATCAAGCTTGATTCCGCTCAAAAAACGATAAAGGTTGCAGGACAACTCATACCACAATTGGTGCGTCAGACATTTCTCGCCCTGCGAGCAATTACCCTTGCCACCACACTTGGTCATGTCGAGCTTTTCATCGACAGACTGGATGATGTCGGCAACTGAAATCTGATCGGCCGGACGCGCCAGCCGATAACCCCCGCCTGGACCACGCACACCCTCTACCAGACCGCCCTTGCGCAGTTTGGCAAATAACTGTTCGAGATAGGACAACGAGATTCCCTGGCATTGTGAGATGTCCGCCAGAGTCACCGGGCCCACGCGCTGATGTAAGGCTATATCCATCATCGCGGTTACTGCGTAACGGCCTTTGGTTGACAATCGCATGCTTTATTCCGTAATTCCTGACTAATTTAGTCAGGAATTATATCGATGACCGGTGTCAGGTCAAGATCTATTTGGATTCGGCACTTTTGAATTTTGGATCAATGCGATTGAGATTTATTTTTAACCTATATTTCAATCGCTTAAGGGGGGAATCTGATGCTATTTCTCACCAGGCTTCAAATGCTGCATGGGTTGGAAATAATGACCCTGGTGCAAACAATAGCCGAGCCATTTGAACAAAAATCGGTTCATTCTCCATTTTTGGTCAATCAGGTCTGCAATGTACATCGGACCATGGCAGCGCGAGGTAAATTGCTGCACCTCGATCACACAGGCATCGTGGTAAACCTTGAGATGCAAATCCGGTTCAAACAGCAGCTTACCCTCCTCCTCGAACTGGTAGGTCATCCGCAGCATGGTGGTATAACGACAACGCTGGGTGATCGACAGGAACAGATCATGGTGCCCGGGCACCGTCGATATCATTTCATCGGCAACCTTGAGGTCCGGGGCAATACTGCGCAGGCGCAGGTAGTTTTGCTCGTAAAGCTCCATCAGTCCGGCAAAACTGCGGGCATTGGCGTCACGCCCAGCGCGAACGGGATTCAGATCAAGCAGCATCGGAACCATCCATCTGGCGCAAATCGAAACGGAATCGTCGGTAACAATCGTTCGAGGTAAAGCTATCAGAATTCAATATCAGGGTCTCGCTGGCCTGTTCATCAATGAGCTTAAGAATAGCAAACCACCGGGTTTGGTAAACCTTGTATTTGCAGTAGAAATATGGTTTCCCGCCCCGCAGAATTTCGATCGAGGCACGCGCCCTGTTCACACGCAACCGCATAATATCGTGTTGAATCAAATGCCTGTATTCAACGATCGCACTGAGCCCCAAAGCGGCCATCGCGAAGCATTTCAAAAACAGCGGAGTGAGATAAAAATAAATTGTGAGAATGCCGAGGAGATGAACCGCCAACAGAAAAATCAACTGCGATTTTGAGGTGCCAACTTCGTAGTAATGCTGCATACGACTGTCCCTGTCATAGCGATTGTTATTGCCAGATTAATGCTGTCCCGGGCCGATACGCAGTTGGCTTAGAAAGCGCGCCA
>Ga0102815_10002381_pt1 | contig 11421 bp, 10 predicted proteins | sample ColrivemetaGS759_FD_79113 | JGI IMG/M metagenome (GOLD analysis project Ga0102815, IMG submission 79113) | Estuarine microbial communities from the Columbia River estuary - Ebb tide ETM metaG S.759 | ecosystem: Environmental > Aquatic > Marine > Intertidal zone > Estuary | place: USA: Columbia...
GTCTCAACCCGTCGCCCGCCATGCTGGTCCGGCCATAGCAATGCGCCGTCCAGATAATTGATCACACCATAGCAATTCGGCCCCAGAATGGGCATTTCCCCTGCGGCTTCAACCAGTTGCGCCTGCAATTCGGCCTCGCCGGTTTCCTGCCAGCCGCTGGCAAAACACACGGCACCGCCAGCCCCCATGGCCGACAATTCGCGCACGACATTCACCGTGGCATGCCGATTGACGCCAATGAAAACTGCGTCTGGCGGCTCAGGCAGGTCTGCCAGTTTGGCCACGCAAGCCACACCGCCGATCGACGCGCGGGTCGGATGAACCGGCCAAACCGGCCCCGAGAACCCCATCTTGGCGCATTGCTCAATGACATTTGCAGCCCATCCAGCCCCCAAAACGGCGATCGACCGAGGCCGCAAAACGCGTGAGAGGTCTTTCATACCCAGTGCCCCAAGCTGTCAGTTTGCGCGGTGCTCACTCAACCCCCCAACGGTCTGAGCAATTCGCGGCTGATAATATGGCGCTGGATTTCGCTGGTGCCCTCCCAGATGCGCTCGACGCGTGCGTCCCGCCAAATACGCTCTAACGGCAGTTCGTCCATCAATCCCATGCCGCCGTGGATCTGAATGGCTTCATCGGCAATCATCGCCAAGGCCTCGGTCGCCTTCAGCTTGGCCATCGCCATGTCGCCCTCAGTCACTGTGCCTTGATCGAATTTCCATGCGGCCTCAAAGGTCAATAGTTCGGCAGCTTTCAACTCTAACGCCATGTCCGCCAGCTTAAAGGAAACCCCCTGAAACTTGCCGATTTGCTGGCCGAATTGCTTGCGTTCGGCGGCCCATCCCAACGCATGTCCCAGCGCTCGATCCGCGCGTCCGATGCTTGTCGCGGCGACCTGCAGCCGGGTCGCGCCTAACCAATCATTGGCGACTTCAAAGCCTTTATGCACGTCGCCCAAGATGTTTTCGGCAGGCACCCGGCAGTCGTCAAATTCTAGGATCGCGTTCGAATATCCCCGGTGCGAGACATTGCGGTAGCCGTCCCGCACGGTGAATCCCGGTGTGCCTTTGTCGACGAAAAACGCGGTGATTTTCTTCTTTTTGCCTCGCGGCGTGTCTTCCTCGCCGGTGGCCATGAAGGCAATGGTGAAGCCCGCGATATCCGCATGGCTGATGAAGTGCTTGGTGCCATTCAAAATCCAGTCGTCGCCATCGGGTCGGGCGCTGGCCGACATGCCGCGAAGATCCGAACCCGCGCCAGGCTCAGTCATTGCCAAGCAATCCCACGTCTCGCCTCGAATGCAGGGCATAAGATAGCGTTCGCGTTGGTCTTCGGTTCCCGCCAGCAAGATGTTTGAAGGCCGCGCGACACATGTCCAGTGCAGGGCGTAATTCGCGCGACCTAACGCACGCTCATAGAGCAGCCACGACAGCGTATCGAGCCCGGCACCGCCAACTTCCTCGGGCATGTTTGCAGCGTAAAGCCCTGCATCCATTGCTTTTTTCTGCAAGTCTCGAATTAGCTCCATCGGCAAATGACCGGTGCGCTCGACCAATGCTTCGTGTGGGTAAAGCTCTTTTTCGACAAAGGCACGTGTCGTTTCAACGATCATGCTCTGTTCGTCTGACATTCCAAAATGCATGAAGACCCGTCCTGAACTGCTAAATTTCAATCGTGCTACAGTGCGCTGCCAACTTGGGAACGTCGCGCGCTGCGGTTAGCTATTTCTGCGCCCTTTGCCCAACGAAGCGCCCCGTGGTTTCAGGGCGCAGCAGGGCCCTATGGGCGTCGGCGATCGGCAATAGCCGTGCTAAAACTTCGGGTTTTGCAGGACATGTGCTCCCGGCCGCCATATCGACATGCAACAGCATTTGCTCGACGCTTGCGACCAGCTTCTCGTCTCGTTCGATACGAATAAACAAATGCAAACGCTTCTCATCTGCGGCCAGTACCTGAACCGACCCCGTCAAGTGATCACCCAGCTTTGCCTCTCCGGCGTGTATGATGTGGCTTTCCGCTGTATAGTAGCTATGGCCTTTGGACACATAATCCATATCCGCGCCGATATTCCGTAGGAATGCGTCGCAAGTCTCTGATGATGCAAATAAATATCGGCTTTCGGTCATATGCCCATTATAGTCGATCCAGCCCGGAAGCACTTGCATATGAGCGATCACCATGGGTGCCGCAGTCGCCGGTGATGGTTGCTCAACGGCTGCTCGACGGCGCGCGTCATGGTCCAGCAAGACCTTCCCTGCGCCCCAGTTTGTGTCTTTGAGCACACGCAGAAAGCCAATCAGATTCCGGTCGCGGATACGCTCTAGGTCGCGGATCGAATGATGACCCGATTGTGCGTCAGACTGTCCGGCGATCAGATCAACCAATTCGTCGTTGAATTCTGGAACATCCATCAATTTCGTCCACGGCCACGTCAGGCACGGGCCGAATTGGGCCATGAAGTGCTTCATTCCGGCCTCGCCCCCGGCAATCCGATAGGTCTCAAACAAACCCATTTGCCCCCAGCGAAGGCCAAATCCCATACGGATCGCTTCGTCGATCTCTTCTGTGGTTGCGATGCCGTCCTTGACCAGCCACAAAGCTTCTCGCCAGACTGCCTCAAGAAAACGGTCAGCGATATGGGCGTCGATTTCCTTGCGAACATGCAGCGGAAACATCCCGATCTCACGCAGGATTTCTTTAGCTTTATCAATGCATTGTAGGTCGCTCTTCGCAGAAGGGACGATCTCGGCCAGCGGCAACAAATAGACTGGGTTGAACGGGTGCGCGACAAATATTGTTGCCGGGTTGATCGCGTTTTCCTGCAATTCTGAGGGCTTATACCCCGACGTTGAGGAGCCGAGCAAAGCTTGAGGCGCGTGGCTTTGGATCTCGGCATATACCTTGTGCTTGAGATCAAGGCGTTCCGAAACAGATTCTTGTATGTAATCAGCGCCTTCTACGGCGTCCTGAATGCTTTTTTCATATGTCAGACACCCCTCTGGGGGCATCGGCACATCGGCCAAAGCGGGCAAGGCTGCGCGTGCATTGGCCATGACCTCACCAATTTTTCTCGGTGCTTCTGGATCTGGGTCGAAAACAGAGACATCCCAGCCGGACAACAAAAATCTGGCAGCCCACCCGCCGCCGATCACGCCACCGCCGATGATCGTTGCTTTACGTGTCATAATTACACTTCCTTGGGGTCTCGCCCGGTTTCAGAGTTCTCAGGGTCTTCAGAGCGTTCATCACGCCTCGGCTGCGAATTATCGCGGCAACGGTGCGCGTTTTTCCAAATTGAGCCGAGTTCGAACCTCTTGGGGGCTGATCACGCGTGCGCCCATAGCCTCGATGATCGTCACGGCGCGTTCTACCAACTGCGCGTTTGTAGCCAACACGCCCTTGTCCAACCAAAGGTTATCCTCAAGCCCGACACGAACATTGCCGCCCGCCAAAACCGAGGCCGCAACATACGCCATTTGATGTCGCCCAAGTGCAAATGCGGACCAATGCCAGTCGCTTGGCACGTTGTTGACCATCGCCATAAAGGTGTTCAAATCGTCCGGCGCCCCCCACGGGACGCCCATGCACAGTTGCACCAAAACCGGGTCTTTGATGATCCCGTCCGCGACCAATTGTTTGGCCAGCCACAAATGGCCTGTGTCAAAGGCCTCAATCTCGATCTGCACACCGCTTTCGGTCATCCGCCGCGCCATGTCGCGCAACATGCCGGGGGTGTTGACCATGACGTAGTCGGCTTCATTAAAGTTCATTGTGCCGCAGTCGAGGGTGCAAATCTCGGGCTGGCAATCGACCACATGCGCGACCCGTTCAGCGGCTCCGGCCATGTCCGAGCTTTGCGCCATCCGGTTCATCGATTCGGTGCCATCGAACATCAAATCGCCGCCCATTCCGGCGGTCAGGTTCAACACGCAATCGACCTCGGAATCGCGGACCCGCTCGGTCAATTCGCGATACAACGCTGGATCGCGCGACGGTGCGCCGGTTTCTGGGTCGCGCACATGGCAATGCACGACGGCTGCGCCAGCTTTTGCGGCGTCAATTGCGCTGTTGGCGATCTGTTCTGGTGAGCGAGGCACATGCGGACTTCGATCCTGTGTGCCGCCCGATCCGGTTACGGCGCAGGTGATGAAAACTTCGCGGTTCAGGGTCAGTGGCATGAGTCTTCCTTCTGTTCGCGCAAATGCTAGCAGGCTTGTGAGCGTTTGCTTGACAATATACGAAAGAAAAATGGCAAAAACCGAAAGCATCTTTGCGCCTTCCGCCGAACAGTTGGACATCGCCGTGTTGGCTTTGCCGCGCGCCTCGATTCTCGAGGTTGCTTCGGTGTTGGACCCGCTGCGCAACGCCAATCGTCAGTTGGGTCGTGAGGCGTTTCGGTGGCGGGTTGTGTCACCCGATGGTGCGCCTGTCCCGTTGACCTGCGGCATCGAATTGCCCAGTCATGGGGGGCTCGCAGCGGCCGACGGAGCGGATGCTTTGATCGTGATCTCGGGCTACGGGCAGGCCGAGGTCGCGACCCCCGCTTTGATCGCTGGCCTTCGCCGGAACGCAGGACGGTTTCGTGCGCTCGGAGGCGTTGATGCCGGGCCGTGGGTCTTGGCACGTGCTGGGTTGCTACAGGGGCACAGGGCGACGGTTCATTGGGAAGATCTTGAGGATTTCACAACCGCCTTTCCGGGGATAGAGGTCGTAGCGGATCGCTATGTCATTTCGCGCAACCGGTTTACGGCAGGCGGGGCCGTGCCTGCGGCTGATATGATGTTGCATCTCATTGGCTCGCGATGTGGAGCTGGGGTTGCGGGGCAAGTGGCGGATAGTTTTCTTTATGAAGCGCGCGCGGATGGAAGCCGCCCCCAACGCACTGGTTTGGTTCCCGGCGCTCGCGATCCGCGGTTGTCGCAGGCGCTCACGTTGATGGGGCAAACCCTCGAAGACCCGATCCCTTTGGCGCAGATCGCACGTTCAGTCGGTGTCGGCGTTCGACGCTTGGAACAGCTATTTCGTGACAATTTTGGGCAGGGGCCAGCGGCCGCTTATCTTGAGCAACGGTTACAGCTGGCCCGTCGTCAGGTCGTCGATACTCAGCATTCCATTCAGGAGATCGGCTTGCGTTGTGGGTTTCCAGATCGCTCTGGGTTTTCCCGAGCATTTCGAAATCGCTTTGGAGCGTCGCCGATGCAACTTAGGCATGCCGGCACGTCGAGAAAAATGTAAGACAATTAAATGTAAGATCATTATTCGAACATTGGCGGATCGAATGCAGTGCAAATCGGCGCCGCCTCGGGGCTGCCTTGCTTCCTTGTTCTCAGCAATCACCGCTCAAGTGAATGCTGAGATACACAGTTAAAAAAGAATATTACGGGCGTACCTTTAAGGTCAGACAATTAATCTAACGTCACCATCGCATGCCGTTTCCGCCCTGCCGTCAACTTGATCGCCTCCGATAGATCGGACGTTTTCAACACAAGGGATGCGTCGGTCACAACATCGTCGTTCAGACGTGCTCCACCCTCGGCGATCAAGCGTTTAGCGTCTTTTCCGGACTTCGACAGACCGGCCCGCACGAACAGTTGCACGATGGATACCCCGTCGGCGGCCTCGTCGGCTGACAGCGCCACCGTCGGCAAATCATCGCCCAATCCGCCTTGTTCGAACACGGCGCGCGCCGTTGCTTCGGCAGTCGCGGCTGCCTCGGCCCCGTGGCACAACGTGGTGACTTCGTTTGCCAACACGATCTTGCCTTCGTTAATGTCGGACCCTTCCAGCGCACCCAGTCGGTTGCATTCCTCGACCGGCAATTCGGTATAGAGCTTCAGGAACCGCCCAACATCGGCGTCCGTGGTGTTGCGCCAGAATTGCCAGAACTCATACGGGCTCAGCAGATCGGCGTTCAACCAAATCGCGCCGCCTTGAGATTTGCCCATCTTGCGACCATCCGAAGTGGTCAACAACGGGGTCGTCAAGCCAAAGATCTGCGCATCCGCGACACGGCGCGTCAGATCAATACCGTTTACGATATTTCCCCATTGATCCGAGCCACCCATCTGCAACAGGCACCCCTGACGGCGGTGGAGTTCCAAAAAGTCGTAGGCCTGCAAGATCATGTAGTTGAATTCGAGGAATGACAGCGACTGCTCCCGGTCAATCCGCGATTTCACACTTTCAAAACTCAACATGCGGTTGACGCTGAAATGCCGCCCGATATCGCGCAGGAATTCCAGGTAATTCAGCCCGTCCAGCCATTCGGCATTGTTCAACATGATCGCATCAGACGACGCATCGCCATAGTGCAGGTATTTCGCAAAGACCTGCTTCATGCTGGAGATGTTTTCGTCGATGGCCTCAGTGGTCAGCAAAGGGCGCTCATCCGCGCGAAACGATGGATCGCCAACTTTGGTCGTGCCGCCGCCCATCAATGTGATCGGCTTATTGCCGGACTTTTGAAACCAGCGCAGCAGCATGATGTTCAGCAAATGCCCGACATGCAGCGATTTCGCCGTCGCGTCATAGCCGATATAGGCCGGGACACAGCCTTTGATCAACGCGTCGTCCAGCGTCTGCAAATCGGTGCAATCAGCGAGAAAACCGCGCTCAATGATAGTGCGCAGGAAATCAGATTTCGGTTCATACGTCATTTTGCTTGTCCTCGGCCCGTAGGTCGGGCTGTCTATAGACCGAAGGCCGGGCAAAGGGAAAGCCATGTTGAAAGCCGGAATGCATCGAATATTGGGCACGATGTCGGGAACCTCACTGGATGGGGTTGATGCGGCGGTGCTCATGACGGACGGAATTGAGATCGCGGGCTTTGGCGAATCCGCCTATCGCCGCTATTCCGATGCCGAGCGCGATGTCTTGCGCGCGGCCCTCGGCACATGGCCGGGTGATCCTTTGGCCGAGGCCGCAGCGGAGGTCGTGGAACTCGCCCACGCTGAGCTTTGCGCCCAGTTCGATGACATCGCGCTGGTCGGGTTTCACGGTCAAACCCTCGCACATGATCCCGGCGGACGTGGCACCCATCAAGTTGGCTCTGGCGAGGTTTTGGCGCAGGCGCTTGGCTGGCCGGTCATTTCGGATTTTCGCACCTCCGATGTGCGTTTGGGCGGGCAGGGCGCGCCGCTTGCTCCATTCTATCATCACGCTCTCGCCCGCCATATCGGAGCGCGGAGGCCGGTTGTCTTCCTCAATATCGGCGGGGTGGCCAATGTTACCTGGTGCGATCCGAGCGTCGCGAAACCCGAGCACGCCTGCCTCGCTTTCGATTGCGGCCCGGGCAACGCGCCCATGGATGACGCGATCCGCACGCGTTGTGGTCTTGCCTGTGATGAAGACGGGGTCTTGGCGGCCCGCGGCACCCCGGACGCCGCCTTACTCGAGGCCTTCGCGCAACACGCGTTTTTTCGTCGGATCCCACCCAAGTCGTTGGATCGCGCAGCCCCGGTTCCTGATGTCACCGGCCTCTCGGACGTTGATGCCCTCTCAACCCTCGCCGCAGCGATCGCCACAGGGGTCGCACTCGCCTTCGAGCACTACCCCTCGGCGCCGAGCCAACTCTTTGTCTGCGGCGGTGGTCGTCACAATCCGACCCTGATGGCCATGATCGCGGCAGGGTGCGACTGCCCTGTAAGCCCCGTCGAAGCGGAGGGGCTTGATGGCGATATGATCGAGGCTCAAGCCTTTGCCTTTCTCGCTGCCAGAATCGCTCGTGGCCTGCCCACATCAGCCCCCGGCACCACCGGCGTCGCAGCACCCATCGGCGGTGGCACACTCCATCAACCCTGAGACATCTTTGTGCTAAATACATCCCGGGGGTGAGGCCATAGGCCGAGGGGGCAGCGCCCCCTGCGCGGCACGCGCCGAAATGCAGGGGTTCGATGCCCCAGCATTTCGGTTACCCTCATCCAAAAGCGCCAAATCGACCTGTTACGGCGCCAACAGCCGATCAAACAGCATGTCCAAAAACGCCTCCGCGCCGTCCATCGGGTCGGTTTTGCCCCGGATCAACCGGATCTGCGCGTCGAAATCGGCGTAATGCTGTGTCAGCGCCCAGATCGAGAAAATTAAGTGATAAGGGTCCACCGCCGCCAATTGTCCAGCGTCGACCCACGCTTGGATAATGGCCACGCGCTCTTCAACCAGAGTTTTCAGCTCACCCGTGATCGCGTCCGTCAGACGCGGCGCACCTTGCAGCACTTCATTGGCGAACAAGCGGCTTTCACGCGGGTAGTCGCGCGACATCTGCAACTTGCGCCGCATATACCCCATGATTTCGTCATGTGGGTTGCCATCGGGCGCCATGGCCCGCAACGGAGCCAGCCAAACGTCCAGCAATTGCTCCATCAAGACACGGTGCATCGCCTCTTTGCTGTCAAAATAATACAGCAAATTGGGTTTCGACAGGCCCGAGACGCTGGCGATCTGATCCAGCGTCGATCCGCGAAACCCATTGGCGGAAAATACGTCCAACGCCGCTTCGAGAATCCGCTCCCGATTCTGGCGCTGGATCCTCGTGCTCATACCATACGCCCCGGATCAATCCCGATGCCGCGCAGAATAATGCCACACACGGTTTCCGTCGCCACGTCCCACTGGGTGTCGTCCAGCGGCCCGTTGTTCAAGGTCTCGATCTGATGCGCGAAATCGGCGTAATGCTGGGTTGTGGCCCAGATCATATACAGCAGCCAACGCGGCTCGACGGTGCGGATATGGCCCGCGTCGATCCAGTCGTTAATGTCCTTGATTCGGGCGTCGGTCCAACTGCGCAGCGTGGTTTCCAGATAATCCTGAATGATCGGCGCGCCATGCATCACTTCATTGGCCCAAACCTTCGAGCCATAGCGATGTTCGCGGCTCAATCGCATCTTGCGGGTGATATAGCGCCGCAGCGCGACTTCGGGCGTGGCTGAGGTCTCAAAACTATCCGCCGCTTCCAGCCAGATGTTGAAAATCCGTTCAACAACACGGCGATACAGCTTTTCTTTCGAGGCGAAATAGTAATGCAAATTGGCTTTGGGCAATCCGCTGGCACGGGCTATCGCCAGCATTGTTGCGCCACCAAAGCCCGATTCGGCAAAGACCACCTCGGCCGCGTCGAGAATCATCCGCTCGGTTTCTTCGCGCATTTCGGCGCGTGTGCCCGGTTTTTCAGCGCTCTCGGTTTGGGCCATGCGCGGTCTGCTCCTCGTCTTCTTACCGGTCTTTAAAGGGGATGTCTTATGGCCGGAAATAATCTTGACTGATTGGTCAGGTCTGCTAGCGTCACGTCATTCCAGCGCGGTTTTCTGTGCGCCGGAGGGCCGAGAATAGGCGCGGCTGCGCCCCCTGACAACCCGACGCGCACATGCAGGAGGCAGAGATGACACTCGATCCCCCCATGGGCCACCGCGCAGCACCCTAAGGAGTGGATATGCCCGAGGTGACGATTATACGCGATGGCGCTGAAATGGTGCAGAAAATGCGACCCGAGCGAGTTGACGGGCGGTTCGTTTTTCAAGCGATTTCGGCGGATGATATTGCCCGGCGGATGCCCGAAATTCGCGGGCTTTTCGTCGAGGCTGAGGGGCTCTCGGCCATTGTCTCGGCGGCCGATGGTGACGCCGATATCATGGCGCAAATCACGCTTCAGGTGCACTCAGCTTTGGATGGTGTTGGGTTGACGGCGGCCGTGTCAGGGGCCTTGGCCGAGGCGGGGATCGCGTGCAATATGGTGGCGGCGCTGCACCACGATCATGCCTTTGTGCCCGAGGCCGATGCCGACCGGGCGCTGGATATTCTGCGCGCCTTGTCGCGCGCAACCGATCAGAAAGGGACATAACAATGCCAGCAACCGGCAAGAACCTCAGGATCAATCCAGACCGGCTGTGGGACAGCCTGATGGAGATGGCGAAAATCGGCCCCGGCATTGCGGGTGGCAACAATCGCCAGACCTTGACGGATGAAGACAGCGAAGGCCGTCATTTGTTCCAAAGCTGGTGCGAAGCGGCTGGCATGAGCATGGGCGTCGATGAGATCGGCAATATGTTCGCCACGCGGCCCGGCACCGACCCTGATGCCCTGCCGGTCTACATGGGCAGCCACCTTGATACACAGCCCACCGGCGGCAAATACGACGGGGTTTTGGGGGTTCTGGGTGCCTTGGAAGCTGTGCGCACGTTGAACGATCTGGGTATTCAGACCAAACACCCCATCGTCGTGGTGAACTGGACCAATGAAGAGGGCACGCGGTTCGCACCGGCGATGCTGGCCTCAGGCGTCTTTGCCGGGCGTCACACGCTGGGCTGGGCCAATGACCGGGTGGACGCCAAGGGCAAACGCTTTGGCGATGAATTAGAGCGCATCGGTTGGAAAGGCGACGAGACCGTCGGCGACCGCAAGATGCACGCGCTGTTTGAATTGCATATCGAGCAGGGGCCAATTCTGGAAGCCGAGGGCAAGGAAATCGGCGTCGTGACTCATGGCCAAGGCCTGCGCTGGATCGAATGCACGGTGATCGGCAAAGAGAGCCACACAGGCTCGACGCCGATGGCGATGCGCAAGAACGCAGGCCGCGGTTTGGCGCTGGTCACGGAATTGGTGCACGAAATCGCCATGGCCAACCAGCCGAACGCGGTGGGCGCAATTGGTCATATCGACGTCTACCCCAATTCGCGGAACATCATCCCCGGCAAGGTCGTGTTCACCGTCGATATGCGCACGCATATCCTGCCAAAGCTGAACGCAATGGTGGCTGAACTGATGGAGCGCGCACCGAAATTGTGTGAAGAGATCGGCGTTTCGTTCTCGGCGGAAATCGTCGGACAATTCGACCCACCCGCCTTTGACCAGACTTGCGTCGACGCCGTGCGCCGCGCGGCTGATCGGCTGGGTTATGGGTATATGGATATCGTCTCAGGCGCGGGGCACGATGCCTGCTGGATCAACGATGTGGCGCCGACGGCCATGATCATGTGTCCATGTGTGGACGGGCTTTCGCACAATGAGGCTGAGGATATTTCAAAGGATTGGGCCGCCGCCGGGGCAGACGTTCTGTTGCATGCGGTTCTAGAGACAGCGCAGGTGGTTGAGTGAGGGGCGGGGGGCTTCTCGCCCCCCGCACCCCCTCGCCAAAGGGGAGCGCACGCGCCCCCCTTTGAAAACCCCCCGTGAATATTTGACGCACAAAGATGCCGCATCAGACGGTTAAGAACAGGGAAAACGCCATGAGTACGATCATCAAGAACGGAACCATTGTAACCGCGGATCTGACCTATAAATCGGATGTGCGGGTTGAGGGCGGCGTGATCACCGAGATTGGGCCGGACTTGAAGGGCGGCACGGAGCTGGATGCGACGGGATGTTACGTGATGCCGGGCGGCATTGACCCGCATACCCATTTGGAAATGCCCTTCATGGGCACCTATTCCA
>Ga0102815_10002387_pt1 | contig 11412 bp, 11 predicted proteins | sample ColrivemetaGS759_FD_79113 | JGI IMG/M metagenome (GOLD analysis project Ga0102815, IMG submission 79113) | Estuarine microbial communities from the Columbia River estuary - Ebb tide ETM metaG S.759 | ecosystem: Environmental > Aquatic > Marine > Intertidal zone > Estuary | place: USA: Columbia...
CGTTTTTTTCTTCTAAAAATGTATGAAACATATTGAACGAGAAACCTTTCGTATGTTTCTTTAGGAATATGTACTGATATGCATCGAACCACAACACAGAGATAATTTGATTTGCCTTCTTCCTTTTTTTTGTTAACTCATTTTGAACCATTTTAGTGACTACAAAATCTGATTTCGGCAATATGTGACTAGGTGGATGCATTGTAAAATCATTTTGATATCTTCTTATCCAGTACTTGTCATAAGAACGCAATGTTAAAATATTTCTCCATTTTTTAGAAGTATTAGCCAAGCTAGTAATGTCTTTAAAACTTAAATGGTTCATAATACACACTCTTATATCACGTGGCCACCCTGCTGTTTCATCTCGTATTATGTAATTCTCTTCTGAGAAGCTTTCATGTACGAATTTTCTAAATTCATCTAGTGCCGGATATTTATGCCTCAAAAGACCCGTGTAACACTGCTCCAAATATTCTCTGTCCCAATTCCACAAGCCTTCTTGCATTTAAAGAAATAATATCTAATAATTAAAAAAAAATGGGAATTCATAATTTGAAGACACTAATAGCGACTACCGCTACAAAAAAAACTCTTGCTGACTACAGTGGAAAACGGGCAGGAGTTGACATCTCAATATGGCTATATCGTTTCATTTATCGAGATGGGGATAACGCAGTCATTGATGGACTTCTCAAACAAATCAAAAGCTTTCACCGTAACAAAATAACTCCTGTCTACGTCTTTGATGGGAAAGCTCAATCCAATGTCAAAATTGAAATAGAGCGCAGACAGCAGCGTCGTCAACTTGTGCATCATTCTATCGATACATTAGAATTGGAACTTGAAGAAACATTGGAACAATTGGGAGAAGACGTAGCTGCAGGGATACTTGCAGGTGCTATTGAAGATATCGAAGAGATAGAACAGATTATTGATAAGGATGAAGAAATTGTGGAAGGGAATATTGCGTTGCAATTAGACAAAATCATTCCCTTTGGAGATAATGATGTACCACAATTCTTGCCTGATAGTGATGACGAGGAATATGGGGTGATGTTTGAGAGTACTAACAATGATGTTGAAACCTTAAAGGTTAAAGCCTTAGAACTAAAGAATCGTATTGAATCCCTACAACGCCAATCACGCAGACCGACAAAGGAGGCCGTTAGGGACTGTAAGCAAATTTTAGAACTTCTAGGCATTCCATTTGTCCAATCACCAGGTGAATCGGATATTACGTTGGCCGAAATGATGCAAAAGGGCACTATTGATGTTGTGGTGTCTGAAGATACTGATATGTTGCCTTACGGATGTCACACCTTCCTTACAGGTTTGAAGGAATTTGATGATTGTATTGTAGAATACCGTCTCGATGATGTACTCCAAACATTGAAATTATCACGGGAACAGTTCATCGATGTTTGTATTTTGTGTGGATGTGATTATGCAGAAAAGATCTACAAGATTGGTGTTAAAAAGGGGTTTGATCTTATCAAGCAACACAAAACAATTGAAAATGTCCTAGAATTCATAGCGAAAAATCCAAAACTCAGTGAACGACATACCTATCCTGATGATTTCTTAGAAGGAGTTACAAGAGCTCGGAATATGTTTATTCATCGATCAGCAACTGGTGATTCACTCCCTGATGATCCGGCGGCGACACAAGAAAATAACTTTGTCTGGGACCAAACTTTAGCGGAAAACAACACAGAAGCATTCACACAATTTCTTCAAAATAGAGGAATCTCACCTAAACGTTACACAGATTTGTGTTTAAATTGGTCAGGTCGTCCACAAACGCAGCGTTCAATTTTGGATTTTTATGTAAGAGATTAAATAATTGCAAAAAAAAATGGAAGAGATTAATGTGTCTGCGGTTGCAACCGAATCTCAGGAACATCCGTTAAAGACAAGTTGGGATTGGGCATACAAACCAACTGTTGCTTACAAGCAACAAACTGCTGAAGAATGGCTTAATGATTATTTGAAGACATCTGATGTAATTAAAACAGTTGAAAAGTTTTGGGGAGTGTATTACAATCTTCCTACGTTGGCTACACTGGACTATGGAAATATTTATGCAGTCTTTAGAAAAGGGATTACAGCCAGTTGGGAAGATAAGGCAAACGAAGATGGATATTCCATTATTTTCTACATGAATAAGCATGCTCCTAATGAGTATATTACCAGCATTTACCAGGTATCGTTGTTAGTGCTTATTGGGGAAGAGCATGAAAACATTGCAAATATTTTAAACGGATGCACTTTTGAGCGCAAACCTGGTGGAAATAAGGTTGCCTTTTGGATGACAGGTTTGGGTGACTTTAAAAGTGAGGGTGATCTCACTCAGGCTATGATAGATATTCTTTCCAAGGCTAACTCTGAATTCATTTTTTCTCGTGATGATATTCGGAGTGGAGACTGGAAAGAAGATAAGCTGGTTACTAAGAAGATTGTGGTCAAATGTATCTCACATCGGAAAAGAGCAACCGAACCGGTTGTCATAAAACCACACCAACAGCAACAACATCGTGGAAACCAGTATCGGGGTAAACGTAATGGGGATCATGGGGGGAGAGGAAGAGGAAGAGGGAAGTCCGCACCTCACCGATATCGGAAATAAAGTTTATTTTTTGTAATCTTCAAAAGACTCAATAATCGCTTCCCTGAAGAAGACTACACGCTTAGCTATCTCCACAATGTCGGATTCAGAGACTTTGAATTGTAACAAAAAACGTTGTTCGTGGAAAGGCACATTGTTCATTGTCAAGACAAAGTACATAGCAAAACATGCTAATGCCCAAGATGTGAAACGATTGTCTAATCCTAGTCGAGACAAAATCTTCCCAGTTTGCACAATCTTATAGAACGTCAGTGCGTTATCAATATCAAATGCCTCACACATATCCCTACAGAAAACGGTTATTAAGGCTATTTTCTCTCTGCCGCCTAGAATACGAACAACATCTTTGATGGTTCCTTTGGAGATTCCAGTGGTTTCGATCATAGTATTCAACTCGATGTCAGGTCGAAGTTCCTGTATTATGATCCACAAACATCCTGCAGCAATAGACTGTGGCTGCTTACTTGCACCTACTCCACACCGCGAAAGTTCTTTGTAGAATTTGCAACATAACGTCGTTATCCCTCTACTAAGACCTAATCCAACCCCAAACCACTGAATGTAATTCTTGCATCCTGTCACTTTAGCAATTGAAAGCGGAAGATTGTGTTTTTTTACCAACTCATGAAAGATTGATACTCCACGTCTTATTTCAGGCAAATCAATATCAAACACCATTGCAACACGTGTTTTTGTCCAGTAAAGATTATTCAATTTGAATGCCATATAAACACATGCACCAATAAGACCATCACGCTTTTCCCCACGTAATCCCTCACGCTTCTGACCTAATTTCTGTTTCTCTAAGTTACATTCGTACACTCGCTTAAAGAGCCACTTAGCAGTGTATTGAACTCCAGTTGGAACCTTATGCTTGGAACATTGCTTCTCGATCTTGTTAAATACAACGTACATACTACGTTCTACCGGAGATAGAGAACTCCAACGATTTAATTTTATCATTTGATATTGGTTATAGGCAAGTTTTCCAGAGAAAGAAATGTCAGTGCTCATGCTTGCATCGGGCATTAATGGATTAATACATTCATTTTTGGGCTGATCGGCCGCATTCCCTGTTGAAACTTCCTGCTGACCAGTAAAATGGATTCTGTTATCTCCAATTACATCAAAAATAAGACCACATTGAGCACAACACGTTCTCATCCCTGTTCCATCATGTTTTGGCTTACTTTCTAAATCACACATAGGACACTTTAGAAATCCCTGATCTGACAGCAATTTCGTTTTCTTCTCTTCTCGAGGAAATTCTAATGCAGAGTCTTCCATTTCATTATTTTCAATTCCATGCGCTACTTCCCATGCCCGCTTCCAATTTGTACCCTTCATGATTAAAAAAAAACTACTTAAAAAAAATTTAATTCTCTTGACTATTAGTAGTAAATCAAAAAATGAATCGAAATTTTATGCAATATATTGGACCTCAATCACATTGGAATCAGCACGCCGTTAACCGAAGAGAGAAATATTACTACGGTTATGGTGGATATCTAGGATGTTTGGCTCAGGACAAAAACGCATACCGGGAACTTATTCCTAAAGGTGTTTCCTGTAACAGGTTAACAGAAGACTGTTGGAATCGTCCTCAACAAATGCAAACAGGTCTTCCTGAGTCCATCTGCATTGAAATGTTTGAGGACAGTCCTGCCAAGAATACAATGTGCTTTTTGGGATTGATGGGTGGAGTTGCCTTGGCCTTTTACTTAGCTTCTAGCCGAAAATAATAATCTTTGTATTTAACACACACACAGAAAAAGAATGCATTCGAATTTATATAATACCCCTTTTCCTGAAGGAATCCCCAATCCCCATTCGTGTGGTACATCGCCATTCGTTCCTGATGTATCTGGTAAGATACAAAATTCATGTGGATCATATAAAGCTGGTTTCAATCCTGAAACTGGTTGCAACAAATACAAACCTCTTAAACCTGATGATCTGTGGATCGCAGAACATGGATGTGACAATATCGGAGATTGCCGAGATGGCAAGTTCCCTGATAGCGGAGAGCCATACACACGATGGATGTTCCCTGCTACTGGATTTATTCCTGAAGAAAACAATGGACTGAAATGGGGTTCTACAGTGGAATCCTTCGGTAGCGGTAGCAGTAATTGCCTGTTGAAAGGCCTGATGTGGCTCGTGATTTTGTACGTTGCGTTGAAAATGTTCTGCGGAAAATGCCGTTAAAAACTTAAAAAGAAAACAGATATTCAATAAACTAGATGTCATCAACTAATTTCTGTCACCTTCCAAAAGATATTCAAAGGTTACTTGTATTAGAATACTTTGATCCTTTATCAAATGTGCGATGCTTTCACACAAAGTTGTTTTGGAATTTGTTTCAACCTCGATCCAAAGTTTTAGAAATGCTTCGAGAGTATCAAAAGGATACTATTCGTCAGAGGATTTTTGAAAAACAAGCTCGTTATTTTGAAAAGGAGGTGAACGAGTTTTCTCAGACGAACGGTATTCCAACAGAAAAACTGAAAAGATGCAGTCAGTGTAATAAGATATTATTAATTGGAGTTGATGAAAAAGATTGCAAATGTCAAAATGCATGGGTTCCTTACGGATTATTGAAAATGCACAGTACGAAACATTGTTTATTTTGTGGGTGTCGTTTTATCGAAGGCGACAGTCCTCATCCTGCGTGCGAAGATTATTGTGATCTATCAAGCCGAGCTTGTTTCAACCATTCAATTGATGCCGTTTTTCCTGATGTGGAACCTTGTGATTTCTCAGGATTTCGTCTAAGAGAATCTTATCACCGGAGGGAAAGGTGTAAGGTGAAGTGTAAATGCTGTAAACAATTTGTCTTAACCTCTAAACTTGGAAAGCATTGCTACAGAAGTTCTTACAAACCTGATCCTTGGATTTGCCGATCAAAGAAATTTGATTGTTGGTGGAAATGTAAAAAAGAACTACCTATTCAGCGTTTACTGGAACACGAAAGTTCTTGTTCAAACACAATGCTTTCTTGTAACGAGTGTGGAAACAATTATCCCCGTCGTGAACTTATTGGAAAGACTACGGGCAAAATTCAACGGTGTGATTTATGCACATGCAATGATCCGTTTGAGGTTCAGGGAAAACCTTTACCAGAGACGGGTGAATTGAGCACCAAGCTTGCTGGATCCCTAGTTAAGAAAGCGCTTGAGAATTACAGCAAAAAAGAAACTCTGTCTCGTTTTAGTAGGGACCCTTATCGCAAATGATTATCACATCTATCAAAGATACGAGCGAATATACGAAATGCAGATACATCACAACGCAAAATATTCTATTCGGCTAATTGAAGAGTTTTCTAACTTTCACTTCATCGCCCTCCCTATAGGTGACATGATTAGTTCCATTGCCAATGTTCTTCTGGTAGTATTCAAACCCTCTGTTACGGATTCCTTCCTCTGAATCATAAATTTTCTGGCGATTAACTTCGGCCTCTCCATTAAAATACCATGGTGCATTCAAATGTAATGCAGTAATAGTTTCTGAGCAATCAACACAAGGAATTCCTCGACGATGAACTTGTCCAACCAAGTATTGATCCCATACAAACTTTCCTAGTGCAAATGGATAGACGAATTGATACGTATCTTTAGGGAATACAAAGTAATCAATCCCATCATTCCCATAATATTCGCTTGGTGCATTTCTAATATTATCCCAACTGATTGAGGGCAATTCTTTCGTTTCTACGTTCATCCGTCTCCCAACGAGTAGCCATTCATCCTCTATTTCATCCTTTGTCCAGAATTTATCTGTGCAGGCACAAACAGTATCCATAAATTCCTGACCTAATACAATATCTGTGTTGATATAGCATGCTACTGACCGTAATGGACATGTGTCTCGGATTTTATCAAAGATACTAGAAACCAGAGGAGTTCCCCATTCATTTTTCTCAATATCAGGGATATGTCTTACTCCTAGCGTTTCAGCTGCCTCACGGATACCTTCGTCATCTCCCAATAAGTAAATTTTTGGAGTTGGAACTATTTGCTTCCAACTTTCAATAGCTGCAATTTGCAGTTCATTGAATTCTTCAGTGAATGGTTTTGGATGACTGAAAAAGCTCAAATACATTTTTTATTTATTTACTTATTTCAGTATTTTCTTTTTTAAGTTTATGAAACGCCCATCAAAAAACCCATCGCTTTCAACACACATTGTGTTGTATTGCTTGCCATATAATTATCATCCAACATCTCAATCTGCTCGATCCGAATATCAATTTTTTTTTGAACTTGAATCTTCCATTGTTCTTCACCCGTTTCCTCATCATGTAGAACATAAGCCGGATTGTTAGAAGGTTGTAAAATCACGTATTGAGAATCTTCCGAAATTCGATTTGCTGGTATAAAGATATTCAGCGGTCCCAAATCAGCGAATATACCTATTTTTAGTACTCTTGTTACGACTGCTTGAACGATATCTCCGACTTGTGGACGAAGACATTGCGCAATATACCTGTGAATAAAAGTTGTTAAAAAAAGGTTTAAATCAAATACTTTTAACGTACGTTACGGTAAATTTCACAGCCCCTGTTCGTGCTTCTATTGACCCCCCTTCTGTCTTCAACACGCGTCTCAACTTGATAATAAAGCCATCACTACTAGTGCATGTGTTTTGGATTTTTTTAATCAGTCTGTCTTGTATGACATACTTCATTCCAGCCCGAATCAAATGAGGAGGAATTTCAATGACCGTTCGGAGTTCCACATCTTTGGAATACAAATCCACTAATACAGACGCAACCGACACCTCATCCATTTTTATTATTGTTCAATTTAAACAAATAACACTTTTTATAAAAAAAGTTAAAAATGTCTGATTTGAGTTTATATGTTGTAGCGTGGGACACGTTGACCGATTGTGAAAAAGTCTCTAAGAATGTCGAAACCCATAAACCAGATTGTGTAGTTATTGTCGGTATTCCACGGCATCATGCAAAAAAGGTATTGCAACAAAAGTGGACAAAAGCATATTTTGTTTCGAAAGAGCGGAAGGAAGTAAGTCTGACACGTCCTGACCCACGTGGAGTTAGGATCAGTTTGATTCTCTCAGTTCATCCTTTCAGTTCAGAAGAATGGATAAGTCCTAATCTCCCCGCTGTTGAAGATGAAGAAGCACTACTAATCACGGGTGAAGGAGATTTAGCCCATTGTGCAGAAATATGTATTCCTCTAGGTGGATGGAAAACATTACACTCCCCAATTGAACTGTTACAAGAGTATCAACTTGAATATGATCAAGTATCTACTATCACATTCGTAGCTGTCGCGGATCAATCCAAGTGCCCGATAGAACCTTTGGAGGAGGTTTTCAATGCAGAAAAACTGCAAAATTCTGTCGTGTTTGTCAGTAGAAATCCTGAAGGAGATGAAAACGCAATTGTTTCGATTCAACCCAGATGGTGGAAACAAATCGAATCCGAATTTCCGTTCCTTGTCAATTTAGTTTCCGATCCGATCGCATCCTAAATTTTTTTTCTTGTTCCTACAAATAACTACAAAATAGAAATGTCACGACCTGTTACCTTTTTTATTGCTGGAAATGATGGTAAGTCATGGGACCATGCTGGAGGAATATCAGAATATGCTGCGCTGATAAACTTTTACAATAAATGTAAAGCAGGAAATAGTTGTGAATTTGAAGTGCCTCCTAGTGGAATAACTGTTATGAAAGACGATGGGCATTTTTATATTCAAAAGCCTGACGACGAACCACGAATTGTTTTTGTTCAATCTCTTCCTCGTACATATGATGAAACACCCCCTATTACCGATGTACCTGCAGAAGGATCTGCACAGCAATATGTAGCAGCACCACTAGAGCTTCCAATAAACAAAGAAGTTTTTAAGAATGTTCAAGAAGAAGCTGCTGAAGAACGTGAAGATAGAATCTGGGCCGTTGGATTTTTAAATAGTATCGATAATATGATTCAAGAAAAATGCCCAAACTTGACTGATAATGAGTTAGATAAATGTGTGCGAGATTTTGCCAAACAAATGAATTTTGTCGGGGCAGAGGATTTATATGATTTTGTGAGCACCTATGTCTATCTTATGTATGGTGATGGTCACGATGTATTTGTTGAAAATGGAAGAACTAGTGGGGAATTCGTTAATACGCTTGTTCAATGGGTAAAAGAACAAGAAAGAAAACACGGACCTGCTTTTCAGAAGCATGTCGTGATGGAAGAGCTTGAGGCGGATGTCCAAGAAGATGAAAAACCAATTGAAAATCTTTCACAACTCTTACCTCCACAATATTTCAAGGCGGCTGTCCAAGAAGATGAAGAATCAATTGATAGTAGTTCTTCAGGAGATCCATTAACTCCAGAATCTTAAAATCTTTCAGGTGCACCTACAGGGAGCTTACGATGGAATTTTACCGATCAGTAAAATAAAAACGCATTGAAAAACATCAAAAAGAAAAAAAAATCGTATCCACTAATTCAAGAACAAAAATGAATTGTGATCCAAAGACTATTCAAACATGGAAACAGTTAAAAGATTGTTTTAAACAGGAACTTCCCAATGTTCCTCAGAATGAAATTGAAAATATAATGAATAATTATTTATCGCAACATGCTAATCTTCATGAACGTCTACATGAAGAGCAGATCGAAGGCGTTCAGGCCGAAGGAATTGAAGGACAGGTCGAAGGCGTTGAAGAGCAGGTCGAAGGAATTGAAGAGCAGGCCGAAGGCGTTGAAGAGCAGGTCGAAGGAATTGAAGAGCAGGCCGAAGGACAGGGCCAGATCGAAGGAATTGAAGAGCAGGCCGAAGGACAGGGCCAGATTGAAGGAATTCAAGGACAGGTCGAAGACGTTAAAGAGCAGATCGAGGATATTGAAGGAAAAGTTGAAGGACAAATTGAAGATGAATGTGACAAGAGTAAAATTGAAACTATGGAACAACTTAAGTCTTGTTTTCGCAAGATGGCAGGAGATAGTCCCTCAAATGAGGAATTGGAAAAACAAATTCAGGATTACTTGAAACAGAATGCTGCTTTATCACAACACTTACAAGGGAAGCCTAAAATCCCATTTCAAGAAGCCGCATCTGGCGTTTCCGCGGTAAAAAAAACATCACTTTCTGTCAGTGGGAAACATCAGCCACCGCCTCAACAGGCACCGGGGCTCAATGCGCCAACACCCTATCAGGGATTACGTCCTCCAGTAAGTGCTGCAGGTAAAACACCTGTTCCTAAGCCTACTAAACAAGGTGTCAAACCACCTAAGAAAGATGTAAAACTTCCTTTACAGCCTCCAGTTCCCGGTGCTAAACCTGACAAAGGTGGTTTATTTGCTCAACACCAAGGAAAACCTGTTCCTAAACCGTTAGGTGGTCCATCTAAAAAAGATGTAAAACTTCCTTTACAGCCTCCAAGCAAAGCACCTGGTCTTAATGCACCAACACCTTATCCTGGCCTTCGTCCTCCACCCGGTGCAAAAGCAGACAGATCCGGAACGTTTGCAGCGCCTTATCCACCAGCACCTTTGAAAACTCAAAAACGTCAAAAACGTTTATTGAACCGTGGATTAAAAACTAGTGGTGAACCAATTCGCATATTGACATACAACGTCTATTGGAAGGCTCTTATGAAACCGAGTCAAATCGAGGAATGCTCAATGGAAAGGTGCTTCAATAACATTATAAATGTGATCAAAGGTCAAGCGGATGATGGTGTAGACTTTATCGCCTTACAAGAAGTGGTTGGAAGTAAAGCTTTGAAATTCCCTAATATGACAAGAATAGCTCATAAAATTGGTGCTGAAACCTTGGCTGTATTTTATAATACTGAGAAATACAGAATGTTAGCTTATGGAGCTGAGAATACTTCTACAAAGGGATCTAGACCAATGCAAGTTCTTATCTTCAACGATGGAATAATCCTTATCAACGTTCATGCTGGTCATTACCATACAAAGATTGATGCTATGAACAAGGACATGAATGATGCTTTGGAAAAGATTTTAGATTCTCAATCAGTCCAATCAAGAGTTGAAGATATTCAAAAAGTCTTTTCAAAAAGTAGAATCATCATGGCTGGTGACTTCAATGATGATATCAAAAATTTGCAAAATCCTTTTGAACTTAAATACAAGGATGTTTCCAGAAAGTTGTACCTCAATCAGAAGAAGTTAGATACGTGTTGTAATACTAACTATCTATTGAATGCTACTCGTGCAACTCATGTGGATCATGTCTTAGATACATTTGGTGCACCCACTGAAATTGAGGCAGTGACACACGTTTTTCCAGCATCTGATCATGCACCAGTGCTTGCCAAGTTACGAACAGAACCGTCAGAAAAAAATGCGGATTCAGCAGCTGAACTTGAAGAGGAGAAAGCGGAAACGAAGGGTATTCTGAAGAACAAAGATGAAAAGCCTCTTATTGATGAGAAGGTATATAAGGAAAAACAGAACAGGGGAGTCAGATTTGGGGCTTTAGCGAACGCCAAGAAAGATGGAAGACCTCTAATTGGTAGGGATGGAGAACCTATCATTGATAAGAATGGAAAGGCTGTCATTGCTGGAAGACCTCTAATTGGTAAGAATGGAGAACCTATCATTGATAAGAATGGAAAGGCTGTCATTGCTGGAAGACCTCTAATTGGTAAGAATGGACAACCTATCATTGATAAGAATGGAAAGCCTGTCATTGCTGGAAAACCTCTCATTGGTAAGGATGGAGAACCTGTCATTGATAAAAATGGAAAACCTGTTATTGCTGGAAGACCTCTCATTGGTA
>Ga0102815_10002388_pt1 | contig 11411 bp, 4 predicted proteins | sample ColrivemetaGS759_FD_79113 | JGI IMG/M metagenome (GOLD analysis project Ga0102815, IMG submission 79113) | Estuarine microbial communities from the Columbia River estuary - Ebb tide ETM metaG S.759 | ecosystem: Environmental > Aquatic > Marine > Intertidal zone > Estuary | place: USA: Columbia...
GAAATGCCTGAAAATATAGGTAAAAAAGGAAAAGATCTTATATCTGTAATTTATAACGCTACTGTTGAAATTGCACCAGCAATTACTGTGGCTATTGCAACTACAGTTGTAAGTTTTTTGCCTGTATTTTTTATGGAACATGCCGAAGGGAAACTATTTAGACCTTTAGCTTTTACGAAAACATTCGCCTTAGGAGCATCGTTTTTAATTGGTGTCATATTTTTACCAACATTAGCGTATATAATTTTTGGTGTTAATTTTTCAAAACAAAAATTCAGTAAGTATTGGAATGGATTATTAGTGATTGCTGGAATTATTTTAGCTTTTGTATTTAACAACATAATTCCAGTAGCATTAACTTTAATTGGACTGAAAAATATACTTGAAGGTATTTATCCAACGTATTTAAAAAAACAGTCTAATATAATTACCATAGGAATAGCACTGCTATTTACCACGTATATTTTAACTACTTCTTGGAATCCACTTGGGCACCAAAATAGTTTATTTTCAAATTATTTAATGGTAGTATTTATCATTGCCGTTGTACTTTCTTTCATCATTGCAGTTATTTATTATTACGAAGTAATTTTACTATGGTGCTTAAATAATAAGGGGAAATTTTTATTGTTACCATTATTTACCATCCTTTTTGGTTTATTTATTTGGGTTGGATTTAGTAGTGTCTTTGGTTTTACCGCTATAGGGTTTGATAAAGTTGGTGTTAATATTAGAACTACAGCTCTTTATTCCTATTTAGATCATAAATTCCCTGGGATTGGTAAAGAATTTATGCCATCATTAAACGAAGGTAGCTTTTTATTAATGCCAACTTCAATGCCACATGCAGGGATTGAAGAAACTACCAAAACAGTACAATTATTGGATATGGCTGTTGCTACAATTCCAGAAGTTGAAGTGGTTGTTGGGAAGTTGGGAAGAGCCGAAACCGCGTTAGATCCTGCGCCCATTTCAATGTATGAAAATGTAATTAATTACAAATCGGAATATATTTTAAATGAAAAAGGACATAAAGAAACATTTAAGGTTGATGAAAATAATAATTTCATATTAACAACTGGCGATACTATTTCTAACGAAAATGCCATTTTAAAAAGAATTTCAGCTAAACAATTAATTGGAGATGGAGATGGTGAAATTTTTAGAAATTGGAGAGAAGAAATTAAATCACCAAATGATATTTGGAATGAAATTGTGAAAGTTACCAATTTCCCTGGAATAACCTCAGCACCTAAATTACAACCTATTGAAACGCGTTTAGTAATGCTTCAAACAGGAATGAGAGCTCCAATGGGAATTAAAGTGTATGGTCCAGATTTAAATACCATTCAACAATTTGGAATTCAACTTGAAAATATTCTAAAAACAGTGCCTTCAGTAAAATCAGAAGCTGTTTTTGCAGATAGAATAGTTGGAAAACCTTATTTAAATATAAATATTGATAGAGCTAAAATTGCACGTTATGGTTTAAGTATTGAACAAACTCAACAAGCCATTGAAACCGCTGTTGGCGGGATGCCAATAACCACAACTGTTGAAGGAAGAGAGCGTTACAATGTACGAGTTCGCTATCCAAGAGAATTGCGTGATGATCCTGAAAAGTTGAAAAAAATATTGATTCCTACACCAACAATGGCTCAAGTTCCATTGGGTGAATTGGTTTCAATAGCATATGTTCAAGGACCACAAATGATAAAAAGTGAAGATACTTTTTTAGTTGGCTACGTGTTGTTCGATAAAAAAGAAGGTTATGCAGAGGTTGATGTAGTTGAAGATGCGCAACAAATTATTGATGCTAAAATAGCTTCAGGGGAATTAATTGTACCTGCTCATGTAAATTATAAATTTTCTGGAAATTTTGAAAACCAAGTGAGAGCTGTGAAACGATTATCAATTGTAATTCCAATATGTTTAGGAATTATTTTTCTGTTATTGTTTTTTCAATTTAAAACGGTTATTGCTTCCACCATACATTTTTCAGGAGTATTTGTAGCTTTTGCAGGTGGGTTTATAATGATCTGGCTTTGGGGACAAGATTGGTTCATGAACTTCAATATTTCTGGAGTTAATATGCGCGATTTGTTTCAAATGCATCCAATTAATTTAAGTGTTGCTGTTTGGGTTGGGTTTATAGCCTTATTTGGAATTGCAACTGATGATGGTGTATTAATGGGAACTTATATTCATCAAGTTTTTGAAGAAAGAAATCCACAAACAGTAGAAGAGGTTAGAAATGCCGTTGTAGATGCAGGTAAAAAACGAGTTAGACCTGCAATGATGACTACAGCAGTTACCATCATAGCTTTAATCCCTGTATTAACTTCTACTGGAAAAGGTTCAGATATTATGGTGCCTATGGCAATTCCAACGTTTGGCGGAATGATTATTCAAATCATGACAATTTTTGTTGTGCCAATTTTACAAGCGCATTGGAGAGAATCAGTCATTAAAAAAAGTAATAAATGAAAGCGAAAATAAAATATAAGATATTAAATATGAGATATTTAATAGTGATTGGTTTACTGTTCTCACTGAATGTAAATGGTCAAAAATTAGAGGAGTATTTGCTGATAGCTTCAAAAAACAATTCAGAAATTAAAGCAGCTTATACTGAGTTTGAAATTGCGATGCAAAAATCACCTCAAGTTAAATCGTTGCCAGATCCAACACTAACCTTGAGTGCTTTTGGACGCATGGTTGAAACAAGAGTTGGCGCTCAAGAAGCTCGTTTTAGTATTATGCAAATGTTTCCTTGGTTTGGAACTTTAGCAGCCAAAGAGAATGTTGCTAATTTATTAGCTGAAGCAGCTTTTCAAAAATATGTTGATACTAAAAATGAGGTTTTGTTGAATGTAAAAAAAATGTATGCTGAATTTTATGAACTTCATAAAATGATAAATCTAGAGGAACAAAACCTTCAAATTTTAGAAACATATAGGATACTTTCCTTAAGTAAATTCCAAAATGGCAATGGTGCAATGGTGGATGTTGTGCGAATTGATATTAAAAGAAATGAAAGTAGTACTAACATTGAACTTTTGAAGGAGCAATACAATCCACTTCAAATAGGATTTAACAGTATGTTAAATGTTGGGTTGAATGAGCCGATAAATCATATAGATTCATTGCTATTAAATGATATTTCATTCGAAAAATATACCGATGATTTATTTGATTCAAATCCAAAATTAGTAGTTCTAGATAAGAAAAAGCAAGCGTATGAATCACAAAAATTAATAGAGAAAAAAGAAGGGCTACCTATGATAGGAATTGGTTTAGATTATTCCATTATTTCAAAAAGAGATGTACCTGATTTAGAAATGAATGGTCAAGACGCTATTATGCCAATGCTAACTTTAACGTTGCCAATTTTCAGAAAAAAATACAAAGCTGCTCAAAAGGAAGTAGAGCTTATGATAAAAGGTACTGAGTATGAAAAAGAAGCAATTCAGAATAATTTAAAAGCAACTTATAGTATGTCCGCATTTAATTTTCAAAAAGCCAAAAAACTACGTGAATTGTATTTAAAGCAAATTGAAGCTACACAACAAGCAATAAAATTACTGCTGGCGGCCTATAGTAATTCAGGTTCCAATTTTGAAGAAATTTTAATGATGAACCAAGATTTATTAATGCTTAAGACAGCCATAATTACTGCAAATAAAAATCAATTTACAGCACAGGCGCAATTAGAATATTTACTTTCAATAGACAATTAATTATGACAACAAAAGCTAAAAATATACTAAAAGCAACAGGAATTCTTTTGATAGGATTGTTGTTGGGATGGATACTTTTTGGAGGAAATAATACTTCAAATGAAATCCACGACCACACTACAGAACAAGCTGAAAATACAATTTGGACATGTTCAATGCATCCACAAATTAAACAGCCAGAAGCTGGTAAGTGTCCGCTTTGTGGAATGGATTTAATTCCATTGGTAAATCAGTCAGCGGATATGAATTCTATTGAAATGACAGAAAATGCACTAAAGTTAGCCAATATTCAAACAATGATTGTAGGGACTAAAAACGCCAATAAGGAAATTCGTTTGAATGGAAAAGTTCAGATTGATGAGCGAAAGTTATATACCCAAACCACTCATATTCCTGGTAGAGTTGAACAATTAACTATTAATTTTACAGGAGATAAGGTAAGTAAAGGTCAAACTTTGGCAATGGTATATTCTCCAGAATTGGTGACAGCTCAAGAAGAATTATTACAAGCAAATACTATTAAAAGTGCACAACCAGATTTATTTGAAGCTGCTAAACAGAAATTACAAAATTGGAAAATTAGTGATAACACCATTTCAAAAATTTTAAGTTTAGGTAAGGCCATTCAAAAATTTCCAATAACTGCTGATGTTTCAGGAATTGTAACTGCAAAAAAAGTGGCCTTAGGTGACTACGTAAATCGTGGAATGCCATTATATGAAATAGCTGATTTAACCTCTGTATGGATACTTTTTGATGTGTATGAGAGTGACATGACTTGGGTGAAAATAGGAGATAAAGTTTCGTATACCATTCAATCATTTCCAGGGGAAACATTTGAAGGTGCTATTTCTTTTATAGATCCTATGATAAATGCTCAAACTAGAATTGCAACAGCACGAGTTGAAATTAAAAACGTTGCAAATAAATTAAAACCTGAAATGTTTGCTTCTGGAACTATAAAAAATAAAGCGAGTAAAACTGCTTCACAAGAAATTGTGATTCCAAAATCTGCTATTATGTGGACAGGTGAAAGATCCATTGTATATATTAAGAATAAAAACACAACAAGTTTTATGTTGAGAGAAGTAACTTTAGGAGCTTCATTGGGTGATTTTTATGTAATAAAAAACGGGTTGAATAATGGAGAAGAAATTGTTGTAAACGGCACATTTACAGTAGATGCAGCTTCGCAATTAGCAGGAAAACCAAGTATGATGAATGTTGATGGTGGAAAAGAAACAGTAGGTCATGAATCAATAAATATAGGTGATAAGGGAGCCCCAATATCGATGGATAATACTTCGATAACGACAAAAAGAGTTTCAGTTTCAAAAGAGTTTCAGCAGCAATTAAATACTGTTTTTGATAAATACCTTGCTTTAAAAGATGCTTTGGTAAATGATAACGCAACAATTGCTCAAAAATCTGCAAGTGAATTAATGAAATTAATTGGTAAGGTTGATATGAAGTTATTGACTAATAAAGAAGCACATACTCATTGGATGGCAATTACAAAAGAAATTTCAAATTCATCAAAATTAATTAATTCAACATCAGTAATTGATAATCAAAGAATTAACTTTATCAACTTATCAAAAAGTATTTCAAAAGCTGTTGAAGTATTTGGAATCAATAAAAAGGTGTATCAACAATTTTGCCCCATGGCAAATAATGATAAAGGAGCCATTTGGTTAAGCTCCAATGAAAAAATAATGAACCCATACTTTGGTGCCTCTATGTTAAGTTGCGGAACCGTTCAAAAAATTATAGAATAATAATTTAAAACAATATAAAATGAAAACACAAAAATTAGTAGCTGTTTTAATAATTGCATTATTAGCAGTATCAACAATGAATGCACAAGAAAAGGATCATTCTAAAATGAAAAAGGAAGTTACAAAAGTAGAGATGAAAACAGTGTATACATGTCCAATGCACGCTGATGTTAAAAGTGAAACCCCAGGAGATTGTTCAAAATGTAAAATGAAATTGGTGGCGAAGGAAATGCCAGTTAAATCAAAATCAGAGAAGGCAATGCATGGAAAAAAAATGAAAGCTTATGCTTGTCCAATGCATCCAGAGGTAGTTTCAACTAAACCAGATAAATGTACAAAATGTGGCATGAAACTTACTGAGAAAAAAATGGAAATGAAAAAGGAGAAAAAGGAGAAAGATGCAGCACATAATGGTCATAGCCATGAATAGTTGAAGGGTAAATTCAAGAACACGCTTTAGCATTCGGTTATAACGTGTTCTTGAATTTAAAAAATAAATTAAAGTTTATGGTTGCTTATTGTCAATTGGTTTAAATCGAGTTGAAGTTAAAATGAATTGAAATGAAACATACTTATAAAATTATTGGAATGAGTTGCAACGGTTGCAAAGCAAACGTTGAAAAAACGCTACTAGGGATAAGTGGAATCGTAGGAGTAACAATTGATTTAAAATCTGGAAGTACGGAAATAGAAATGAGTAAACACATTTCACTGGAGCATCTTCAACAAGAATTTTTAAATGCCGGACTTCATTATACAATTAATGCGTTTGATTCGAATGAAGAACAAGTTGATTTGACAACCAAAAAAAACGTAAAGGGGAATGGTATTTTTTATTGTCCAATGCACTGTGAAGGGTATAGGACATACGATTTAATGGGTGATTGTCCTGTTTGCGGAATGGATTTAGTTGAACAACCGAAATTAATTCAAAGCATTCAATACACATGTCCAATGCATCCTGAGATTATTGAAGACTCACCTGGTTCGTGCTCTATATGTGGAATGGATTTAGTGCCTCTAGCACCAGAAGAAACAGCAGAAAGCAAAACATACAATTCTTTGCTTCGGAAAATGAAAATTTCATTAGTATTTGCAATACCTGTTTTTTTAATTTCAATGTCCATGCATATCCCAGCAAACCCATTAGCAAAGTTAATGCCTCAAATATATTGGGATTGGTTACAACTTTTTTTAACAGTTCCCATAGTATTTTATACTTGTTGGATATTTTTTGAACGTGCTTGGAAATCTATAATTACTTGGAATTTAAACATGTTCACCTTAGTTGGAATTGGCACTGGAGCAGCATTTATATTTAGTATTATTGGATTGCTTTTTCCAACTGTTTTTCCTCAAGAATTTAAAACTGAACATGGAACTGTAAATATGTATTTTGAGGCGACAGCTGTTATTTTAACCTTAGTATTATTGGGTCAATTATTAGAAGCAAAAGCACATAGCCAAACCAGTAGCTCTATTAAAGAGTTATTAAAACTAGCTCCTTCAGAAGCGACAATTGTTATAAATGGTGTTGATAAAATTGTATCCATTCATTCCATAAAAAAAGATGATTTATTAAGGGTAAAACCTGGAGAAAAAATACCTGTTGATGGTTTTATTGTTGAAGGAAATAGTAGTATTGATGAATCTATGATTACTGGAGAGCCTATTCCAGTGGATAAAATTGAATTAGACAAGGTGAGTTCAGGAACCATCAATGGAAATAAATCTTTTATAATGAAGGCAGAAAAAGTGGGTTCTGAAACCTTATTATCTCAAATCATTCAAATGGTAAGTGATGCAAGTCGTTCACGAGCACCAATTCAAAAATTAGCGGACACTATTTCTAAGTATTTTGTGCCAGTTGTAGTGCTAGTTTCCATTGTAACATTTATTATTTGGGCAAACTTTGGACCAGATCCAGCTTTGGTATATGCTTTTGTGAATGCAGTTGCGGTACTAATAATTGCGTGTCCTTGTGCCTTGGGTTTAGCTACTCCAATGTCTGTAATGGTTGGTGTTGGTAAAGGAGCTGAAAATGGTGTTTTAATTAAAAATGCGGAAGCTTTAGAATTAATGAATAAGATAAATGTGCTTATTACAGATAAAACAGGAACACTTACTGAAGGTAAACCATCAGTTGAAAAAATGTATTCTCTAGAAGGTGAATCTGATAATTTATTACAACAAATAGCTTCCTTGAATCAATATAGCGAACATCCATTGGCTCAGTCAATTGTAAAATATGCTGCTAAGAATAAGGTTGAATTATTAAAGGCTACAGACTTTGAAGCAGTTGCAGGAAAAGGGATTACAGGTGTTGTTAATCATAAAAATATAGCAATAGGGAATGATAAATTATTGGAACAATTAAATATTTCGGTGCCTAATGTTTTAAAAAATGAAGTATTAATTGAACAAAAATTAGGAAAAACAGTGTCCTTCATTGCTATTGACAAAATAGCATTGGGTTTTGTTAGTATTTCCGACGCTATTAAAACTTCAAGTAAAGAAGCTATTAAAAAATTAATGGCTAGTGGTGTAGAGGTAATTATGCTTACTGGAGATAATGAAGATACAGCAAAGGCAGTTGCCGATGAATTGCATTTAACCAGTTTTAAAGCCAGTTGTTTGCCTGAAGATAAATTAGAATTCATTAAAAAATTACAGGCTCAAGGTAAAATTGTTGCAATGGCAGGTGACGGAATAAATGATGCTCCTGCATTAGCACAAGCAAATGTTGGAATAGCTATGGGAACAGGAACGGATATTGCTATTGAAAGTTCAGGAATTACATTAGTTAAAGGCGATATACAAGGTATTGTAAAAGCTAAAAATTTAAGTCACGCAGTAATGAAAAATATCAGACAAAATTTATTTTTCTCATTTGCATATAATGTTTTAGGAGTACCTATTGCAGCAGGATTTTTATTTCCTTTTTTCGGAATTTTATTATCACCAATTATTGCAGCATTGGCAATGAGTTTCAGTTCTGTTTCGGTTATTGTTAATTCGTTAAGACTTAGAAGAAAATATATATAATAAAATGTATGTGAACGAAAAAACCTCTCCTAATTAGAGAGGTTTTTCGTTTTTTGCAATTTCCCTAAATTAACAATAACTATATTTCTTTTTCTTGAAACAAATATATAACAAGGCATTCTTTTAAGTTAGGGGTTAAAGCCTAATTTTATAGGGGGATTTTCCCCTTTTATAATGTTTTTAATAATTCATTCACCGCAGTTTGTAATTGAGAATCTTTACCTTTTGCTTTTTCATCAGGATAATTATCAATTACAACATCTGGCATTGCCGGTGTAAAGTCCATATTTTTTTCTGAAGATTTTACAAACCAACCTCTAAATGGAACTCTTACATAAGATCCATCAATTAAAGTTTGACCACCTGTAGAAATTACTGCTCCAAAAGTTGGAATACCAACTAATTTTCCAAGGCCTAGCTCTTTATATGCATGTGAAAATATTTCAGCATTTGAATAACTTGCTTGGTTACAAATTGCTACTGAAGGTTTTGTCCAAGCGGCTAAAGGCAATCTTTCGCTATAAGGATAGTAGTTTTTAAAATCTTTATGATCTTTACTTAAATCGTTTGAAGCACCTCTTGGTATTGTGTAAGCGTGCTGTTTTACATTTAAAACAGCCATTAAATAATCTGTTGTCCAACCACCTCCGTTGTATCTAACATCAATTACAATACCTTCTTTTCCTAAACCAGCAGCAGTTAATTCTCTTTCAAATCTTTCAAAGCTTTCCCAGTTCATTCCTTGAATATGAATATATCCTAATTTTCCATTAGAATAAATATCAGTAAGGCGCTTGCATTCTTTTACCCAAGCATTGTAATTATCTTCTCTTCCGCTTGATTTGGGTCTAATTACAACTTCTTTTTCTTTTCCATTTGAAAAGACACCTAAAATTATTTTTTCATTGTTAGAGGCTACTAAATGTTTGTAAATATTTTCAGAAGCTGAAACGGTTTGTCCGTTTACTGAGGTTATAATGTCGCCCACTAAAAGTTTACTACTTTCTCTATCAGCCGCAGAGTTAGGAACAACTTTAGTTATTTTTAATTGTCCGTTTGATGTTGGTTCAAATTCAACGCCTAAAATACCAGTTGTTTCTTTTTGAAGCTCTTTACGTTCTTCACCGCGATACATTCCCATATGGCTGGCATTAATTTGACCTAACATACTATTAAAAATATATTTAAAATCTTCTCTGGTTGAAGCTTTTAAAGCCAATGGTTTGTAAGTTTTTTTTAATGCTGTCCAATTTTGACCGTGATGGTTTGGATCATAAAAACGATCTTGAATGGTGTTCCAAGCTTCTTCAAAAATTTGATTAGCTTCTTCCGTATAATCAATATTCATTTTTGCAGAAAATGGTAAGCTTTCTTTTTTGGAACCAGATAGTTTAATTCTGTTTGCTTTTCCTTTGCTTAAATAATAAATAAAATCTTCTTTAGCCGTTAAAGAAATATTTCTTGGACTGGAATTTCCAGTAGTTATTTCTTTGTTTTCTTTCCCATCCCAATTAATTTGAAACAAATCTGAAGTTACTTCAGGATTTCCTCTTCCGCTATTGCCTGTTGTGTAGTAAAAAGTTTTTCCATCTTTAGAAACGGCATTTAAATATTCTCCACCATTATAGGATGTAACTTGTTGCTGACGTTCGTGAATATCTTCAAAATCTATAAGAACATCAACTACTTTTTTTTCTGATTTTTCTTCTGACTTTTCATCTTTGTCTTCTTTTTTATCTTTCTTTTCTTCAGAAGTTTCGTCCCAATCTTGTTTCGTTTTTTCCCAATCTTTTTTCTGTAACCACACAAACCAAATATCGTGATCGCCATTATTTCTGTTGGAAGAAAACACTATTTTAGAACCATCTTCACTCCAAATTGCATTTGAATCTGACTTTGGATGCATGGAGATATTTACAGGGTTTTTACTGTTATCTGCCTTATGAATGTATATTTCTTCATTAAAATATAAATCACTTAAACTATACGTCACCCATTTAGAATCTGGCGACCAAGCAATGCCAGAAGGCGTGTCCCAACCATTTACTAGCGTAATTTCATTACTTATTTTAGCATCTTCAGAAATAGCAGCAACAATTAGTTTTCCATAACCATTATTATAGGCAATTTGCCTTTTGTTTGGTGCTATTTTAATATTTGTATTACCATCTTTACTATTTGTAATTTGTGTAATTTTATGTTTTAAAGAAGTAAAAATATTTTTATTGGTTGTATCATTAGATGAAATGCAATAAATATTATTTGTTCCATTTCTATCAGAAACAAATAGCAGCGTATTATCGTTTAACCAAGTAACGTCTTCATCTTTATATGCAGAATTTGAAACATTAACAGCCCTACTTTTATCAGGATCATTTTCTATAATAAAAATTTCACCTCGAATAACTACCGCACTTAATTTACCATTTGGTGAAACTGCAATTTCCGAAGCATCAGCAGTAAAGGTTTTTCTTTCAATAGGATCAAACCTATAATCACTATTTATTGTAATATTTATTGGAGTAACTTTTTTGGTGTTTACATTAACGGTTGAAACGTTGTCGCCTGAAACCATCACTAAATCGGTACCGTTTTTACTTAAGCTAAAGGAATAGATTCCCATATCTTTTAAGAAAGTAATTTGTGAAATATCGCCCGTTTTTTGACCGTTTTCATCAATACTTACTTTATGAACATTGTATTTTCCGCTTAATGCCGATTGAAAATAAATAGTGTTATTATTAGCCCATTGTGGTGCTAAATCTTGTCCTTCAAAAGTTGTAATTTGATGGTATTTATCATTTTTAATATCATAAACCCAAACATCTCTATTTGCAGGGCCTTTATA